>ENA-OQHD01000595-OQHD01000595.1-human-gut-metagenome-genome-assembly--contig:-NODE-595-length-12601-cov-2.784592_pt1 | contig 12601 bp, 21 predicted proteins | sample MGYA00242560_ERZ504711 | MGnify/ENA primary metagenome ERZ504711 (study PRJEB26092, sample SAMD00036198) | human gut metagenome | host: Homo sapiens | study: EMG produced TPA metagenomics assembly of... | reverse complement strand
AGATCAAAGAACTGGATCTTGCCAATCTGACTCCGATCGATGCATTGAATACATTATATCAACTTCAGAACAAACTGAAAAACAGGTGGTAAACGATGAGTAAAATTCAGGTGTTAGACCCGATTACAATTGATAAGATTGCAGCAGGAGAAGTGATCGAACGACCGGCTTCTGTTGTAAAAGAGCTGGTGGAAAATGCCATTGATGCCGGTGCTACAGCAGTTGTCGTAGAGATTAAGGATGGCGGGATCTCGTTCATGCGTATTACAGACAATGGCTGCGGAATAGACCCGGGAAGATGTACGCTCTGCGATTTTTGCGGCACTCAACGAGTAAGATCCGTTCTGTCGATGATCTGCTTCACATCGGTTCACTGGGATTCCGCGGAGAGGCACTTTCCAGTATCTCGGCAGTTGCACAGGTAGAACTGATCACAAAAACAAAAGATCAGACATTTGGCACGTTATACCGTATTGCAGGCGGCAAAGAAGAAACTCTGGAAGATACCGGTGCACCGGATGGAACAACCTTTATCATACGGCAGTTGTTTTATAACACACCTGCCCGAAGGAAGTTTTTGAAAACACCGATGACCGAAGCGAGCCATGTCGGAGACCTGATGACGCGACTTGCACTTTCTCATCCACACATTTCGTTTCAGTTTATTAATAACGGACAATCCAAATTACATACATCCGGTAACGGAAAGTTGAAAGATGTCATCTATCACATTTACGGACGCGAAATTGCTTCAAATCTTCTGCAAGCAGAATACGATACACCGGGACTTAAAATCACCGGATTTTTAGGAAAACCAATCATCTCCAGAGGAAACCGGAATTTTGAAAATTATTATGTGAATGGCCGGTATGCCAGAAACAGTATCATTTCCAGAGCCATCGAGGATGCATATAAGGATTTTACCATGCAGCATAAGTATCCGTTTGTGGTACTGCATATAGAGATTGACGGAGAACATGTAGATGTCAATGTACATCCGACGAAGATGGAACTACGCTTTAACAATCAACAGGAAGTCTATAACGCTATCTATTCGGCAGTTGATCAGGGACTTCACGAAAAAGAACTGATTCCGCATGTAGAGATGCCGGAACCAAAGCCTGCCATCCAGTCTACACCGGAACCAAAGCCTGCCGTCCAGTCTACACCGGAACCAAAGACAGTCGTCCGATCTGCTCCGGAACCAAAGCCTGCCGTCCGATCTGCTCCGGAACATAATCTGGAATACTTCATGTCCAAAATGAAAGAACGGGTACTGGCAGAGCATGAAGAAAAGAAGAAAAAGAAGAGGCTGTAACAAAACAACCGGTAAATACGATACAAACTATTGCAGAAGAAAAAACACCTTACATGCAGAATACTGCCGTCAGACCGCAAATATCAAGACAGACAACTGCGCCAGATCCACCAAAACAAATGGAACTTTTCGAAGATCATCTGCTTACCAGAGAGGCCATGCAGAAATATAAAGTAGTCGGTCAGGTATTCGAAACCTACTGGCTGGTAGAATACGATAACAGTCTGTATATTATCGATCAGCATGCAGCGCATGAACGGGTTCTGTATGAAAAAAACTCTGAAATCTATGCAAACCAGGGAATTCACCTCGCAGATGATCAGTCCGCCGATTGTATTGAATTTAAGTATGCGGGAAGCAGAATTGCTGAACACTTATATGGACCGGTTTACAAGGATAGGGTTCGAGATTGAAGAGTTCGGACAGGACTCTTATGCAGTCCGTGCTGTTCCGGATAATCTGTTCAGTATTGCAAAAAAAGAACTGCTGATCCAGATGCTGGACAGCCTTTCGGATGAGATTGCCCGCAATCAGTCTCCGGATCTCATTGATGAAAAGATTGCTTCAATGTCATGCAAGGCTGCCGTAAAAGGAAATATGAAATTATCCGTGCAGGAAGTTGATGCGTTGATCGGTGAACTGTTATCATTGGACAACCCCTATCATTGCCCGCATGGAAGACCAACCATTATCGCAATGACAAAGAGAGAATTAGAAAAGAAATTCAAGAGGATCGTATAAAATGAAGAAGAAACCACTAGTAGTACTAACAGGGCCTACGGCCGTCGGGAAGACAAAAGCTTCGATCGGACTAGCAAAAGCGATTGGCGGGGAGATTATTTCTGCTGATTCCATGCAAGTATATGAATACATGGATATTGGTTCTGCCAAGATACGCCCGGAAGAGATGCAGGGTGTTCCTCATTATCTGATAGATGATTTGAAACCATGGGATGAATTCCATGTCGTTCGATTTCAACAGATGGCTCAAAAATGCAATGGAGCAGATTTATGCCAACGGACATATTCCAATCGTTGTCGGCGGAACAGGATTCTATATCCAGGCATTGCTGTACGATATTGATTTCACCGGTACCGCCCAGGATGACACTTACCGGGCAGAGCTGGAAAATCTTGTAAAGGAAAAGGGGGCAGCATACCTGCATAATATGCTGCGAAAAGTTGATCCGAAATCCGCAGAAGATATTCATGCCAATAATGTGAAACGAGTGATCCGTGCGCTGGAATATTACCGTCAGACCGGGCAGAAAATGTCAGAACACAACGAAGAGGAACGTCGGAAAGAATCCCCGTATGAATTCGTCTATTTTGTTCTGAATGCGCCAAGAGAGCAGCTGTATGCAAGAATTGACAGGCGTGTAGACCAGATGATAGAAGAGGGACTCGTTGACGAAGTAAAACATCTGAAAGAACTTGGCTGTACGAAAGAGATGGTTTCCATGCAGGGACTCGGTTATAAAGAGATCCTGGCATATCTTGACGGGGAATATGATCTGGATACAGCTGTCTATACCATCAAGCGTGACACCCGGCATTTTGCCAAACGTCAGCTCACCTGGTTCCGGCGCGAACGTCAGGTGACGTGGATTCAGAAAGAAGCGTATGATTATGATGAAGACAGGATCCTAAAGGCAATGCTCTCGCATCTGGAGGGAAAAATATGCTGAAGAAAAAGTTAAGAGGAAAATCCAAATTTTTGGAGAAAAATGAATGAACTGATGGAAATATATTCACGTAATCAGGACACTGCTTTTGCTTACCGTGAACTGCTCGGCCTGGAATCCATGATCCGCTACGAAGGCGAGCAGGCAATGTTTGATCTTAATAAAGCTTCTCTTTTATATGACATGAGAAGATACCGTGAGGCAGAAACGGTTCTGAAACAGATTCCATCCATTAATCCAACATTTGATGCTATGTGTGAATCCCTGCGTTTCAAGCTGCTGGAAGTCCGTTGATTTTCTCAAAATATTTACGACAAATCAAAATAAAAAATCAGAAAGAAGGATAAATATAGATTATGACACCGATCAACACAATTTACAGCGAAATGGGCATCCGCGAAACAGTCCTTTCGTTCGGAAATACAATAGAAAAAGACCTGAAAAACCGTTTTGAAAAAAATTGATAAGATTGCCGAATACAATCAGTTAAAAGTAGTAAAAGCAATGCAGGATAACCGCGTCAGCGCAGGATGATTTTAACTATGCCAGCGGTTATGGTTATGATGACCAGGGAAGAGATACCCTCGAAAAAGTATATGCGTCTATTTTCCATACCGAAAGCGCTCTGGTACGTCCGCAGATCACTTGCGGAACACATGCACTGGCACTGGCTCTTGCAGCAAACCTAAGACCGGGTGATGAGCTTCTGGCACCTGCCGGAAAACCATATGATACACTGGAAGAAGTCATCGGTATCCGCCCGTCAAATGGATCCCTTGCAGAATATGGCATTACTTACTCTCAGGTAGATCTTCTGGAAGATGGAACCTTTGATTACGAAAATATCGAAAAAGCAATCAATGAGAAAACAAAGATGGTTGCAATCCAGCGCTCCAAAGGCTATCAGACACGACCGAGCTTTTCGGTTGAGCAGATCGGCGAGCTGATCGCATTTGTCAAACGGCTCAAACCGGATCTGATCTGTATGGTGGACAACTGTTACGGTGAGTTTGTCGAAACGATCGAACCAAGTGATGTCGGTGCAGATATGACAGTCGGCTCACTGATCAAGAACCCCGGCGGGGGACTTGCCCCGATCGGCGGGTATATCGCGGGTCGCGAAGATCTGATCGATGCATGCGGATACCGACTGACTTCCCCGGGCCTCGGAAGAGAGGTTGGTGCATCTCTTGGTATCATGAAAGATTTTTACCAGGGATTATTCCTTGCCCCGACAGTGGCAGCAGCTGCACTAAAAGGTGCAATCTTTGCAGCTAATATTTATGAAAAACTGGGGTTCCCTGTTATTCCAAACAGCACAGAAAGCAGACACGATATCATTCAGGCTGTAGAATTTGGAATTCCGGAAGGCGTCATTGAGTTCTGCAAAGGAATTCAGGCAGCAGCACCGGTCGATTCCTATGTGACTCCGGAACCATGGCCGATGCCGGGATATGATTCTGACGTTATCATGGCAGCAGGTGCTTTCGTTCAGGGATCATCCATCGAATTGAGTGCAGACGGACCAATCAAACCGCCGTATGCCGTATATTTTCAGGGAGGTCTCACCTGGCCGCATGCCAAGCTTGGAATACTGATGTCATTAGAGTATCTGGTACGTGCCGGAATTGTAACTTTGTAACCCTCAATATATATAATCGTTGTAATATTTGGAAGAATAGATATGAAGAAAATAGCAATCATTGGCGGCGGTGCTTCCGGTCTTGTGGCGGCAATTGCAGCCGCAAGGACGAACCCGCAGGCACAGATCCTGATATACGAAAAGAAAGACAGCGCAGGCCAAAAAAATCCTTGCAACCGGAAACGGGAGATGCAACCTGACAAACAAAGATATGAACGCCTCTTATTTCCACAGCGACAATCTTTCCGTTGTAGAAGAAGTATTACAGAAATTCGGCTATGAAGACACCATTGCGTTTTTTACATCTCTTGGGCTTCTGACAAAGGCAAGAGGAAATTACGTCTATCCTTATTCCGACCAGGCTTCCACCGTTCTTGATTTGTTGAAATCAGAACTGGATCGTCTGCATGTAAAAATAACCACTGATGTGACGGTGACGGGTATTAGCCCAACATCTCATGGTTTTACGGTCCTGACAGATCATCAAAAGCAAAAGGCAGATGCTGTAATCCTTGCCTGCGGCGGGAAAGCGAATTCCAAGCTCGGATCCGACGGAAGTGGTTATGCACTTGCAAAGCAGCTCGGACATACGATGGTTCCGGTCGTACCTGCTCTGGTTCAATTAAAAGTAAAGAATCATCCATTTGCCAAAGCCGCAGGGGTCCGTACGGATGCTGTCGTAACTGCAGTATGCCATGGACAACCGGCAGCTTCCGATCACGGGGAATTACAGCTTACGGCTTACGGCATTTCCGGAATACCGGTTTTCCAGATCAGCCGCTATATTGCCAAATCTCTGTATTTAAAACAGGATGCAAAAGTGAACATTGATTTCCTGCCCGCTTTTACGGAAGAGGCATTTTTTGAGTTCTTGCTGAAACGTAGAAACGGAAGAGAGCAGATGACCTGCGCAGATTATCTTCTTGGAATCTTTCACCGGAAGCTGATCCCAAGATTTTTAGAGCAGGCACGCATCCGGATGCATACACTGACAGGTGATCTGTCGGATACACAGATAAAAAGTCTTGTTCAGGTAGTTAAGAATAACGTAGTAACAATTGATACCACTAATGGTTTTGATAATGCACAAGTCTGTGCCGGCGGAATCTCAACAGAAGAAATCACTCCCGACACTATGGAATCCCGTTATGTCCGGCACCTTTATCTTGCCGGGGAATTGCTGGATGTGGACGGCATCTGCGGAGGGTACAATCTGCAATGGGCCTGGGCGACCGGTTATCTTGCCGGAACTGCTGCTGCAAACGATATATCATCAGATAGATGACAAACTGTAAAGGAGTAAAAACATATGATTCGGATCAACCAGATGAAACTGAACATTGAACATACATCAGACGACTTTGAAACGCAAAGATTTTTAAAAAACACCTTTGCATTGAAAAAAAGAGGAACTTCAGGGCTTTCAAATCCGCAAACAGTCGATCGATGCCAGCAAAAAAAGCCTGTTCTTTACTATGTCTATTCTGTAGATGTCCAGGTAAGAGATGAAGCAAAAGTTAAGGAAAACGGTCTAAAAATAATCAGATACAGTTCCAGGTTAAACCAGACAGATACCATTTCGAAGTAAAAGGGACAAAGGAACTGACACACCGGCCGGTCATTATCGGAACAGGTCCTGCCGGACTGTTCTGTGGTTATATGCTCGCTGCGCACGGATATCAGCCAATTCTTCTGGAACGCGGAGCCGATGTAGATCAGCGTACAAAAGATGTGGAAACATTCTGGGAAAACGGGCGGCTGAATCTTTCATCAAATGTTCAGTTCGGTGAGGGTGGCGCCGGAACATTTTCTGACGGAAAACTGAACACTCTGGTAAAAGACAAATTCGGACGCAACCATGAAGTACTACGTATCTTTGCCGAACACGGTGCTCCGGAATCCATCACCTACGAGAGCAAACCTCATATCGGTACCGATGTGCTCTCTGCAGTTGTAAAAGAAATGCGGAAATATATCTGTGCTCATGGTGGAGAAGTGCGGTTTCACTCACAAGTCACTGATATTCAGACACATTCCGACAACGGTCAAAAGATTCTCCGCAAACTTAAAATCTACGATTCGCAAAAGAAGGAAACACATCTGCTCGATACAGATCTTGCAGTTTTTTGCCATTGGTCACAGTGCACGGGATACCTTTTTCCATGTTATATCAGCATGGCCTTCCAATGCAGCCGAAGGCATTTGCTGTTGGTGTACGAATCGAGCATCCGCAGGAAATGATCAATCAGGATCAATACGGTAAGAATTATCCTTCCTTTCTTCCGGCAGCACCGTATAAACTGACCGCTAACCTCGATAATGGAAGAGGCGTATATACCTTCTGTATGTGTCCGGGCGGATATGTCGTAAATGCTTCTTCCGAAGAACACCGGCTTGCCGTTAACGGAATGAGTTACAGCCGCCGGGATAGCCAGAATGCCAATACTGCAGTGATTGTTACTGTTTCACCCGATGATTTTGGAAGTGATCATCCGCTCGCTGGTGTCGAATTCCAGAGAAAGCTTGAAGAAGCGGCATATCTCGAGGGAAACGGTAAAGTTCCGGTACAGTTATTTGGGGATTTCTGTGAAAACAGACCTTCCGTGCAGCTGGGTACAGTCACTCCGCATATAAAAGGTATGTATCAGCTTGCAAACGTCAGAAATATTTTTCCGGAATTCATTGCAGAGTCGCTGACAGAAGGAATTCAGATCTTTGACCACAAGCTTCCCGGATATGCGCGGTGCGATGCCGTCATCTCGGGAGTAGAAAGCCGGACTTCTTCGCCTGTACGACTTATAAGAGACCAATCCCTTCAGAGCGAAATCCGCGGGATCTATCCTTGCGGCGAAGGCGCAGGCTATGCAGGCGGAATTACCTCTGCGGCTATGACGGAATCAAAGCAGCCGAAATGATTGCTTCCGTTTATCATCCGTTCAAGATGGAATCTTAAATTTTTTATCTTAATCTGATCATTTTATGTAAAAAAATGTAAAAGAAGTTTAAGAATTTTTTAATATCATAAAACCTATACACTTTTTCTGAAATGTGATAAAATGTATTGAGTTTTTTAGATAGGAAAAACGAGGAGGAGTACATATGAAAGGTGCAGGAAGTAAAAACGCCTGGGCTTTATTTCTGCTTCTGCTGGCAGGAGTAGTTCTTGGTGGCTTTATTGGTGAACTGGCAAAAGGGGTGCCGGCTTTATCCTGGCTGGGCTATGGACAATCTTTCGGGATAGACGATCCGATCGTTCTGAATCTCGGAGTAATGGTCATAACATTTGGTCTATCGATAAAGATAACCATGGCAAGTATCATTGGCGTGATTCTTTCCATTATCATATATCGTTTCTTATAATTTACAGAATCTGTCTTTTGACTGAGTCTGTAAAAATGTCGTGCGAATCTGAAGAATAATATGAATCAATCAAATACCATAAGAGAAATGCCGAGAGACGAGCGACCATATGAAAAGTGTTCCCGTCTCGGAGCCGAACATTTAAGTGACGTTGAATTGCTGGCAGTGCTGTTACGAACCGGTACCCGCGGTGAAAATGCATTGGAACTTGCAGGAAGAATTCTTTATCATGCCGGCGGAATCGGCATTCTCGGAATTCATCAGTTTAACGCTGAACGTCTGAAGCAGATCAAAGGGATTGGCAATGTAAAAGCAATTCAGATATCACGTATATCTGAACTTGCGAAAAAGGCTTGCAAAAGCGTCTTATCAGGATACAGTATGTTTTACCGATCCGAAAAACGATTGCGCAATATTATATGGAAGATTTAAGACATGAAAAACAGGAACATATGAAATTATTAATGTTAAACTCGAAGGCAAAGCTGCTTGGCGAAACTACCATTTCCAAAGGGACTGTGAATGCATCCCTGGTCACGCCAAGAGAGCTTTTTATAGAAGCATTGCAGAAAAATGCAGTATCCATTATCATCTTACACAATCATCCAAGCGGAGATCCGTCTCCAAGCCGGGAAGATATGCTGACAACAAAAAGGATTCTGGATGCAGGTGCATTAATTGGAATTGAGCTGTTAGACCATATTATAATTGGCAATAATTGTTATATAAGTTTTCGTGAAGAGGGAATGCTGTAAAATTCTGCAACCAAGATAGAAAGGATTCTGTCAGATGGCAAGAAATGTATACGGACTGGATCTTGGGTCTTATGACATCAAGGTCTATGATAAGAAAAAAAGACACGATCTGGAAAGAGAAGAACGTGATCGCATTTAAAGACAATCGTGACCGTGATAATTTTTGCGGTTGGTGATGATGCATTTAGTATGTATGGGAAAGTTCCCTCAAACATCGAGATCACATTTCCGATGAAAGAGGGCGTTATTTCCAGATTTAACGACATGCAGTTTCTTCTTCAGAACTTATTAAAAAGAGGAAGACAGTTTTCCCGTGGTTCTGAATATGTAATTGCTGTTCCAACAGATGTTACCGAAGTAGAAAAGAAGGCGTTCTTTGATCTTGTGATCCATTCAACAGCCAAAGCAAAAGAAGTAAATATCGTAGAACGTTCGATTGCCGATGCAGTCGGATTAAATCTGGATATTCAGAATACAAAAGGAATCATGATCGCGAATTTCGGTGGTGAAACTACCGAACTGTCTGTACTGGCCGGAGGCGGAATGGTACTGAACCGTCTCGTAAAAGTAGGCGGACATACGTTTGATCAGGGGATTATCAATCTTGTAAAGCACAGTCACGACTTCCTGATCGGTCGGCAGACTGCTGAAGTACTGAGACGGAATTTCAATGTCTTTACCGGAGATTCTGATTCTATCTTATCGGTAGCCGGCAGAGACCTGATCACAGGTGTACCGATGCGGAAGCCGGTTTCTATCATGCTGATCCGTGCTGCAATGAAAGATCCGTTACTGGAATGCGTCAAAGCCATCCATTCCCTTCTTGATAGAACACCTCCGGAAGTCCGCAAAGCAATCTATGAGAATGGTATTTTCCTCACTGGCGGACTTGCAAATATGCCCGGTCTTGAAATTTATATCGAACAGATGGTAGGCATCAAGTCAAGAACTGCCCTGGAACCGGACACCTGTGCAGTCAATGGCCTGAAACGTATTATTATGTCGAAAGACTTAAGAAAACTGACATTTTCAATGATAGAAGATAATTATAGGTGGATGAGATAATGAAGACAAAAAATCAATCTTCCCTTCCAAGTAAATACTGGCTGATCATCGTAATCGTCATCTGCGTCATCCTGATGGGTGTGGAACGTATTACCGGAGGGAACGGACCAATCAGTTTCGTTGCAAACTATACAGTCATTCCTATGCAGAAAGGGATCGGATATGTTGGACGCTATATGAGCGATCTTTCCGATAACTTTGAAACACTGCAGGACATGAAAAAAGAAAATAGAAAATTACAGTCCAAAGTAGATGACCTTACGATCGACAACACGCGACTACGCCAGGATCAATATGAACTGGAGAGGCTGAGAGAATTATATAAACTGGATGAAAATTATTCTGATTACCAAAAAAGTAGGTGCACACGTCATTTCCAATAACGGCTCCAACTGGTTCAGTGATTTTACGATCGACAAAGGAAAGAAGGACGGCATTAAAAAGAATTGCAATGTTCTCGCCGGAAGCGGACTGGTCGGAATTGTAACGGAGGTTGGTCCGCATTATGCGAGAGTACGTTCCATTATTGACGACGAAAGTAATATCAGTGCAATGCTCCTTTCAACTTCCGACACCTGCGTAGTCAGAGGAGACTTGAAACAGATGGAAAACGGCAGGATCCGGTTTGAAAAACTTGCCAATAACGATAATAAGATTGAAGTCGGAGAACAGGTTGTTACATCTCATGTCAGTGACCGGTTCCTTCAGGGACTTTTTCGTCGGATACGTCAGTGAAGTGAAAGTGGATTCTAATAACCTGACCCGGTCCGGATATATTACACCTGCTGTAGATTTCACTAAACTGCAGGAGGTTCTCGTTATTACCACAACGAAAAACGACCTGATCAAACAAGAATCCGCAGATACAAAGGGAGAGCAATTCATGAAACGAAAGTTGATTACATTTTGTATTATCATTATATGCTTTTTGAATGGAATGCACCATCTTCCACCGATTGTCTTTTGGCATCCATCAAACCGAACCTGCTGATTATCATCACTTCATCGTTCGGATTTATGCGTGGAAAGAAAGAGGGTCTTGCCGTAGGATTCCTTTCCGGCTTTTTGACGGATGTATTCTGGGGGAATACACTTGGATTCTATACGTTACTTTTCTCGGTGATCGGATATCTGAACGGATCATTCCGAAGACCTTTTTTATGATGATGACATTAAACTTCCAATCGCACTGATCGCAGTCAGCGAATTGATCTATGGTTTAGTTACATACTTCTGTATGTATCTTTGCAGGGGGGATTTTGCTTTTGAAGCATACCTGAGACAGATCATTATGCCCGAGCTTGTATATACAATCCTGGTCACACTGATTCTGTATCAGATCATATTACACATTAACAAGAAACTGGAAGCAGAAGAGCAAAGGAGTGCAAGTAAATTTGTATAGTTTATGGGAACGGATCAAATCCGGCATTGCAGAATTCGTACAATCTCGAATATTCGTGCTGATCATTGTCATTTTTTATTACATCGGCAATTCTGGTACAGCGGATATTTTATCTTCAGATTGTAAAAGGACAGGAATACCTTGACGATTATAAACTGCAGATTCAGAAAACAAAAGAGATTCAGGGAACCCGTGGTAATATATATGACCGTAATGGCAACCTACTGGCTTATAATGAACTGGCATACTCTGTCACAATTGAAGACAATGGTTCTTATGACAGTATTGCACAGCAGAATAAAGTTTTAAACAAGACGATTTCTTCTGTTATTAAAATGGTAGAATCCAATGGTGATACCGTGATCAATAACTTTGGAATCATTTTGGACAGTAATAATATGTATCAGTTTGTTGCACAGAATGAAACGCAGAAATTACGTTTTATCGCTGATGTATATGGTAAATCTACAATTGATAAGCTTTCCAAAAAATCAGAAAGAGACTACTGCCGATGAACTGATTCATTATCTGTGTACAAATAAGCAGAAATTTGGTATTGATGAAAAATTCTATGGACAAGTCCATGGTATTAAAACTGATCAATATCCGTTATCAGATCTGGCTGAACAGTTATCAGAAATACATTTCAACTACAATTGCCGAAGATGTCAGTGATGCAACAGTCGCAGACATCATGGAAAATCTGGACAATTATCCGGTATCAATGTAGAAGAAGAGTCACTGAGAAAATATGCTGACAGTAAACTGTTTTGCAAACATTATAGGATATACCGGCCAGATTTCCCAGGAAGAGTATGACGCATTAAGTGATGCAGATCAGGAAAAATACAACAAACCGATACTGTCGGTAAAGCTGGTCTGGAAAAGGCACTGGATTCCCAGCTTCAGGGAAAAAAGGGAAATGAGAAACTTTATGTTAATAATGTCGGAAAAGTAATCAAAACAGTAAAGGGCACAAAGCCCAAAGCCGGAAATGATCTGTATCTGACGATCGATGCTAATCTTCAAAAAGCTGCTTATAACATTCTGGAACAGGAACTTGCGGGCGTACTGCTTGCCAAAATACAAAACAATCTGAATTTTGACCGGAATAAAGTCGAAGACGGAAGTGACGTTATCATTCCGATTGGTGATGTATATAATGCTATGATCAACAATGACGTACTTGATATGACGCATTTACAGATGCAAATGCCGGTGAAGCCGAAAAACGAGGTTGCATCTGCATTCGCCGTAAGAAAATGAAGAAGTGAAGAATTCTCTTACGAAAAGTATTCAGCGATTCCAATGCAGCAGCATATAAAGATCAGCCGAAAGAAATACAGGCGTACCTCACCTATCTGGTATCGG
>ENA-OQHD01000594-OQHD01000594.1-human-gut-metagenome-genome-assembly--contig:-NODE-594-length-12609-cov-3.675693_pt1 | contig 12609 bp, 13 predicted proteins | sample MGYA00242560_ERZ504711 | MGnify/ENA primary metagenome ERZ504711 (study PRJEB26092, sample SAMD00036198) | human gut metagenome | host: Homo sapiens | study: EMG produced TPA metagenomics assembly of... | reverse complement strand
AAAAAAACGAGAAAATGTGAATAATATTACACATTTTCTCTATCAGATTCAAAACCGATGTCTTTTTATTTTACCTCTATACTATTCCGAACATCACGCCAATTCCCTGTACGAGAAATGCCGCAACCCATGCAATAAAACCATTGCCAGACTACTAACCCGACTGCCCACTTTCCGCCCAGTTCTCTTTTTACAGAAGCAATCGCAGCCACACACGGTGTATATAATAAGCTGAATACCAGCAAAGAGGCTGCTGCAAGCGGTGATAATACAGAAGCAATCCCTCCGCCGAACAAAACTTCCAACGTAGACACCACGCTTTCCTTTGCCATAAAACCACTGATTAAAGAGGTACAGATCCGCCAGTCTCCCAACCCCAACGGCCGGAAAACCGGTACTAAAAAACCCTGATACTGCTGCTAAAATACTTTTTGCCGAATCCTCGACCATATTTAAATGCAGATCAAAACTCTGCAAAAACCATACCACGATCGTTGCTATTAAAATGACAGAAAATGCCTTCTGAAGGAAGTCTTTTGCCTTCTCCCATAAAAGCTGTGCTACGTTCTTTGCTCCCGGCATCCGATAATTCGGCAGTTCCATTACAAAAGGAACCGGTTCTCCCCTAAAAAGAGTCCCTTTATATAAGAAAGCAATCAAAATACCTGTCAGAATCCCCAATACATATAAGCCTGACATGATCAGACCACCCTTTTTCGGAAAAAAACGCACTGACAAAGAAAGAATAAATCGGTAATTTAGCCGTACAGCTCATAAATGGAGTCAGAAGAATCGTCATTTTTCTGTCTCTTTCACTGGTCAGGGTTCTTGTTGCCATAACTGCCGGAACCGTACAACCAAATCCAATCAGCATTGGAACGATACTTCTTCCTGAAAGTCCGATCTTACGAAGCAATTTATCCATAACAAATGCAACCCGGGCAATATAACCGCTGTCTTCCATCAGTGAAAGGAAGAAGAACAACGTTACAATAATCGGCAGAAAGCTCAGTACGCTTCCCACACCCGTAAATATTCCGTCAATGACCAGACTGTGGATCGCCGGATTTACATTCAGGTTCATCAATGCTGTATCCACAACTGCTGACAACTGATCGATTCCATATTCCAGTACACTCTGCATCCATGCTCCGATCACGTTAAATGTCAGATAAAATACAAGTACCATAATCCCGATAAAACATGGAATCGCCGTATATTTTCCAGTCAGAATGCGATCGATTTTCTCACTCCGAACACGCTCCTTACTTTCTTTTGGCTTCACAACCGTCTGCTCACATAACCGTTCAATAAAATCAAATCTCATATCAGCGATTGCCGCACTGCGATCCAGCCCTCGCTCCTTTTCCATTTGAACTACAATATGCTCCAGCATTTCCAGTTCATTCTGCTCCAACTGCAACTGCTTTAAGATCAACGGATCTCCTTCAATCGCTTTTGTTGCTGCAAACCGAACCGGTAAACCTGATTTTTCTGCATGATCTTCGATCAGATGACTCACCGCATGAATACAACGATGCACTGCTCCGTTATGATCATTCATATCACAAAAATCCTGACGCAATGGATGCTCCTGATATCTGGCAATATGAACCGCATGCTTTACCAGTTCTCCAACGCCCTCATTTTTTGCCGCTGAAATAGGAATCACCGGAACTCCCAGCATCGCTTCCATCTGATTAACATCAATCGATCCCTGGTTTCCAAGTACTTCATCCATCATATTTAATGCAACAACCATTGGAATATCCATTTCCAAAAGCTGCATTGTCAGATAAAGATTCCGCTCAATGTTCGTCGCATCAACAATATTAATAATCGCTCGCTTTTCGTTCAACACAAAATTTCGTGAAACGATTTCTTCACTACTGTAAGGTGACATCGAATAAATTCCGGGCAAATCCGTTACCTGCGTATTCGGATAACCCTTAATAGAACCGTCCTTTCTATCCACTGTTACCCCCGGGAAATTTTCCAACATGCTGGTTCGCCCCGGTCAGCTGGTTGAATAATGTTGTCTTTCCGCAGTTCTGGTTTCCCACTAACGCATAGGTCAGTCTTGTCTCCTTTGGCAATGGGTTCTCATCTTCTTTGGAATGATATTTTCCTTCTTCACCTAAGCCAGGATGCTCTGAAGCTTTAATATTCTGTCGTCCTTCATGACTTCTGCTCCGCTTTCTGATCGGCTCCACCTCGATCTGATCTGCCTCTGCAAGTCGGAGTGTCAGCTCATAGCCATGAATCTGCAATTCCATCGGATCTCCCATAGGTGCAAACTTCACAACAGTTATCTCCGCTCCCGGTATCATTCCCATATCCAGAAAATGCTGCCTTAATGCACCTTCTCCACCAACCTTGCAGATCATCGCACTCTGCCCGATTCCAAGTTCCTTTAATGTCATATCCACACTCTCTTTTCCACTTCTCTTCTTTTGCTTCTTTCTTGAAGTTCACTCTTTGTAGCTTATAAATGAATGCTATTTTGCTTCATTATAACAGTTATTGATAATTTTTACCATTAACAGACGTGGAAAAGGTTAGAATTTCTATACCTTATTACATCTTCCTGTCACTGATTCGTCTTCCTCATTATATAGAAATAATACGGCACCAGCGGAATCAACGCAGAGATCCACGCTGCCGGGTCTGCCAGGCACACACCGGCAAAACTTGCCCTGCCCGATACAATATAGACAATCGCTGCCCTGGCGATTAGTTCAAAAACTCCGCCCAGCATCGGTACAAGACCATATCCAAGTCCCTGCAAGGTATTCCGATACAGGAAAATACTTCCTAAAAATGGATAACACCAGAAGACCATCCGAAAATAAGTAACTGCCGCACTGACTACCGCAGTTTCTGACGGATTGATAAACAGCCAGGTCATATATCTTCCAAAGAAGAAAACCAGTACCATTGCAAAAATACTGTATCCCCAGATCATAAACTGCGTACAGCGGACTCCCTGTCTGACGCGGTCCATTTTCCCTGCACCACGGTTCTGTCCTACATAAGTTGCGATTGTAGCACCAAAAGCAACAAATACCGTCATAATAATATTTTGCAGTTTACTTGCCGCTGAAAATCCTGCCATGGCATTTTCTCCATATACATTGATCGCACCTTGCACGATGATTGTTCCGATTGCCGTGATCGAGAACTGTAATGCCATCGGAATACCCAGTGCCAGAAGCCTTCCCCATGCAGAAAGAGAAATCTTAAAGTCCTCTTTTTTCAAATGCAGGATCGGAAACTTCTTTATAATATAAATCAGGCAGAGTACTGCGGAGATTCCCTGTGCAATGACAGTTGCATACGCACATCCTTCGACTCCCATGCCGCCAAAAATAATAAATGCCACATCCAGTGCCACATTAATCACCGCTGAAATAATCAGAAAATACAACGGTGACTTTGAATCACCCAACGCACGCAGAAACGCAGCAAGTGAGTTATATGCGGCTGTTACGATCAGACCTGCATAGATAATTCCCATATACGCCTTTACATCCGGCATGATCTGATCGGAATAATTCATCAGTCTCAGGATCGGTTCATTTGCAAACCCAAATCCGATGGTCATCAATAATGCAAATCCAAGTGCAAGATAAACCGACATTGCCACATAATGCCGCATCCGGTCATATTGCTTTGCCCCAAACCACTGAGATACAAGAATCGCAAATCCACTGCTCAGTCCGTTCAGCCAGCCCGTCACAAAAAAGCATCAGAGACCCCGTACTTCCAATCGCTGCCAATGCCCGTACCCCAAGGAACTGTCCGGCGATGATCGAATCTGCCACGTTATAAAACTGCTGGAAAATATTTCCCAGAAACATCGGGATCATAAACTGCACGATCAGCTTTGCAGGACTTCCCGTTGTCATATCATGAATTGTCTTCGTTGCCTTTACAGCACTGTTATTTTCACTCATGCTCCATCCACTCCTTTTCTTTTGTCGTAATTTCCCTGATCACAATTTTCTCTGTCGTTATTCTCTCATCTGCCTGCGACTTTTCCACGCAGACCGAAAGAATCCATTTCTCCTTTAACTTACATTGCATTGCCCCGACTTTTTCATCCGTACACGGAACTTCCCTCCATCCCGGATCCAACTCCGGCTGAAATGCAAAATCCGTCAGCTTTACCGTCATTCCCTGCCCACTTTGCTTCACATAGCTTTCCTTTAAAGTCCAAAAACGGTAAAAATTTCCTTATATTTTTCTTTCTCTGCTTTGTTCCAAAAAAGAAGTTCCTGCTCTGCTCTGTCAAATACCTTCGGAATAACTTTTTCCTTCACTTCTCTGATCCTTTCAACATCCACTCCCGTTTCCGTATCACTGAATACACAGACTGCCAGTCCTTCGCAATGACTGATATTAAAATGAATTTCCGGGTGATTCCGCAGATATGGCTTTCCATGCTGCCCGTAGGATAATCTGTCTCTATTCAATTCCATTCCATAAAGTTCTCTCAGTCCGACCGCAAGCAATTCTGTTCCTGCTTTATGCTCCGTCCTGTGCTTCTGTCCTGTCCTGTTTCCGTCATTCTTTTCTGATATCGGCAGATACATGATATAGATATGGATCACTTCTGCAACCTCCCGCTTTTCACTCTTAAACTCATCTCAAAGAAGATTCCAACGTCTGATTGTAACGCACTCTTTTCGATTTATCAATTCGTTTTCCGATAAATTTTCATCATTTTTGCTTGCAACTCCATCTTTGGTGTGATAGAATAAGGCAATCCTGCGAGGGAGTAGTCGACGCTTTGATATAAGCTTATATACAGGCTTCAATCCTGACTTTTACAAAAGCGTTGTATTATCGACATAATGGTGCAGAAACACCCGGTATTACTATAAACGACGAGACTCATGGGGCGGTATTTTATACTGTCCCTGAGTCTCATTTTTTTTGCATTACAGTCATTACCTGTCACATTTTTAATGTAAAGATACCAGGGTCAAAAGGTCTGACACCACGTGTGCTCGCACACTAGTGGTAGAATGACCTTGTGACCCCGACATCATGTAAACCGGTTTACATCAAATTTAAAGAAATGAGGAAAATGAAATGGGATTAATTGAACTTTTTATTCTTGCTGTCGGTCTTTCTATGGATGCATTCGCTGTCTCCGTCTGTAAGGGCCTCTCCCTTTGGGAAGATCAAGACGAAACATATGTGCATTGCCGGTGCATGGTTTGGCGGATTTCAGGCTCTGATGCCTCTGATTGGCTATTTTGCCGGACGCTTTCTAAGTGATTTTGTAACAAATTATTCTCACTGGATCGCATTTATCCTGCTTGCCATTATCGGAGTCAGCATGATTAAGGAGTCCTTCGGTGATAAAGAAGAGGTAGATGCCTCCATGGATGTAAAATCTATGTTCCTTCTGGCTGTTGCCACAAGTATTGATGCACTGATGGTCGGTGTAACTTTCGCTTTTCTGAACGTTGCCATCGTTCCGGCTGTTCTCTTTATCGGTGCAACCACCTTCGTCTGTTCCGCTGTCGGAGTCAAGATTGGAAGCATCTTTGGAATGAGATACAAATCCCGTGCGGAACTTTGTGGTGGAATCATTCTGATCCTGATCGGATTAAAAATTCGTACTAGTATAATCCACTTTAAATAACAAACTATTTTAATTCACATTCCTATTATGGTATAATTGAACCATCGGAGGTGCCAATTATGCCTAATACAATTAAAACTATTTCTTTAACAGATGATGATAAATCTTACTTAAATAAACTGCTGACTCAGAGCACTTTGGAAATTCGCGTTTATCAACGTGCTAGGATCCTTCTGCTCAAATCTGAGGGTGCATCTAACAAAGCAATTGCTGACAAACTGGATATTGGAATCAGTGTGGTAAAACGTTGTCTTAACAAATTTAAAGAGAACGGTGTTGAAGCTTCTTTACGTGATAACAAAGGCCGTGGAAGGAAAGCGGAAATTACCGATGACGATATCACCTGGGTAATCAGTAAAGCCTGCCAAAAACCGAAGGATTACGGCTATTCTGCTGAATTCTGGTATCCCATGAGTTTCAGGAAATTCATCAACTCTATAGCAGAAACGGAAGGACATCCTCGTATGGCAACAGTAGCTGAAACAACGCTTCGGAAAATTCTGAGCAATGCAAGGATCAAACCGTTTCAGGTGTCCTATTACTGCGAAAGACGGGATCCTGAGTTTGATGCAAAAATGCATGATGTCCTTGTTATCTACAAGCAGATTGAAATGCAGTTTGACAAGGATGGAAAACTGATTCCCTTTGAGAAAGATGCCGTACATACCCTGTCTTATGATGAAAAGCCAGGAATTCAGGCAATTGCTACCACAGGTGAAGACCATCCACCGATTCCGAATACAGATAAAAGCAATGGCTATCAGCGAGATTATGAGTATGTCAGGCTGGGAACCCTCTCCCTGCTTGCAGCGATTGATTTGCTCTCAGGAGAAGCAATTCCATTAGTAAGTGAAACTCATAAAAGTTCTGACTTTGTGACTTTTCTAAAGAAACTTGATGAAAAATATCCAAAGAGCGATATGATTCGGATTATTCTGGATAATCACTCTGCACATACCTCCAAAGAAACCCAGGAATATCTGAATACGGTTTCTGGACGTTTTGAGTTTGTATTTACACCCAAACATGGTTCCTGGTTAAACATGATTGAAGGTTTTTTCAGTAAAATGACAAAGCAGATGCTGGGTGGAATCCGTGTGGAAAGCAAGAAAGAACTCGAAGATAGAATCTACAGATACTTTGATGAAATCAACAAAGAACCTGTGCCCTACAAATGGACATATAAAATGGATACCATCGATCTTTCTCAAGAAGATATTGAATTCCATAGTGTATGAGGTTGATAAATGCAAAAGCTGCTTCAGCAGAAAATTAAAAAACGAAAAAAAGCACCCAAAACCAATTTCACGAAAGAGAAAGTCTATCCGAAAATTAGCATAAAATGCTAATTTGAAACAGGCTTCTAATTTGCGTGGATTATACTAGAGGGAATTGGGCTTCTCTGAACCCAATTCTCTTATCATGCAGTATTGCTTCAGATGAAAAGGTGCTTTTTCAACCACCCCGAATGTCTTAAATCCAAGATGTTCATAAAATGCGACGTTCTTCGGATTGTGCGTCTCTAAAGAGATCATCATACCATGCTCTTCTGCCTGGTCGATCACTTCCTGCATCATCAGCTCTGCCAGTCCATGATGCTGATATGCCGGATCTACCGCAAGGTAAATCACATGCAGCCGCCGGGTCTGATGAAGCTGTGCCGTCCATGCCGAGTTGAGATAATCTTTTCCAAGCATAAAATTCCAAAAAGTCCTTGTGCTCGGATCTTCATGAATCAGCCATCCGTCTGTCACCAGGCTTTCTTTCAGACTTACAAAATAATTATAAAATGCATGACGGTGATCCGACTCATCAGAAACGATCAGGATTCCTTTCAGCTCTTCACTGTCCGCATACACCTCACACGTTTCAAAACATTCCGTTACATCGCACGAAAATAAATGCGGCATCAGTCTTTCCCTTGTCTCCTGATCTTCGATCAACGCACTGTACAGCGGATCATTTTTAAAGCAAATCGTCAGTATCTCCCTTAACTGTCCAGATCTTTCTCCTGAACCCGGTATCAAATTTTTGCATTCCATACTTTTTTGTCGGAGGCTTAAGTCAGTACCTTGCCACCTCCGGCTCCTTCCTTTTATTATTTTCTTCTGTATGGTTCTCTTCTGTATTATTCGATCCTGTAGTCTTTGATTTCCTGTAAACTGGCTTCCATCATCTTCTGCATCGTTTTTTACAGATTCTGTCATATACCGGATATCATCCGTCAGATATGCCCTCTGTCTTCGCTGTGCTGCCTGCAGCCGACGTATTTCCTCTTCCAGATCCGGGATCTGTCCATGCTCTGCCTGTTGGCTTTCCAGCTTTCTAAGCCGTTTCACGATCCCATAAAGATTTTCATGATGCAAAATTCTTCCGGCTCCCCACATCAGCCTGTCTTTTGGCTGATGAAGAATATATTCTGTAAAATGATAATAAACTTCCTCGTCGAAAAGAAATGCATAACAGTTATTATCCACTTCATAGAGTGCCTTCAACGCTTCTTCTATTTCGCCCTCTTCCAGTGCCTGCACCGCCTGATTCAGATAGCAGATATTGTTCGATGCAGCTTCATGTGGGAACAATACTTCATCCTGCCAGTTCAGCCGCACAAAATAATCCTGTCCCTTTCTGAAGATTCCAAGCAATCTCTGTGAAATATCCTCACCGCTTTTTGCAGCCACCGGGCAGACAATCTGTGATTTTTCAATCCATTCATACAATTCTTCCGCTGTCCGCTCCGCCTGTTCCGTCTCCCGGATCAGCGTCTGCATCACTCCCTGCAGATCTTCTTCATCCTGTTCTGCCATCCTTGCAGAGACAGAACTGTGCATTTTCCTGAACAGATGGGAAAAATCCAGTGGAGGAAAAATCAGCGTATCCAGCTTCAACAAAAGTCTTGTATAGAGTTCATGGTGAAACCGGTAGACATTTTCCTGATAAATCTCTTCATTATCATACTGCGAATGATAATGTGTCTCCATAAAAGGACCGGCACTGAAATCATTCACCGTTGACGGGATTCCCGCAATCGCCATAGAGAAATCATCCGACCATGTCTCAATCGGGGCAAGCACAGTCAGCCCATCCGGGTAGGCATCCTCTGGCACAGCAATTTCATCTGCAAATTTTTTCAGAAAATCTGCATATTCATAAGTACAGCGGATGGCATCCCGACTGCTGTGAGCATGTGCCGGCAGTTCAAAGTTCAGATCTGCCAGCACCTTTCCCTGCCACTCCGGATGGATGCGGAACACCTGATTCCAAGCTCCCGTAGACCAGTCATACTTTGAATCGCACACACCCCATTCTTCTGCTGCCAACGCACAGATCACAATCGTATGACGGGGTCTGTAACCGCTCTCTAAAAGTGCTTTCGCAATGCCAATCGTCATGGACACTGCACAGTTATCATCCTGAAATCCATCAAAATAGGAATCATAATGCGCTGACAGAAGGATCATCTGATCTGTCTCCGTTCCCGGGATCTTTCCGGTAATATTATAAGCCGGACGATTTCTCTCCACTCGTGAACACGCATCCAGTTCTACCATGACAGATTTCTCATTTTCACAAAATCGGTCTTTCAGAAGTGCTGCATCTCTCCTGGAAATTGAAAATGCCGGTGCATATTCCGGTCCTGCGATATCCTGAGCATTCAGTGCTTCCTGATCCACTTCTCCATATCCCTGCATCTGCACAGCAATCAGCCCCACTGCCCCTTTCAGATATGCCTGATAGACCGGATAATTGATCCACCATTCATCTCTCTGATTGATATCTGCCAACACCAACTTGCCCCGTACATCCAGATTTTTATAATCCGCTGCCGTTCCTCTTCCTACATAAACCAGCTCATACTCTTGAAATCCATCCGTCTCAAAATTCGTCTGATAAGCCCCAAGCTGACAGGTATATTCTTTCCCGCTGCTGTCCTTAAACCGCAGGACTGCCCGCTCGAAAGTCCACGAATCCAGCCAGAATTCTTCTTTTTGAACTTCAGTCAGTCCGATGGATCTCATTTCCTCATACAGGAAATCACCGGTTGCCTTCTCTGCATGAGAACCTGCGGTACGGAAACCTAACACCGGGTTCGTCTTCTCCCGCTCCATCTGCTTTGCCAGCCGACAGGAATAGTCTGTATCAAGATGGGAAATGCATCTTTGGATGATCTCCTCTTCCGTCTCTTTTTCTGCTCTGCATTCTCCCTGAGTTCCTGCTGTTCCACTCATAAGTCATCCCTCCGGTCATTCAAGATTCACTGTGGTTTATTTTAACATTTTCACGGCATTTCTACAATGATGATTGTAAATGATGATGCAAATGATGGTTCATCAATTCTTTCACTTTCCATATACATATGCTATAATAAATCTGTATGTGTCCATCCGCTGTATTTTCATTCATAAACGGATGGATCTGAAATTTACCATTATTTCTCAATAAAAGGAGTTATTGATTATGGAAAATTATCGTATTAGCCGGAGGTCTCAGCACAGAACGTGATGTATCACTTTCTTCCGCTGCCGGCATCTGCCGTACATTACTTGAAAAAGGACATGATGCGTTCCTTCTCGACGTATTTATGGGACTGGAGCATACACCGGAAAATCTCGAAGATGTCTTTACACTTCCGGATCATGGCCTTGATATCGTCAAAAATTATCAGCACAGAAGAACCGGATCTTGCCGCAGTTAAAGCATCCCGCCCGGATCAGTCTGACTGCATTTTTCGGTCCGAACGTCATTGAGCTGTGCCGCCTTGCAGATATTACTTTCCTCGGCCTTCATGGCGGAGAGGGAGAGAATGGAAAGCTTCAGGCTGCATTCGATCTTCTTGGCATTAAGTATACCGGACCGGATTCTCTCGGATGTGCCGTTGCCATGCATAAGGGCGTTGCAAAGCAGATCTTCCTTGAGTCCGGTGTAGACACACCTGGCGGTGGAACTTTATATAAGAACGGATCGGATCTTTCCTACCAGTCTCTTGGACTGACACTCCCGGTCGTTGTAAAGCCATGCTCCGGCGGTTCAAGTATCGGAGTTTATATTGTGAATACCGATGAAGAATATCAGAATGCTCTGGAGCATTCTTTCCACTATGAAGATGAGATTGTGGTAGAACCTTATATCAAAGGACGTGAATTCGCATGCGGAATCATTGACGGTAAGGCTCTCCCTCCGATCGAGATCATTCCAAAGACAGGGTTCTTTGATTATGCCAACAAATATCAGGACGGTGCTACCATGGAAGTCTGCCCGGCCGACATCCCGGAAGAGGTTGCAGAGCGGATGAAAGCACTGACTGTAAAAGCATTTAATGCGTTAAAACTCAACGTATACAGCCGTGCCGATTTTCTTCTCGATGCAGAAGGCAGCCTCTACTGCCTGGAAATGAATACACTCCCGGGAATGACTTCTGCCAGCCTGATGCCGAAGGAAGCAAAAGTTGCAGGGATCGAATACAGCGATCTTTGCGAATTAATCATTAAAAAATCAATGGAGGCAAGATACTCATCATGAAAAATATGAGCTTAAAGGAAATAGCTGCTGCCTGTGGCGGCACATACCACGGTGATCCTGCCCTTCTTTCAAAAGAGGCATCCAGCGTCGCTATCGACAGCCGTAAGGTCCAGAAAGATACGCTCTTTGTAGCAATTAAGGGTGCCAGAGTGGATGGCCACAGCTTTATCCCTCAGGTCATGGACCAGGGTGCCATCTGCTCTTTATCTGAACAGGATCTTGGAGATGTAACTTACCCTTATATCCAGGTTGCATCCTGCACAGAGGCTCTCAAGGATCTTGCAGAACATTACCGTCGTTCACTGGACATCAAAGTGGTAGGAATCTCCGGCAGCGTTGGAAAGACCAGTACCAAAGAAATGATCGCATCCGTTCTTTCTGAAAAGTACTGTGTATTAAAGACCGAAGGGAATTTCAACAACGAGATCGGACTTCCTCTGACCGTATTCAATCTCCGCAAGGAGCATGAAGTTGCTGTTCTTGAAATGGGGATCAGTCATTTCGGTGATATGGAACCACTTGCAAAGATTGCACGCCCGGATGTCTGCGTGATCACAAATATCGGATATGCTCATCTCGAAAAATCTCGGAACAAGGGATGGTATTTTAAAAGAAAAGACTTCCATGTTCGATTTCATGAATCCTGATGGTACTGTCATTCTCAACGGTGATGATGACAAGCTCCGTGGATATACTTCCGAACGTGGGATTCAGCCGGTTTACTTCGGACTCGATCCTGCCTGCCCGTTCCACGCAGAACAGATTCAGAAAATGGGACTGAAAGGAACAGTTGCCACATTCGTGACACCTTCTTCCAGTTTTTCTGCCCACGTTTCCATCCCCGGAGATCACATGATCTCCAATGCACTTGCAGGAGTTGCCGTCGGTTATGCACTTGGAATGAAAGACGAAGAGATCATCCGTGGAATTGAAAAGCTTGTCCCGATCGCAGGACGCAACAATCTGATCGAGGCAGAACATTATACAATCATTGATGACTGTTATAATGCCAATCCGGCTTCTATGAAGTCCTCTCTTGATGTTCTCGCCTTTGCCGATACCCGCACCGTAGCAATCCTCGGTGATATGGGAGAACTTGGAGCAGATGAAAAGAAATGCATGCCGAAGTGGGAAGTTATGCCGTTAAAAAGGGCATCAGCCTTCTCATCTGCATCGGAACTCTTTCCGCAGAAATGGCGAATGCCGCCCGGACAGCTTCTGAAGCATCTTCTGATTCCGACACCAAAACTCTCGTATATCATTTTGATACAAAAGAAGCTTTTTACCGGCAGATGGATCAGCTTTTAAAAGAACAGGATACTTGTTCTCGTCAAGGCATCTCATTTTATGGAATTTCCTGAAATTGTGAAGAGGCTGCAAGTACAATAAATTAAATGTTTGACGTAACATTGCACACTTTGACAAAAAAAGTC
>ENA-OQHD01000593-OQHD01000593.1-human-gut-metagenome-genome-assembly--contig:-NODE-593-length-12614-cov-2.435333_pt1 | contig 12614 bp, 15 predicted proteins | sample MGYA00242560_ERZ504711 | MGnify/ENA primary metagenome ERZ504711 (study PRJEB26092, sample SAMD00036198) | human gut metagenome | host: Homo sapiens | study: EMG produced TPA metagenomics assembly of... | reverse complement strand
ATCGAGCTGATCCTGTTTGCCTTCTACGACTTCTTTCGCCTGGGCTGTGGTGAGCGCCTCCCAGATTTCTGCATCGGTGGCGTCCTCTTTGCCCCACTTCATATTGTCGCGGATGCTGCCTTTAAAGTGGGACGGACGCATACAGTGGCTATCTTGCACACGCCCTCTGTCTGTCAGGAATCTGCCGATTGAAGTACAATGGAGAGGAGCGCGAGCTACGTGCCGGCGACCTGATGATTGTCCGCAAAGGAAAACTGGTAGAGAAAATTCAACCTTCAGAAGATTTTCGCGTAAAGGTCATCTATATCGCATCGGGCTTTGTGGTGCTGAGTACACCACAGAACAACTACGGCATGAAAGGGCAACTTTCCCTATTTCTCAATCCTATCATGTCCCTGACTACCGAACAGCAAGAGCTATGTCTCCGGGATTTTGAACAAGTGGAATACAGACTCCGGAATACAGACCATCATTTCCATCGCGATATGCTTATCGCCTCCACACAGATGTTGATACTCGACTTCTTCGATTTCCACTCCCATCTATATGGCGAGGACAATATCTCTGTACAAAATGCTTCCATCATGAGCCGTTTCCTCAACATGCTGGAGAACGGAACTTTCCGCGAGCATCGTGAAGTGACCTATTATGCCGACTGCCTATGTGTCACCTCCAAATATCTTTCGGAAGTTTCCAAGAAAGTAAGCGGTTATACAGCAAACTACTGGATAAACCGTTATACCACACTCGACATCTCGCGTTTGCTGCGCGACAAATCACTAACGTTCGTCCGTATTTCCGATATGTTCGGTTTTTCCTCTCCTGCTTATTTTAGCCGTTACGTACAACAACATCTGGGTGTAAATCCGACAAATACAGAGGTTAATGATTATAGTTTTGATTGTTTGCCCGTTTCAGATCTATTAGCGAATATGCTCATTACGATAGCGGGCATTGGGGTTCTTCTCCGTTCCGTCAGGAAAAGAGCCATCTTCCTGCTTTATGAACTGAATAGCCTTCTGCGGACAATTCTGTATGCAGGCAAAACAGAACTCGCAGTCACCGGACGTCTTCACTCCTCTCGACGTCAGCTCATAATTGCCGCGCGGACAAACGTAGGTGCAGATGCCACAGTCAATACAAGCATCAGTCACGGTAAAGAACTTCTCGCTTTTCATCAGGAAGCCCACCTCGGGGTCGAGTCCACTCCGCTGCATAAAACCTTGGTGCTGTTGCCGTTCCTCCTCCGTCACCGGTTCGTGCCAATGCTGCCGACTGTTGATATCTGCCGTTATCTTCTGCAAGTTCTCGGGGATGTGCTTGTCTATCTTGAGTTGCTCGTTCATGTCGAAGTTGGGTAGCCAGTTATCCACCATGATGATAGTGCTGATATAGTCGAACGCATTGTCGGCTTTACGGGATATACGGTCCCAAATCTCTACCGCATCGCACTTCCTTGCACCATAGGTGAGGACAGCAAACTTGTATTCTGCCTTCAGTTTTGCTTTCCGAATGAACTGCCGTACCATATAGGGAGGCATATGACCGTAGATGGGATAAACGATGCCGATTTCATCTGCCTCAAATTCATACTTCCCCCGTTTCACCATCTGAGGGATACTCAACAATTCTGCGTTCTCTCCAGCCAACTGACGGGCGATGTAAAGACTGTTACCCGTTCCGGTAAAATAAAAGATGATACGCTTACTCCATTTTTGTTTCGCAGGATGCCAACGAGAGTAGGCCGGAAGATGCGATAGCACTGCTCATCACGGCAAATCCCATACGCTTTAAAGCCTCCCGACGACTGACTTTTCTTATCCGTATTCATATCTCTGAATTTTTAATGATTATGCAATCTGTTATCTGAGTGCCAAAAATAAAGGTTTCCCCAAAGAACGGACTTACCAAAAACTCGGTCTTGATGCTATTTTTACGGTATAAGAATGAGCTTACCCTAACACTAAAAAAAAGCCCCGCAAAGATTGGACTTCTGCGGGGCCTCACTAATGCCTAATAAAAACTCTTTCTACCCTAAATTATCTCCACTTCTTCACAGCTTTCTTGTCAGCCGGAGTTGCTTCAATCAAGCTCAATGCAAAACCACCGCTACGCGCTTCCTTCACGGACATTTTGGTCTTGCTGGTTACGATACCCTTCTTTATCTGATAAGAAGTAGGATTCTCCTTGTAATCAGCATCTTTACCGTCGGCATAGAGAGTGGCTACGTATTGCTTGCCCGGTTCAAGGAAGTCGAGCGTAAAGTTGGCTGTACGTGCATTCTCGTCTGTAATACCTCCAACAAACCAGTTGCCGGTTCCTTTTGCCTTACGGGCCACGGTAATGTAATCACCCGGTTCTGCTTCAATGTACTTGCTGTCGTCCCAGTCTACTGCCACATCCTTGATGAATTGGAAAGCATCCATGTGCTTTTCGTAGTTCTCAACCAAGTCGGCAGCCATCTGCAACGGGCTGTATAAAGTTACATACAGAGCGAGTTGCTTAGCAAGTGTAGTCTGCACTTGTCCGTGGGGCAAATCGCCCATAAAGTCAAGTTTGGTATCGAAGATACCCGGTGTATAATCCATCGGACCGCCAATCAAGCGGTTGAATGGAAGCAATGTGGTATGGAACGGTTTGCTACCGCCGAATGCCTCATATTCAGTTCCTCGTGCAGATTCGTTGCCAATCAAGTTAGGATAAGTACGGCACAAACCGGTAGGGCGTACAGCTTCGTGCGCATTCACGCAAATTTTGTAGTCGGCTGCCTTCTTCACGGCATAGAGGTAGTGGTTGTTCAGCCATTGCCCATAATGATGTTCACCACGGGGAATCATATTACCTACATATCCGCTCTTCACGGCATTGTAGCCATTATCCACCATAAACTGATAGGCCTTGTCCATGTGACGTTCGTAGTTGCGCACCGAACCGGATGTCTCATGATGCATCATCAGCTTCACGCCTTTGCTCTTGGCATATTCATTCAGCATCTTCACGTCGAAATCGGGATAAGGGGTCACAAAATCGAATACATAATCCTTGGATTTGCCAAAGCCAGTCTTCCCAGCCTTCATTCCAGCCTTCCACCAATACTTGGTCCAGACCGTGCTCGGCTGCGAAGTCGATGTACTTTTTTCACATTTTCGTTAGTGGCACCGTGACGGCCGTTGGGCTTCATTTTGGAGTAGTCCACTTCACCCAGTTTGATGGAGGGAAGGTCGTCTGTATATGCCCAGGTGCTCTTACCTGCAATCATTTCCCACCATACACCTACGTATTTCACGGGCTTAATCCAGGAAACGTCCTCGTAAGCACAAGGTTCGTTCAAGTTCAGCGTGATTTTAGAGGCAAGGATGTCACGAGCATCGTCGCTTACGATAACCGTACGCCACGGTGACGTGCAGGGAGCTTGCAGATAACCTTTATCGCCTACTGCATCGGGAGTAAGCCAAGATTCAAAAACAAAATTCTTATCATCCAGATTCAAGTGCATGCAAGAGTAATCCACCAAAGCAGCTTCGTGCAAGTTGATGTACAAACCATCAGCAGTCTTCATCTGCAAAGAAGTCTGAACACCGGTGGGCGAAAACGGGGTTTGCGAAGAGTTAGGCGTAATGGCCCCTTTCATCAGCCCGCGGATTTCAGAAAGTTTGGATTCTGTATAGTCATATTCCTGCGTATCGTAGTCGCCCGGAATCCAGAAGGCAGTGTGGTCGCCAGTCATGGCAAACTGAGTACGCTCCTCTTTAATCACGAAATAGTTCAGGTTCTTCTGCAAAGGGAATTCATAGCGGAAGCCCATACCATCGTCGAACAAACGGAAGCGGATAATGATGTTCCTATCCTGCGCTTTTTGGTTGAGCGTCACAGCCAGCTCATTGTAGTGGTTACGGATTTGCTTTACTTCACCCATACCGGTTCCCAAGTCTCGTCGAAAGTGGAAGTCTTTGCATCCGCCATCGTGAAGCCATTCATCAGACCGGGGCTCGTTCTTCAGTTCGAGTCCTAATTTGGAAGGGTTAATCACCGGCTTTCCTTTGTAAGAAAGTTCGTAAACGGGTTCGCCTTGCGCATTTACCGAAAAAATTCAATTGAAGTTGTCCGTTGGGAGAGGTAATACTCTCTGCCATTGCTACGCCGCTCACCAACAAAACGAGCAGGAAGCAGGCTAATTTTGTACAGATTGCTTTCATGTTTCTCATGCTATATTTATAAAATTATGTTCCAGATGCAAATATAGGCAGGAAAGAAATACACTCTGACGCAATTAAACTAAAATGATAGATGATTTGTCGGCAAACGTTTGCATGAAAACCAACTTCCCTTGAACAATATCCTGCCTACAAACAAAATAGAAGGAGAAGTATCGCTACGAAAACTTCGCCCTCCATATTTTTACAACTTTAATCGTGCACTGGAATTATCCCAAAGGATTTTCACCTTGGTCCCCGTCATTGCCTCCCGAAGGATTGGAGTTATCCCCTCCACCATTGCTACTTCCATCCGTATAGTCCGTATCGGGAACCACCATCTTGGTGACGCTCATATTGCCCAACATTTGACTAAAAGCTTTCCCCCGGAAAAAACAGAATACGTTTACGGACAATGTTACTGGCCGAAACGCCAGCCTCCGTATCAGCACTCTTCCCTACAAAAGAAGGGCGGAACAATCCGAAATCACCTAAACGAACAGTCTTTCCATCGTCTATTTCTTCCGACATGATGTCCACCAGTCCTGCAGCCACTAAGTCCACCGTCTTTCTGTGAATACCAAGAATACGGCTCACTTTGGCACATAACTTATCGAAAATCCAATTCACCCGCTCCTACGGATTTAGCTACATACTTTACATTTTTGTCCTTGTCAAAACCAAAGATTCTCTTTGCCACTACATACTGAAGTCCCATAAGTTTTTAATGGTTTTAGAAAGTTAATATAATAATGTAATAAATAGGCCGAAGCCTTTTTCCTCTCTTTCAAGAAGTGGAGATCCATCGTGAGGCCTCAACGATAAACTTTCATTCTCTTGAATTCGATGTTGCAAAGTTAGGGTGTGAATGACGGGAATACAAGGAAATGACATCTACAACCAATTTCGTTAAAACTCTCAAAAAACACAAATTAAAAACAACCCTTCTCTACAAGTGAAGAAAGAAAGGCAGGAAGAGAATGAGAAGGAATGGGTACAATCTCTACAGCCAATGAAAATAAATCGCTGATTATCAAGACAAGGTTCTAGAGAGGTCTCTACAATATGGCATTTGAACGGTTAAGACCTCAATTTCAAGAGTGGCTCAAGTTTCACAAGTTATTACCGTATCCAAAAATACAGACAAACCAGTCATCCTTCCAAAGCCCCTTCTACTCGTTTACTAAAATCTCCCGGACATTTTACTAAATCTCCGGCAACGATTTACTAAATCTTGGAGGAAGATTTAGTAAATCGCTTCTGCCCCATCACGAACTATCCGGAACCAAGATTGGCAATCACTCATATCAAATATCAAAATTATATACATCCCACCAATAACTACTTCCCCCAGTACAGAATCGCTTTATGAAATTTCGGGCTATGATTTACTGAAATTCCTTTGTCTTCACTACCTTTGCAGCCAAAACCAACCCCAGACAACCTATGACTAGATTACTGATAGCTATATTCCTTGGCGGCGGTACCGGCAGCGTACTGCGCTACTGCGTGCAGATGATGCTCCACGAGCGCATAGTCCCCCTACTCTTTCCCATGGGCTACATTCACAGTCAATATCCTCGGAAGTTTCCTCATCGGGCTATTCTATACCTTATCCGCCCGTTTCAACCTTTCTACTGAGGTACGGCTGTTGCTGACTACCGGTCTGTGCGGAGGATTCACCACCTTCTCCACTTTCAGCAATGACGGACTGATTCTGATAAAGCAAGAATTCTACGGAATGTTTGCCTTATATACCTTATTAAGTATCACATTAGGAGTCCTGGCAGCCTTCGCCGGCGGCGCCTTCGGACGCTGTATATAACCCAAACACCCCTATGAAACCCAGCAAGCCTTTTGTCATGCCTCCCGTACGCATCATCCCTCCTACCTTAGAGGGACAAAGTGAAAGTTCCAAATCATTGGAAGAATGGCTGAATACGGAAGAAACTGTCAGAGACCTTCACTTCGGTAAACGGACAGAGGAACACATGGAGTATTCCTACAAAAGCATCACCAACTGTACTTTCAGTCATATCCAATTCAGCGCCTGCAAACTGAAATCCTGCCATTTCACTGATGTACGTTTTGAACATTGCGACCTTTCCAACATCTCATTTGCCGAAAGTTCTCTGTTCAGAGTGGAATTCATATCCTGCAAACTGGTGGGAACCAATCTGCCGGAAACAATATTGAACCATCTGACAATGAAGGACTGCAATGCCAGATACCTCAATCTTTCCATGAGTAAAATCAATCAAGCCCGCTTCACCTCTTGTGACTTGCGCAACAGCGACGTCAACAACTGCAAACTTGCCTCCATCGCCTTTGAAAACTGTGAGCTGGTAGAATCCGAGTTTTCACACACCCCTCTAAGAGGAATCGACTTGAGCGACTCGCACATAGGAGGTATACGCCTCAACCTGCCCGACATACGGGGAGCCATCGTCAATACTTCCCAAGCCATGGAGTTGACTGCTCTTTTAGGCATTACAATAAAGGATTAAAAATCGAAAAACCAATTCCTTGTTTTCATTTGTTAGTAAGATAGTTTATAATTAAAATTGACTGAATATGAAAATTAGAGAAGATTATCGGACGTGAAATCCTCGATTCAAGAGGTAACCCTAACTGTAGAAGTAGACGTAACCTTGGAATCCGGCTTCATAGGCCGTGCATCTGTCCCGTCAGGAGCATCCACGGGAGAACACGAAGCATTGGAACTGCGTGACGGTGACAAAAAACGTTACGGAGGCAAAGGTGTCCTGAAAGCCGTGGACAATATCAATAATATCATTGCTCCCAAGCTCATCGGTATGTCCGCCCTCAACCAGATGGGTATCGACCATGCCATGCTTGCACTGGACGGAACCAAAACGAAAGCCAATCTGGGTGCCAATGCCATCCTCGGCGTATCTCTTGCTGTAGCCAAGGCTGCCGCCGCTTACCTTGACATCCCACTCTACCGATATATCGGTGGTACAAATACCTATGTGATGCCTGTACCGATGATGAACATCATCAACGGCGGTTCGCATAGTGACGCTCCCATTGCTTTCCAGGAATTCATGATACGCCCCGTAGGTGCCACTTCCTTCCGCGAAGGTTTGCGTATGGGTGCCGAAGTGTTCCACGCACTGAAGAAAGTCCTGAAAGACCGTGGCCTCAGCACAGCAGTAGGCGATGAAGGAGGTTTTGCTCCTAATCTGGAGGGTACAGAAGATGCCTTGAACTCCATCATTGCCGCCATCAAGGCTGCCGGATACGAACCGGGCAAAGATGTAATGATTGCCATGGACTGCGCTTCTTCCGAGTTCTACCATGATGGCATCTACGATTATACCAAATTCGAAGGTGAAAAAGGCAAGAAACGTACTGCCGACGAACAGATTGACTATCTGGAAGAGTTAATCAACAAGTATCCCATCGACTCTATCGAAGACGGCATGAGCGAGAACGACTGGGACGGCTGGCAAAAAACTGACCGACCGTATCGGCAACCGTTGCCAGTTGGTAGGAGACGATTTGTTCGTCACCAATGTGGACTTCCTTGCAATGGGCATCGAAAAAGGCTGTGCCAACTCCATATTGATTAAAGTAAACCAGATAGGTTCGCTGACCGAAACACTGAATGCCATCGAAATGGCACACCGCCACGGATATACTACCGTAACTTCCCATCGTTCCGGTGAAACGGAAGATGCGACTATCGCAGACATAGCCGTAGCTACCAACAGCGGACAAATCAAGACCGGTTCGCTGAGCCGCTCAGACCGTATGGCAAAGTACAACCAACTGCTTCGCATCGAAGAAGAACTGGGAAGCAATGCGGTGTATGGATATAAGAAAGTTATAAGTAATAAGTAATAAGTGATGAGTTATTTGCCGGAAGGCGGGGCTTATAAAGAAGAAAGCAGAAGGGGCGAACCGTCACGGTCCGCCCCTTCTCTTTTTAACCTTAAATCAACAATCAATCTACTACCTTAAAGAAAACTTCTTCTCCACTTTGGCTATCCGGTGCCACCCAAAGAGCAAAGTCTCCGGCTTCCACCGTCTTCACCATATCTATATTCCAGAAAGCAAGTTCACTTATCGGAAGTTCAAACGATACATTTTTCTTCTCACCCGGCTTCAATGTGACGCGAGCAAAGCGTTTCAGCTCTTTCACCGGACGGGTCACCGAAGCAAACTTGTCCTGCACGTAAAGCTGGGCTACCTCGGTACCTTCATACTTTCCGGTATTCTCAAGGTCGAAAGTCACAGTCAGCACATCTTCCTTCTTCAGATTGGCTGACGAGAGTTTCACATTATCATATTTGAACGTCGTATACGACAGACCGTAGCCAAAAGGGATACAGCGGATCGAAACCTGCATCCATATAGAAAGAAGTACATCCCAACGAAGTCTGCCCCGCTTCCAACGGAATGTCATTCAGCAAAACCTCATTCCGCGTAGCCGGACGTCCGGAACTGTTATGAGCATAATAAACCGGTATCTGTCCTACCATCTTCGGGAAAGTCACCGGAGTCTTGCCACTTGGCACAGCCTTACCCCACAGCAAGTCGGCCAATGCCGGTCCTCCCATGGTTCCGGGATGGAACGAATAAAGTACAGCTGACGAGAGTTCGACTTCCTTTCCTATGGTCAACGGACGCCCTGCCATTACGACAGTAACCACCGGTTTTCCTGTTTTCGCCAAAGCGGCAATCAGTTCGCTTTGCGCACCTTGCAGGTTCAGGTCGGCCAGGCAATGCGCCTCTCCTGAAAGAATAGCCTCTTCGCCTACAAACGCCAAAATAACATCAGCACGTGCAGCGGCAGCAGCGGCTTTGGCAACACCTGCCATATTCTTGTCACGGCTATAAGTCAGACCCGGCTCGTATATCACCTGCACTTTGTCCCCCACCAGTTCCTTGATAGCCTTCAACGGTGTCACGGCTTTTTTGTCTTGTCACCATCAAATATCCAGGTACCCAATTGGTCATAAGGTGCATTTGCCATCGGACCTACCACAGCAACCGTCTTTACCGAAGATTGCAAAGGCAATGTCTCCTTTTCGTTCTTCAACAAGATGGCCGATTCCACAGCAGCTTGCTTGGCAGCCTCCAGATGAGAAGGAGCATAAAGTTCCTCTATCCGTTTCTCATCCACATAAGGATTATCAAACAGTCCCAACCGGAATTTGATACGCAGAATATTCCGCACGGCATCGTCTATAGCAGACTTCTTGACCTTACCTTCTTTTATCAATTCCGGCAATTCCTTGACAAACGTATAGCTGACCATCTCCATATCCACACCAGCATTCACCGCCTTCATTGCTGCCTCTTTAGAATCGGCAGCAAAGCCATGTGCCATCATTTCGGCTACCGAAGCCCAGTCTGACACTACTATTCCATCAAATCCCCATTCACCACGAAGCACATCTTTCAAAATAAAAGTGTTTCCGGTAGACGGTGCTCCGTCATTGTCATTAAACGAAGTCATGAAAGTGGCTGCCCCTGCCTTGGCCACAGCTTCAAAAGGAGGAAGGTATACATCCCTCAAACGACGCTCCGGAATGAAAGTGGAATTATAATCACGCCCGCCCTCGGCAGCACCATAACCTACAAAATGTTTAGGACATGCGGCTATGGAAGTCGGACTGTTCAGCGAATCTCCCTGGAAACCTTCAACCATAGCAACACCCATCACTGAAGTCAAATAAGTATCTTCGCCACATCCTTCGGCCATACGCCCCCAAACGGGGATCGCGAGCCACATCTATCATCGGCGCAAATGTCCAGCGGATACCCACGGCAGAAGCCTCCACATCCGCTACCCGTGCACCATCCTTAGCCACCTGCGGGTTGAAAGATGCCGCTTGTCCCAAGGGAATAGGGAATATGGTCTTGAAACCATGGATTACATCACGCGCCATCAGCAAGGGGATGCCCAAGCGGGACTCCTCCATTGCCACACGCTGCAAGGCATTGACACGCACCGGATCTACTTCATTCAGGATAGACCCGACTTCACCTTTCTTTATCAATCCGCTCATATCCTCTATGTTGCCATAAGAAGAAATCTGGTTCATCTGCCCTATCTTTTCCTCCAATGTCATACTGGACAACAGCGTTTCTATTTTCTGCTCGATGACTGCGTCATTTTTTGTATCCTGCACTTGAGTACAAGATATAAAAGGAAGCAGCAATAAACAAGCAGAGAGCATTTTCATTGTTTTCATCTTTAATCTATTACTTGAAATGGAATATTTGCTGTTGAGACAAAGCCCGTATTATCAAGTACATATACGTACAAACGATATTCCCCGGGAACTTTAATCATAGTCTCATACACATTCTTGTCTGACACGGCCACGTCACCCATTCTTTCCGGACGTGGCTCATAAGAACCTCCAAAACCCAAGACTGTAGCCTCTTTCAGTACTTCCCACACATAAGCCAAAGAATCGTTCTCCTTATCTGTGACGGAAACCTCCGCCTTAAATAAAGTACCTGCTTTGATACGGACATTATCAATGGCACTTTTACCATCGATAGTCATGCCCCGAACTATCGGAGCCGTTTCATCCAATTCCTTGCCGGTCCACACTCTTTGCATGGCCTCCACCATAGGAGTTTTCTCTCCTTTCAATGGCAGTGAATCCACCTTATCCTCTACAAACATACTGAACCAAGTAGGCGTACGTTCTTCATTTTTGTCCCCACAAGAATACAAAGAGCCCAAGCAACGGGTATTGGCAGAAATATATTGCGTATAACGCTCTTCGTATACCTGCCGTTTTTCTTCACTGGTCTGCTCTATGGGTGCCTTCCACTCGGTTGACGCTGTTTCCCACCAACCGGTCGGTCCCCACTCGGTAATCATAAATGCACCCTTGTAGTCCGACCGGTCAACAACAGCCTGCACCTCTCCCATCGGACCATATACATTGATGCCCACATAATCGAGAGACGGAGCATACTTTGCCACAGAGTCCAATGCCGACGGATTGTAGGAAATCACTGTCGAAACCAGATGACGCTTGTCTATCGACTTAATCAGCTGTGCCAGTTCTTCCACAAAATTCCATGCGGCAGCTATATTAGCATTTCCCAACTCAATTTCATTGCCAATACCCCAAGCCAGCAAAGCTCGTATCATTCTTGAACGTTTCTGCCAACAAGCGGACTTCTTCGCGCATCTTGTTCTTATATTCATCATCGTAATAGCGTATAGAGTCTTTGGTCATGCCTATTCCCTGCATTACGTACATGTTGTGCTCCGAAGCCAATGCCAGGTTTTTGCTTTATCTCCTCCACATTACCTCCCCAGGTTCTGAAGGCATTGGCACCACTCTGGGCGGCAATGTCCAACCGATATGTGCCGCCTACGCCTTTAATATAGGTTTCTCTTCCGTCAATGGAAAGTTTATAACCGTCTGCCGCTTTCTCTATTACAATACCGTCTAGAGAAGAAGGAGAACAGGCAGACAACAAAACTAAACAGATAAAATAATATTTTTCTTTTTCATTATCAATTGTCCTAAAGCATAAGGTATTTATGTTATAAATAAAAACATTCAGCCTTCATATTTAATAAATTTAATATGAAGGCTCTATTTTTCTGAAACACGCGTACATAGTCCACCTTCATCGTTACAGGAAGAGCAGACTCATCCACACCGTTCATTCCACCCCAATCACCGCCCCAAGCCAGATTCAGAATGGGATAGAAAGCATAATGGAAAGGCCATTGATTATGACCAGCTCCCAATTGTTGCTTGGTAACAGCCAACTGTACCTTGCCATCCACGTATGTAGTGATGGCATCTTCTGTCCACTCTAAAGCATAGAGATGAAATTCTCCTTCTGCCTGTTCTATAGTCATGGCATGTGTTTTCTGCGTACCTATAGTATGATTATAATCTTGCGTATGGATAGACGAAGAGACTTCGTTGGGTACGACTCCCAACTTCCTCCATAATGTCTATTTCACCACACATGGGCCATGGGTTAGTATTCCCAGTCATTACCAACTGGCATCATCCAAAAAAGGCCGGCCACGTCCCCTTGCCTTCAGGCAACATGATACGTGCTTCAAAATAGCCATATTCCCAACCAGTATTCACTTTAGCATACACACGACCAGAGTAAATTTTACCATCGGAGCCTTTGAAACAATTAATATTCAACTTACCGTCCACAAGTTCTGTCACACGCTTTCCGTCAGCAGAACCATTGACGTAATTTTGAAGTTCATTATTTACCCACCCTGCTCCTTGAACCTCGTGTGTCCAATCATTGCCAAGAGATGTGCCCTCATTAAATTCATCATGCCAAACCAACCGATACCCTCAGGAGTATTGATATCCAGATCTTCAGCCGATTCTTGAATAACTGTTACCGTTACTTTCTCTGCACCAGCCACAACCTCAA
>ENA-OQHD01000592-OQHD01000592.1-human-gut-metagenome-genome-assembly--contig:-NODE-592-length-12627-cov-3.457280_pt1 | contig 12627 bp, 13 predicted proteins | sample MGYA00242560_ERZ504711 | MGnify/ENA primary metagenome ERZ504711 (study PRJEB26092, sample SAMD00036198) | human gut metagenome | host: Homo sapiens | study: EMG produced TPA metagenomics assembly of... | reverse complement strand
GTACCTTCACAGCCAATCGGCTCCAGGATTTTTCGGCTTGGAACAAGCTTCCTTCAGGTAACTATCGCTTGAAACTTTCTGTACGTGATAGTTTGGGACGTGAAGAGAATAACGGGGCATATGGCAGTGACAGTTTCATGCTCATTTTCAAAGAGTGACAAGCGTCCGGCTGCGTTTACAGATTTCTTTATTATAAAGAAAATGAGGAATTTGATGTACAGTACCCTGCCGTCGTTTTCATTTTGGGGACTTCTTATCTGGGATGCATATGTGCTGATGGATGTCTTTTGTGACAGAAAACGCATTGAAAGCCGTGTGTTGCAGTTGAATGATACTATTATTCGTATGGAATTCCCTTATAAGGAAGCATATGGCAAGGGAATCACCATTCTTTTCAGTTTTGTGAAAGCTGGCGAGATGTACAGTCATCAGGTTGAACTGAAGAAGCGGGAGCCGGAACGTGCTCTCGACATGAAATGGGAAGTGTTCCGTGACCGTTTGCGTCCCGGACAGGAAGAAGAGTGGAAGCTCGTCATAAAGACGCCTCAAGGTATGCCTGCTGCGGCTGAGATGTTGGCTACGATGTACGACGCTTCACTGGATAAGATTTATAAGAGTAACCAGATACTACGGGTTTTCTATCCGGATAATCTGTATGGGGCATTCCGTGGTGCGAGCCGTTATAATAGCAATTACTTCTCCGTTTATTTCCCGTTGAAGGCTTGGAGGGTTCCGGTGTGGTCGTTTGACTACTTCTGTTCTCCTTATATGGATGGAAGGATGCGGATAGTGATGGTAGAAGACAATGCGCTTTTGGAAGAAGTAAGTGTTGTGGGGTATGGGACTACCCGGAATAGCTCTTTGACCGGTAATCTTAGAATACGTGGTGCCAACCAGCCGATGCTTGCTTCCAAAGCAGAATCCGGGAATGCCGTTGAAGTGAAATATGTTCCTGCACAAGTAGCGGAAGACGCGGTGGAAGATGTTGTTTTTGAATCGGAAACGATACCGGTTGGCGAGGCCTTGCAACCTATTGAGGGGCTTCGCACCAACTTTGCCGAAACAGCCTTTTTTTATCCTCAACTTCGTACAAACGAACAAGGGGAGCTTGCGTTTTCTTTTTACGATGCCGCAGAGCTTGACTCGTTGGAATTTCCGTGGTTACTCACATACTAAGGATATGCTGACTGGGATGTTGGATGCTTCCGTTGTAACTGCCAAGGAGTTTATGCTGACTCCGAATATGCCTCGGTTTGTCCGCGTTGGAGATAAAACGCAGATAGCCGGAACAATAGCCAATCTGACGGGTAAAGCGGTGAAAGGAACAGCAGTATTCACACTGTTCGACCCTATGACGGAGAAAGTTATTGCTACTCAACGTCAGAAATTCTTGGTAGAAGCAGGAAGAAATACTGCTGTCAACTTCCATTTCGAAGTGTCCGACCGCTATGATTTGCTTGGTATTCGTATGGTTGCCGATGGAGGTACGTTTAGCGATGGCGAGCAGCATCTGTTGCCCGTATTAAGTAATAAGGAGTATATTACGGAAACGCTTGCTATGCCTATCCGTGGCGAGGAGACCCGTACGTTCTCATTAGACAGCCTTTTCAACCGTAATAGCCGTACAGCGACAGACCGTCGTCTGACTGTAGAATTTACCGGGAATCCGGCTTGGTATGCTGTACAAGCGTTGCCGGCATTGAGCCTGCCTGCCAATGATAATGCCATTTCTTGGGCTACAGCTTGGTATGCCAATAGTCTGGCAGGCTTCATTGCCAACAGCCAGCCCCGCATTAAGACTGTATTTGACAGTTGGAAGGCTGCCGGTGGCACGAAAGAAACCTTCCTCAGCCAGTTGGAGAAGAATCAGGATGTGAAGAATATCCTGCTCAGCGAGTCTCCGTGGGTACTGGAAGCTACTACTGAAGCCGAACAGCAGGCACGTATTGCCACGCTGTTTGATATCAACCAACTGAATAACCGCAATCTTTCCGCTTTTACCCAAATTGAAAGAATTGCAGGGTGAAGACGGTGGATGGAGCTGGTATAAGGGAATGTCCGGTAGCCGCTATATAACTGGCTATATTACAGAATTACTTGTTCGTCTTCCTCTGCTGACGCAAAAATGAACTGCCTGAAGAAGTTGCCGCCATGCGCAGAAGCTTACGGCTATTTGATCGCAGCTTGGATGAGTATCGCAATATCCGTAAAGCCGGAAAAAATGGCGCCAGAATTACTGCCAACTCCGAATCGGCAATGACATATCTGTATCTGATAGCCCTTAGCGGCGAACAAGTGCCGGCAGACAATCAAGCGGCTTACCGCTATTTCCTATCAAAGTAGGTGCCAATCTTAAAGATGGAACCATGAGCAGCAAGGCGCAGTCTGCCATCATCCTGAAAGCAGTAGGGCGTACAGCCGAGGCGAATGAATTCATCGCTTCCCTCAAGGAACATCTGGTACAGACGGATGAACTGGGTGCATACTTTGCTTTCCAAGCAAATCCGTATAACTGGGGTATGCTGCCCATCCCTGCCCATGTGGAAGTAATGGAAGCCCTGCGTATGGCAGGTGGCAACGATGCTTTGGTGGAGGAAATGAAACTCTGGCTGCTGAAACAGAAGCAGACTACCAGTTGGAATTCTCCGGTTGCAACGGCTGATGCTGTTTATGCATTGCTTTGTCAAGGTACTAATCTGCTGGAAAGTCGGGGAAACGTACGTATCACGTTAGGTAACAAAGTTTTGGAAACATTGTCGCCTACAAAGACCATAATCCCGGGTTTGGGTTATGTCAAGGAAACCTTCGCTCAAGGAAGTCCGGAGCTGAAAGCTAAAACCGTCACCGTAGAGAAACGGGATGCAGGCATTGCCTGGGGAGCTGTTTATGCCCAGTATCTGTCACCCATATCTGATGTAAAGCAGCAGGGGGGGGCAATTGAATGTAGAGAAGAAACTTTATGTAGAGCGTATATCGGCCGGTGGTAGCAACTCCTTGCAACCGGTTACGGAAGGGACCGTATTATCCGTCGGTGATAAAATAGTGGCCCGTTTGACTATCCGCTTGGACCGTACTATGGATTTTGTTCAGTTGAAAGACCAGCGGGGTGCCTGCTTTGAACCTATAGGCTCGCTTTCCGGTTATCGTTGGAGTAATGGCCTCGGTTATTATGCAGAAGTGGAAGATGCCGCAACCAATTTCTTCTTCGACCATTTGGGCAAAGGCTTTTATGTCTTAGAGCACAGTTATCGCATAGCCCGTGGCGGAACATACGAAACGGGGCTGGCCACGATACAGTGTGCGTATGCTCCGGAGTATGCTTCGCATTCGGCGGGAGGGATAATTGTAATAAAGTAACAATAGAGTATGGAGCGGAGCGCAATTTGTACAAATTGCGCTCCGCTATTTTAGGTACTCTCGCTAAAAACACCTATTTTTGTCCGACTAATATTGAATGAGAGTGGCAGAATTAGGAAATCTTGATATTAAGGAAAAATAGATGAAGCGGATATTGATAACTTTATATGTGCTTGCAAGTGTGGTATTGACTGCTGTAGCGCAAGCTCGTTTTACCTCGAATACAGAGATGTACAGTTTCGGCCAGATAGAATGGAAGCATCCCGTGACTGTGCAATATACCATCACCAATACGGGTGACCAGCCTTTAGTGCTTACAGAAGTAGAGCCGGATTGCGCCTGCTCTGTGGCCCAGTGGACAAAAACGCCTATTGCTCCGGGGGCAAAAGGAACAGTAAATGTGACTTTTGACGCCAAGGCATTGGGACATTTCCAGAAATCCGTGGCTATTTACAGCAATGCGCAACCCAATCTGGTCTATTTGAAGTTCAATGGTGAAGTAGTACAGGAAATCAAGGATTTTACCAAGACGCATCCCTATCTTATCGGTCAGATACGTATTGACAAGAACAGCCTCGACTTTCCCGATATTCAGCATGGTGAGCAGCCGGTGATTCATATCGGCGTGGTCAATCTTTCCGACCGTCCTTATGAACCGGTACTGATGCATCTGCCTCCTTATTTGCAGACAAAAGTAGAGCCCAATGTCTTGCAAAAGGGAGAAAAAGGAGTGATTACACTTACATTGAATTCGGAAAGACTGACTGGCCTCGGACTGACTCAAACGTCGGTCTATCTTTCTCGCTTCTCCGGTGACAAGGTGGGCGATGAAAACGAGATTCCCGTTTCTGCCATTCTTTTACCGGATTTCTCCGGAATGACGGAAGTGGAGAAGGCAAATGCTCCTGCCATCAGCCTTTCTACCAAAGAAGTTGATATGAGTGCGATATTGGCAAAGAAGTCAAAAGCACGTCAGGATATTACCATTACCAATACCGGGCGTTCTCCTTTACAGATAAACAAGCTCCAGGTATTCCACCCGGCAGTGGGAGTTAACCTCAAGAAGAGTGTATTGCAACCCGGTGAAAGCACTCGCCTGCGGGTAACGGTAGTGAAGAAGAATATAGGCAAGAAGCGCCGTCATCTGCGTCTGCTGATGATTACCAATGACCCGATGCAGCCGAAAGTTGAAATCAACATTAAAGCAAAACAATAAGAAGTCGTAAAGTCCTTCATAACTCATAACTTATAACTCACAAATAGCCATGGAACATCCCGAAAATAATGAAGCATATAAAGGCTTGGTTGTCAATGCAGGCATTGAGCAACCTTCATCGGTCAATCCTTACTTGAAGAACCGTCCCAGGCGGAAGAAACGCGAGCTTTCCGTATCAGACTATGTGGAGGGTATAGTGAAAGGTGATGTTACGGTACTCAGCCAGGCTGTAACACTGGTGGAAAGTGTGAAACCGGAGCACCAGGCTGTGGCGCAGGAGGTGATAGAGAAGTGTTTGCCCTATTCGGGCAACTCCGTCCGTGTGGGTATCAGTGGTGTGCCCGGTGCCGGTAAAAGTACCTCTATTGATGTATTTGGCTTGCATGTACTGGAGGAACACGGTGGCAAGTTGGCTGTCCTTGCCATTGATCCGAGCAGCGAACGCAGCAAAGGCAGTATTCTCGGTGACAAGACGCGTATGGAGAAACTCTCCGTTCATCCCAAGTCCTTTATACGTCCCAGTCCCTCTGCCGGTTCGCTGGGTGGCGTGGCACGCAAGACGCGTGAAACGATTGTGCTTTGTGAGGCTGCCGGTTTCGACAAGATATTTGTAGAGACAGTAGGGGTGGGGCAGAGTGAGACTGCCGTACATTCTATGGTAGACTTCTTCCTGCTGATACAGCTGGCGGGTACGGGCGATGAGTTGCAAGGCATCAAACGCGGCATCATGGAAATGGCCGATGGCATTGTCATTAATAAGGCTGATGGCGACAATCTGGAGCGGGCCAGGCTGGCAGCAACTCAGTTCCGTAATGCGCTGCACCTCTTCCCGGCTCCGGAGAGCGGTTGGACACCCCAAGTGCTGACTTATTCCGGTTTCTATAATCTTGGTGTAAAAGAAGTATGGGATATGGTCTACAAATACATTAACTTTGTGAAAGACAACGGCTACTTTGAATACCGCCGCAATGAGCAAAGCAAATACTGGATGTACGAGACCATTAACGAACAGCTGCGCGACAGCTTCTACCACAATCCGCAGATTGAAGCGATGCTGACTGGCAAGGAAAAACAAGTGCTACAGGGCAACTTGACTTCTTTTGTGGCTGCCAAGAACTTGCTGGACACCTATTTTGCAGAACTGAAGAAATAAGGGCATATCCCTTTCCCTATATCGATGACTAAGGAAAACAACATGGAAGTGGCGCGGCGGTTTACCCGCCGCCTTCATGAACTCCCTTCTGAGGAGCTGGAGCTCATTGCCGGTTTGTTTGTACGCCGTGAGGTGCACAAAGGAGAACTGTTGATTAGTGAGAAAGATATAGCCAGGGATATTGTTTTCGTAGAGAAAGGACTGCTTCGCCAGTTCTATTTCAAAGAAGGCCGGGACATTACAGAGAACTTTGCCTGCGACGGTGACGGCGCTATGTGTATCGTCAGCCTTTTCACCGGACGCCGTAATTGCCTTCAGCTGGAATCCCTGGAGGAAGGCGTCATCTGGAGCATTTCGTATGCAGGACTGGTCGAACTCTCTGAGCGTTATCTGCATATAGCCCGTCTGCTTCGCCATTTATTGGAGGGGTCTTTAATGCTTTCCCAATATAAAGCAGACTCTTGGCGTTTCGAAACCTCACGCGAGCGGTATGCGCGCTTCGTCAGGGATTATCCGGAGATAGCCCGGCGTGCCTCAGTCAACCACATAGCATCTTATCTGTTAATGACTCCCGAGTCTCTGAGCCGGGTACGTGCCGGAGTACTGTGACGGTGGAACGGCTGTTTTATACGGCTTTCCCTTCTTTCTCGAAATCCTTGCGTGACTTGCTTTGTGTCACGATGTACACTCCCAGGAATACCAAGGCTATGGCTATTCCCTTTTCCAAATTGAACACTCCCAATCCTAAGATGATGGCAACGGTTGAGGCCACGATGGGCTGCATGTAGTTGTACATGCTCACCACAGTGGGGCGCAACAGCCTCTGCGCACTCATTATGAAGATATAGGCAAGGAAGCTTCCTCCCACAACCACATATCCCGCTTGCAGCAGGGCGGCTGTAGATATTTCGCTCCACTGTATGGCAGCCACGTCGTGGTAAGAGAACGGGATGTAGCACATGGAGGCATAGACAAACATCCATTTGTTCAGGGTGATGGGAGAGTATTTTGCGACAACCCCTTGAATACGGTCAGATAAATGGAGAAGCTGATTTGGGCGAGCAGGCAGAGAAGGTCTCCGATGAGGCTGCCATTGCCGGCACCGGTGGTCTGGCTGCTCATGATGAGTATAAATGCTCCCATAGCCCCTACAAAGATGCCCAGCACTTTCTTGTTGGTGACCGGTTCTTTCAGATAGATTGCAGCCACTATCATGGTGACGATAGGCAGCGTGGTTGTAACGATGGAGGCGTCTATGGGCGAAGTCATGGAGAGTCCGAAGATATAGACACCCTGATTGAATACCAGTGCGAAGAGTGCGGCGAAGAATATCTTCAGCATGTCCCGGTGGTCCACCTGTTCGCGTTTGCAGAATAAGGAGAGGAGCCAGAAGCAGGCGGCTGCGCCTACCATGCGGAATGTGGTTACTGACAACGCGGAAAACTCTACCAGAGCTGACTTGCCTATAGGTGCCATCAAGCCCCATAAGATATTTGCGGTAAGGGCGAACAGATGCCCTTGAATGTTCTTGTTCATACTCATTTTGTTCTTTGCGGGTGCAAAAGAACAACTATTTTCTGAAAAGAGAAAATCTTTCATTATATGATTTTTCTGGTTCATGGGCGTAGAAATAAGAGATTATCGTGTATATTTTGCTTCTAATTAAAGCAAGAAACCATGGAAGTACAAGCCAATTACATCAAGCGTATCGAAATACACGGATTGTGGCATCGGTACGATATTGCCTGGGACCTGCGTCCTGACGTCAATATACTTTCCGGCATCAACGGAGTGGGGAAAACCACTATCCTGAACCGTTCGGTCAACTATCTGGAACAGACATCGGGTGAAGTGAAGAGTGACGAGAAGAACGGCGTACACGTCTACTTCGACAATTCTGCAGCCACCTTTATCCCCTATGATGTAATCCGCAGCTACGACCGTCCCCTTATCATGGGCGACTTTACGGCACGCATGGCCGATGCCAACGTGAAGTCGGAACTGGACTGGCAGCTCTATCTGCTCCAGCGCCGTTATCTGGACTATCAGGTGAACATCGGCAACAAGATGATAGAACTGCTCAGCGGTGACGAAGAGCAGCGCAGCCTGGCTCCCTCCCTTTCCCTCCCCAAGCGGAAGTTCCAGGATATGATTGACGAGCTTTTCAGCTATACCCATAAGACGATAGACCGCAAAAGCAACGACATCGTTTTCTATCAGAACGGCGAGCGCCTGCTGCCCTACAAACTGTCTTCGGGCGAGAAGCAGATGCTGGTCATCCTGCTGACCGTGCTGGTGCGTGACGATGACCACTGCGTACTCTTCATGGACGAGCCGGAAGCCTCCCTGCACATCGAATGGCAGCAGAAGCTCATCGGCATGATACGCAGCCTGAATCCCAATGTGCAGCTTATCCTCACCACCCATTCGCCCGCCGTCATCATGGAAGGCTGGCTGGATGCCGTCACCGAAGTCAGCGAAATCTCCTCCCTAATCCCTAATCCTTAATCCCTACCCAAGTGTCCACTTCTTTAAAACATAACCTTACTTCCGCCTATCTGGATGCCGCCCGCAAGTTGTCTCCCAAGAGAGCACGCAGGCGCATAGTGGCGTATGTGGAGAGCTATGACGACATCGCTTTCTGGCGGACGCTGCTGTCCGAGTTCGAGAATGAGGAGCGTTATTTCCAGGTGATGCTTCCGTCTGCCACCTCCCTGGCAAAGGGCAAGAAGATGGTGCTGATGAATACGTTGAACACATCGGAGCTGGGCCGCAGCCTGATAGCTTGTGTAGACAGCGACTACGACTTCCTGCTGCAAGGTGCCACCAAGGTGTCGCATAAGATAAACAAGAATCCCTATATCTTCCAGACTTATGGCTATGCCATCGAGAACTTCCACTGCTTTGCCGACAGTCTGCATGAAGTCTGTGTGCAGGCCACGCTGAACGACCGGCATATCCTGGACTTCCCCGCTTTTCTGAAGCGTTATTCTCAGATTGCCTATCCGCTGTTTCTGTGGAATGTCTGGTTCTACCGCCAGCACGACACACACACTTTCCCGATGTACGACTTCAACGCCTGCGTGCGTTTGCAAGAGATAAACCTGCGTCATCCTTACCGTAGTCTGGACGAGATGCAAAAGACGGTGTCGGCAAAGCTGTCCGAACTGCAAGCCCGTTTCCCCCGCTACATCGACCGGGTGGAGCAGCTGGGCACGGAGTTGGAACGTTTGGGACTGACTCCGGACAATACCTATCTTTATATCCAAGGACACCATATCATGGATTGTGTAGTGCTGAAAATCCTTATCCCGGTATGTACGGTGCTGCGTCGTGAACGCGAGCAGGAGATAAAGCGCCTGGCAGAGCATAACGAACAGTTCCGCAACGAACTGACGGGGTATGAGAACAGTCAGGTCAATGTATCCGTGATGCTGAAAAAAAACAGCGGCTACAAGAACCTTTATCTTTATCAGTGGTTGAAAGAAGACATTATGGAGTTCCTCGAGCGGGAGGAACAGTCGCGTAGATAAGATTGCCGTTATGATAAACATACGATTATGGAGATATTGAAGAAGATAGACGACCTTTTAATCGGGTGGGGCATATCCCCTTCCCGGGCTGATATGCTCGACCAATTCATTGCCTTCGCACTGATACTTGCCGTTGCTTTCCTGGCGGATGCCCTATGCCGGAAAATCCTGCTGAAGGTAGTGGCACAACTGGTGAAGAAGACCAAGGCTACGTGGGACGACATCGTATTCGACCGTAAAGTGATGGTGCACCTCAGCCGCATGGTGGCTCCCGTTATCATCTATCTGTTTGTTCCATTGGCATTTGTCGAAGTCGGTTCATCGGCAATGGATTTCATCCGGCGTATCTGCCTTATTTACATCATCATTACTTTCCTGAGTTTCGTTAACTCGTTCCTGAAGGCTGTTTACAGTGTATACAGTGAGAAGGAGCAATTTCGTGACCGCCCTTTAAAGGGGATGTTGCAAACCATGCAAGTCATCCTATGGCTGGTGGGCGGCATTGTGGTCGTGGGCGAACTGATAGGCCGCGACCCGCTTTCGCTGCTTGCCGGATTGGGTGCTTCGGCAGCCATCCTGATGCTGGTATTCAAGGATTCCATTATGGGCTTTGTCTCCGGTGTGCAGCTTTCGGCCAACGACATGCTGAAGGTGGGCGACTGGATTGAGATGCCCAAGTACGGTGCCAACGGTACGGTGATAGAGGTAACGTTGAACACCGTAAAAGTGCGCAACTGGGACAATACCATTACCACCATCCCTCCTTACCTGCTTGTCAGCGACTCCTTCCAGAACTGGCGCGGCATGCGCGAGAGCGGTGGGCGGCGAGTGAAGCGCAGTATCAATATCGACATGACCAGCGTCCGTTTCTGCACCCCGGAGATGCTGGCAAAATATCGCAAGATACAGCTACTGAAAGATTATGTGGAGCAGACGGAGGAAGTGATTGAAAAGTACAATGTGGAAAACGGCATCGATAACTCCATCCTCGTCAACGGACGCCGCCAGACCAATCTGGGTGTGTTCCGGGCGTATCTGACGGCTTATTTGAAAAGTCTTCCCGACGTAAATCAGGAACTGACCTGCATGGTGCGCCAACTCCAGCCTACCGACCGCGGTATCCCGATAGAACTTTATTTCTTCTGTGCGCTGAAGGATTGGGTGCCCTATGAAGGGGTGCAGGCGGATGTATTCGACCATGTGCTGGCAATCATCCCCGAATTCGATTTGCAGGTATTCCAGTCTCCGTCCGGCAGAGATTTCCAGCGGGTACTGCCTGCTGCTTCCGAAGAAAAAGGAGCTTGATTCCGACCATCAAAAAGGCCTATATCTATTGTATTTCTCATAGGGAGTCATTACCTTTGAACCCTATACTGAAAGGTCAGAACATCCCCATCTTTTCTCCCAAAACATCCCCATGTTTTGGGGTATTACATCCGGGTGTTTTGGGTGAAAACATCTCCATGTTTTGGGGCAATACATCCGGGTGTTTTAGGTATTCTGTCATATAGTGAAAGGTATTCGGTCACGGAGTCTTTACCGTAAGGTATAGGCTTTGTGTATGCAAGTTGTAGGTGTGCCTCGCGTCGGGCGGGAATATCTTTCGTTTTTTACGAACCTAATTATAAAGAAAGATTGGTATGTCAATGAATTATGTGGTCCGCAAGAAGGTGGACAAGAGTGGAGACAAGGAAGTGGTGCGCTACTACGCGGCGTCAAAAGTGCTTCAGCCGGAACCGGTGAGCAATGACGAACTGGCCAAGAGGCTGGCTTTTGTCAGCTCCCTGCAGGTGGGCGATGCCCAGTCCGTGCTGGTGCAACTGCCGGATATTATAGCGGACTATCTGGCCAGTGGACGCACGGTGAACATCAAGGGACTTGGAAACTTTTTTCCCTCCATCACCAGCGAACCGGTGGAACGGATAGAGGACTGTACGGCAGATAAAGTGCGCATTTCGCGTATCTGCTTCAGGGCGGCAGGCAGTTTCATGCAGCGCGTTTGCCGTCATCTGGACTTGTTCAGCTTTCAGGTTCAGGAATTGAAGAAGGAGCTGAAGAAGAAGTAAACGGTACTTTTAGTTTCTTTCTTGAAACAGCGCGTACCCCTTGAAGCCGGAAGGCATTCGAGGGGTACGCTGTTTGAAGAAGTTGTGTGTTTCTTTATAGTCTTGTGAGTGCTTCATTTTTTTTACTTCACCCAGCTTCCGTTCATCCAGCTGCATTCTTTCTTGATGTCCTCGAAAGAACTATAGCTCAGGTTGGCGTCCACCTTGTTGCTTGTCACGGCGATAAAGTCGGCATGGGTGTAGATGCCTTCTTTGCAGCTCAGCTCGGAGGTGAGGGTGATGTTGGTCAGCTTGGAAGTGCCGTTCTTCAGGGCGTTTTCGGTAAGGGCGGTTTCCACGGTCAGGGGTTGGCCTTTGCCGCAGACCTTGGCGTTGTCTATTTCCACTTCCGTGCCGGCACGCAGACGGATGCCTTGCTTACTGCCGCCGTTGCCGACGAGGATGAGGTTCTTCAATACGGGGTGGGCAACGGGAGTGGCGGCGTTGTTGCTGCCGTTGTTGTCGCACTCCATCAGGCAGTCGCAGTCGTAGCCCAGTGTGGATTTGTCCTCTTGGTAAGCCACGAGGTTGGTGCCTTTGCCGTTCCAGCCTTCGGTCCAGTCGAAGGAGTCGTCGCTACAGCTTACGGCTACGAGGTTGCTCACGTTTACCGAGCCGCCGAAGAACTCAAAGCCGTCATCGGAACCTTTGTAGGCTTGGCAGTGGTCCACGATGGTACCGTTGCCTACGCCGTAGAAAGAGATACCGTTGGCTTCGTGCTCTTCATCGAAGGCAAAGCCGGTGTATTCCAGGCGAATGTATTGCAGCGTGCCCGAGTTGTCGGCATCATCGTTGCCGCCGTAAACGGCGCCGCCTATTTCAGAACTTCCCTTGCCGCCTTCGGCATTGGTGTGGGCGCGTCCGCAGATGTGTATGCCTCCCCATGCGCCCGGCTCTTCATTTTTCGCTGGTCATTACGATGGGTTTGTCCGGCGTGCCTACGGCGTTGATTTTACCGCCCTGCTTCACGAGGATGTAGTCTGCGATGTCATCGTAGACGGCGATAATCTTCACGCCTTCCTCTATGTGGAGCGTGGCACCTTCTTCTACGATGTATTCGCCGCTCAGCTTGTAGGTGTTTCCGGCAGCCAGGGTCACGTCGGAGGTGATGGTACCTTCAGTATCGTACCGTTTTCGATTTCATTGCCGTTTCCGTTGCCGCCGTTGCCGTCATTGTCGTTGTTGTCGTCGCGCTGCAAGCGGTTGAGGATAGACATTCCGGCTACAAAGGCCAGAGAGTAGAATTTCCATTTCATTGCTTTC
>ENA-OQHD01000591-OQHD01000591.1-human-gut-metagenome-genome-assembly--contig:-NODE-591-length-12656-cov-4.391891_pt1 | contig 12656 bp, 14 predicted proteins | sample MGYA00242560_ERZ504711 | MGnify/ENA primary metagenome ERZ504711 (study PRJEB26092, sample SAMD00036198) | human gut metagenome | host: Homo sapiens | study: EMG produced TPA metagenomics assembly of... | reverse complement strand
AATGATAACAGAGCGTTCACCTAAAAATATTTTAGATTCTACCGTAGGCATTGAATTTTTGTGAAAAAACTGACATTTAGGATCGCCGGTGTTGACCGCAACTTTCCATTTGTAATGTTCAGGAAGTTCCGGCAGAGTGAGTGTAACCGGAAACCATCCGGAATTTACAGCCAGATAAACAAGGTCTTCTTTTTGGGTTGCTTCATTATAGCCTGCGAATCGTACACAGACAACATGGCTGTCACCGGAGAAATTTGTCTCATCCGGAGTGAGCCCATGCGTGCTCATTGCCGGAATACCAAGATAGCTTGGTTCGAGATCCTTACGGATGACAGGGTGATCTTTGCGGAACTGGATCATATATTGAAAGAAATCGAACAGATCCTTATTTTTTTTGGAGGAGACTCCAGTCCAGCCAGGAGATCAGGTTATCCTGGCAATAAGGGTTATTATTTCCATAACGTGTGTCTGCAAATTCATCACCGGAGAGGAACATTGGAGTTCCGCGGCTGCAAAGCAGAATGGCACAGGCATTTTTCATCAGTCGTTTACGAAGTGCCAGAATGGCAGGATCATCTGTTTCGCCTTCTACGCCACAGTTCCAGCTGTTATTGTCGTCAGCTCCGTCAGTGTTCCCCCAACCGTTGGCTTCATTATGCTTCTGGTTATAACTGTACAGATCATAAAGCGTGAATCCATCATGACAGGTGAGAAAGTTGATGGAAGCATTTCCACCTCGGTAAGCAGGATCGTACAGATCAGGAGAACCTGTGATTCTTGCTGCAGCAGTCTGGGCAAGGAAGTCATCTCCTTTTAAAAACGCGGCGCATATCATCACGGTAGCGCCCATTCCATTCAGCCCAGCGCTTCCAGGAAGGGAAAGAACCGACCTGATAAAGTCCGCCGGCATCCCATGCTTCAGCGATCAGTTTTACATTTCCAAGGATCGAGTCGAATGCAAGGCTTCGTAGAAGCGGTGGCTGGCTAAGAGGGGTTCCGTCATCATTTCGTCCGAGAATGGAAGCGAGATCAAAACGGAATCCGTCTACACGGTATTCGATGACCCAGTAACGCAGACATTCCAAAATCATGTCTCGTACAACAGGGTGATTGCAGTTTAATGTATTTCCACATCCGCTGAAATTATAATAATGTCCGTCCGGAGTCAACATATAGTAAATGTTGTTGTCAAAGCCTTTGAAAGAAAAGCACGGACCGAATTCATTTCCCTCAGCAGTGTGGTTGAAGACGACATCGAGGATCACTTCTATGCCATTGTCATGGAGATCTTTGATCAGTGTCTTGAGTTCCAGTCCTTCGCGGTTATATTCCATAGAAGAACAGTAGCTTGTATTTGGTGCAAAGAAACTGACCGGATTATATCCCCAGAAATCAATAAGTTCATTTTCATCAATCAATCGTACATCACGCATCTCATCAAATTCGAAGATTGGCATTAGTTCAACAGCATTGACTCCAAGTTCTTTCAAATAAGGAATCTTTTCGCGCAGGCCTTCGAATGTACCGTGGTGCTTAACACCGGAACTTTCATCCATGGTAAATCCGCGGACGTGTAGCTCGTAGATGATCAAGTCTTCCATAGGAATAGAATGGTGACGCTGGTCACCCCAGTCAAAGTTGGATTGTACCACACGGGCACGATAACCATGCTGGGCATTATTTACATGCCCCCACTGGCTCTGTCCGGTGACGGCGCGCGCATAAGGATCCAGCAGGATTTTGTTTTTATCAAAACGGAGTCCTTTCTTTTCATCATAAGGACCATCCAATCGATAGGCGTACTCAAATTCTTCGATATCCAGATCAAAGACGATCATAGAATAGCAGAATCCAATCTTGTAACTTTCCGGAAATGGAATCACGGCGTAAGGTTCTTCGGCTTTGCGGTGAAACAGCAGAAGCTCGCAGGAGGTAGCTCCGTGTGTATGAATCGTAAAGTTGACACCACCTGGGATAGCGACTGCACCAAATTCACGGAAAAAGCCGGGGACGGATCTGGAATCCATTGACGGTATCGATTGGCTTGAAGCTGCTCGGATATTACTGGCATATAGGAAAACTCCTTTCTAATTGTATTCAAGTTAGAATGAATTAAGAATTAACATAACAATTAACATAAGTATAACACTTAGAAAAATAAAAGCATAGGTTCAGCCTATCATTCTGTGAGAAAATGTGCTACAATGATACCACTATTTATTTGTAGAAAAGAGGTTATGGTATTATGGCAGAAGAGCAGAAAACAGCAGGATGTTCAGAGGAATCCTGTGCCAGCTGTGCCAGTGCAGGAACATGCACAAGTAAGAAAGTTGATATGCATGAACCGATGAACATGTTATTCATCTATTAAAAAAGTGATCGGCGTTGTCAGTGGAAAGGGCGGCGTTGGTAAGTCACTCGTGACAGCATCCCTTGCAAGAATGATGAGAGCAAAAGGATATAATGTTGGTATCATGGATGCAGATATTACAGGTCCATCTATCCCAAAGATGTACGGACTTCATGAGATGGCAGTAGGAACTGAGCAGGGAATTCTTCCATGTGAAGCAGCAGACGGAACAAAGATCATGTCTGTCAATCTTCTTTTGGAAGACGAGGAAGCACCGGTTATCTGGAGGGGACCAGTGATCGCAGGTGTTGTAAAGCAGTTCTGGACAGATGTTATGTGGGGAGATCTTGATTATCTCTTCGTTGATATGCCACCTGGAACAGGTGATGTTCCGTTGACAGTATTCCAGTCTCTTCCGGTTGACGGCGTTGTGATTGTTACATCTCCGCAGGATCTTGTACAGATGATCGTGAAGAAGGCATATGGAATGGCGAAGCAGATGAACATTCCGGTTCTTGGAATTGTTGAGAATTACAGCTATGTGAAGTGTCCGGATTGTGGCAAAGAGATTAAAGTATTTGGAGAAAGCCACATTGATGAGATTGCAGAAGATCTTAATGTTCCGGTTCTCGGAAAGATGCCACTTGACCCGGCAATCGCGCAGATGGTTGAGGAAGAGAAGTTTTCTGAGGCAGAGAATCCATATCTGGAAGGATTCGAACTGTAAAGCAAGTTGAGTGTATGTAATGGGAGTCATGGAAGACAAGGTTGGGGGATCTTGTCTTTCGTGGCTTTTTTACGCGAGCAACGAGCAAAGTCCGTGCTCCTAAAAGAATAATAGAAAAGCACAAATTATAAATCACACAGGAGGAATTAACACATGATAGGCGAAAGAATAGAATTATGGCACAAAGAAGAATATCATTACCCTGCGGCGCATGGTTTTATCCCGATTATGGTCAGCTATATTCATGAGGATGAGCTGATGCATCCGGCGATGCTGGTTGTTCCGGGAGGCGGTTACAGACTTGTATCGCCTTCGGAAGCACATCTGGTTGCTATGGAATTTTATCAGGCTGGTTATAATGTGTTCGTCCTTGAATATACAGTGAATCCACTGGATGAAGCACCATTAAAGCTTCAGCCATTGAATGATATTTCCAGAGCGATGCGAATGATCCGTTTTCGTGCAGAGCAGCTGCATGTTTTGTCAGATCGGATCGTGGTGTGCGGATTTTCAGCCGGAGGACATCTGTGTGCGAGTCTGTGTGTGCATGGGAAGGATATCAAGGATCCGGATGAAAAATATCAGAAGTTTTCAAACAAACCGGATGCCACTGTGCTGTCTTATCCGGTAATCACTACAGGAAAGTACACACATAAAGATTCTTTTGTAGCTCTGTTTGGAAAGAATCCTACAAAAAAAGAGCTGGAATATATGTCAATTGAAAAGTATGTAACAAAAGAAATGCCACCATGTTTTATCTGGCAGACAGCAACGGATGGAACCGTTCCGGTACAGAATAGCTATCTTTTAGCCCAGAAATGTCTGGAAGAAGGAGTTCCATTTGCGCACCATGTATTTTCAGAAGGCGTGCATGGTATGTCTGTTGCAACAGAGGACTGGCTGGAACGCAGAGGGAGAGAATCTTATACACAGGAGCAACTCCGTATGCTGGCAGAAGCAATCCTTGCGGGAGAAACTTCATTTCCAAAGGAAATGGGGGAAGAACTGCTTGTGAAAAATGGAATTGGAAGAACACAGCCACCGAAATGGACAGCAGAGCAGAAAGAAGAAATCCGAAAGACTCTGAAAGAAGTACAGATCTGGCCCAAACTGGCAGAGGAATGGTTGGAGAAAATAATTGATTACAAAGGAGAAGCAAGATGAGAATTCTATTGATCCGTCACGGAGATCCGGATTATGTAAATGACACATTAACAGAAAAAGGAAGACGTGAAGCGGCACTGCTTGCAAAACGTGCAGTATCTATGAATATTGGGGGAATGCTATAAGTCTCCACTTGGAAGAGCGAAGGATACGGCGACTCCATGTCTTGAGGTAACTGGAAAAAACAGCAGAAATATTGGATTGGCTGCAAGAGTTCCCGGCGCAGGTTGATTTGAATAAAAATCCGGAACTTGAAAAAGCATATCCCGATGTGAAAAAAGAAGGTGAGCATTTCCTGCCTAGAATTGCATGGGATATGGTTCCGGGGTATTGGACAGAACATGAAGCTTATATGGATAAAAATGCATGGCGTGAAACAGAAGTGGCGAAAAATTCTGATCTTGTAGAAGTATACGATCATGTGATTGAAGAATTTGATCGATTTCTCGCAGAGCATGGATATGTAAGAGAAGGGGCGCATTATCGTGTGGAGAAAGAAAGTGATGAGACAGTGACATTTTTCTGCCATTTCGGAATCAGCTGCGTGCTGTTGTCCCATTTATGGAATGTATCACCATTCGTGCTTTGGCATAGTCTGGCTCTTGCACCGACTTCTGTGACAGAAGTAGTAACAGAAGAGAGAGAACAGGGAACGGCATATTTCCGAGGATTGAAAGTAGGAGATATCTCACATCTCTATGCAGGTGGAGAAGAACCGTCCTTCGCAGCAAGATTCTGTGAGACATATAGCAACAAGGAGCAGAGACATTAAAATCAAATGTCTCTGCTCCTTGCTTTATGGATTTTGGTATTATTAAACCACTTTCTGATAAGCAATTCGTTCTGTTCCATCCTCAACATATACGATTCCGCAATATTTGAATCCATTCTTATCTAACAGATGCTGCATTACGATATTGTCCCGGTGTGTATCAATACGGATATTGCCGCATTGTTCCAAAGCCCAGTTCAGGCAGAAGGAAGCAGCACCTTTTACATTTCCGGTGGAAGTGATGCGGTGAACAACTCCGTAACGGGAGTCGTTGATCCATTCACCTTCGTAGATGCGCATGTAAGTCGGATCAGCCCCTTCTTTATAATAGAAAGTAGCAACTATCTGGTCCTTTTCTGTGCAGACATAACTGTTCCCCTCAGTGATGTCATCCAGAATTAACTGTGGAGAAGGATAATTGTTTTCCCATTGAGAAGCATTTCCGTGAGTTGCCATGAATCTGCGTGCATGTTCGTACATCTTAAGAAGTACTTCAAGCTCTTCTGGTTTTGTCTTTCTGATTTCCATAATATTCCTCTTTCATAAACTAAATATAGATACGCTAATGCACTATTATATCTAAAAAAACAGAACGTAACTCCATTGACAAAAATATAGAGAAAACATGAAACGAAATCGTTATCATAGAGGAAAAGTACCTAGATGATTTTCGGGAAGAAAAGCAGGCTGTTTATTTGCATATGAATCCGACTGTACACATGGGGAAAATGTTCTTTTTACGGTACATTTTTACTGTACTAAAGTTTGTACAATTCCCCGTAAAATGGGCGCTTTTTCGTATATTTTGTACTAAATCGAATACAAAGCGATTTCCGATATTTATTCTCGATTTTACGCTTGTCATTTATTTAACACGGTGTTATACTATGCCCGTAAAACAATTACAAAACTATTTTAGGAGAGAATATAGGAGGATTTTTCAATGGCTAATTTTGAGCAGTGGGCTGGCTTCAAGGGAAGAAAATGGACACACTCTGTAGACGTGCGTGATTTCATCCAGGAGAACTACACACCATATGAAGGTGATGAGGCATTCCTTGAGGGACCAACAGAAGCAACAGACAAATTATGGGGAAGACTGCAGGAACTTCAGAAAGAAGAAAGAGCTAAGGGTGGAGTTCTCGACATGGAGACAGAAGTTGTTTCCGGTCTGACAGCATACGGCCCAGGATATATCGATGAGAGCATGAAAGACCTTGAGCAGATTGTTGGTTTGCAGACAGACAAACCGCTGAAGAGAGCATTCATGCCTTACGGTGGAATCAAGATGGCAGAGCAGGCTTGTACAACATACGGATACCAGCCAAGCGAGAAACTGCATGAGATCTTCACAAAATATCATAAAACACACAACCAGGGAGTATTCGACATCTACACACCAGAGATGAAGAAAGCTCGTCATAACAAGATTATTACAGGACTTCCGGATACATACGGACGTGGACGTATCGTAGGTGACTACCGTCGTGTTGCACTGTATGGTATCGACTTCCTGATCGAGAGAAAACAGTATGACTTCGAGCGTTATGCAAGACACGGCATGAAGGGTGAGGATTTCCGTCTTCGTGAAGAGCTTGCAGATCAGATCAAAGCTCTGAAAGAAATGAAAGAAATGGCTGCAGCTTACGGATTCGATATTTCACAGCCGGCTAAGGATGCTCATGAAGCAGCTCAGTGGCTGTACTTCGGATATCTTGCAGCAATCAAGACTCAGAATGGTGCAGCTATGTCTGTAGGACGTATCTCTACATTCCTTGATATCTATATCGAGAGAGACCTGAAGGCTGGAAAGATCACAGAGAAGGAAGCTCAGGAGATCATCGACCACATGGTAATGAAATTCCGTATGGTTAAGTTCGCAAGAATCCCATCTTACAACCAGCTGTTCTCAGGAGACCCGACATGGGCAACACTTGAGGTTGGTGGACTTGGACAGGACGGACGTTCTATGGTAACAAAGAACGACTATCGTTTCCTCCACACACTGAACAACATGGGACCTTCACCAGAGCCGAACCTGACAGTTCTTTATTCTTCAAGACTGCCAGAGAACTTCAAGAAGTTCGCTTCCCTGATTTCTGTAACAACAAGTTCTATCCAGTATGAGAACGATGATGTTATGCGTCCGGTATGGGGCGATGACTACAGCATCTGCTGCTGTGTATCTGCTACAGAGACAGGTAAAGAGATGCAGTTCTTCGGAGCTCGTGCAAACCTTGCTAAGTGTCTTCTTTACGCTATCAACGGTGGTATCGATGAGAAGAACAAAGTACAGGTAGGACCGGCTTACCAGCCAATTACTTCCGAGTACCTTGATTACGATGAAGTAATGGAGAAATATGACCAGATGATGGAGTGGCTGTCCAAGCTGTATGTTGATACACTGAACATGATCCACTACATGCATGATAAATACTACTATGAGGCAGCTCAGATGTCCCTGATCGACACAGACGTTAAACGTTCTTTCGCAACAGGTATTGCTGGATTCTCACATGTAGTTGACTCCCTGAGCGCTATCAAATACGCTAAGGTTAAAGTTGTCCGTGACGAAGATGGTCTTGCAACAGACTTCGAGATTGAGGGAGACTTCCCAAGATACGGTAACGATGATGACCGTGCAGATGAGATTGCTGTATGGCTTCTGAAGAAATTCATGCACAAACTGAACAAGTGCCACACATACAGACATTCTGTACCGACAACATCTATCCTTACAATTACATCTAACGTTGTATATGGTAAGGCTACAGGATCTCTTCCGGACGGAAGAAAGGCTGGAGAGCCACTTTCACCAGGAGCTAACCCGTCTTACGGCGCAGAGCAGAGCGGACTTCTTGCTTCTCTTAACTCTGTTGCTAAGCTTCCTTACGAGCTTGCACTTGACGGAATCTCTAATACACAGACAATCAACCCAGGTGCACTTGGACATACAGATGAAGAGCGTAAAGAGAACCTTGCTCACGTACTGGATGGATACTTCGATCAGGGAGCACATCACCTGAACGTAAACGTATTCGGTGTTGAGAAGCTGAAAGATGCTATGGAGCACCCAGAGAAACCTGAGTACGCTAACTTCACAATCCGTGTATCAGGATACGCTGTTAAGTTTATCGACCTTACTCGTGAGCAGCAGCTTGACGTTATCGCAAGAACTTGCCATGACCACATGTAATTTGTAATTCAGCCAAGCCATGCGAAGACAGACAGTAAAAGGATCGTGTAAGCTTGCTTACAAAGAGACTCTTTACTGGCTGGCTTCATAGGGCGCAGCCCTACAGCGAGAAGAAGCGGAGCGGATTCGAGCTGGGAGAGCAATGGCGTATAGAAATGCATAAATAAGCAGAAACTATATCAGGACGCAGTCATTTCACCATGCTGCGTCCTTTTTTCACAAGACCTGCAATTATAAAGAAATGCCAGAAGACAAATCTGAAGGTTGCAGAAGAATGGCAGGAAACTGCCGGAAAAAGAAGGAGAAATATATGTCAGAAGTAAAAGGATACATTCACTCAACAGAAAGCTTCGGTTCCGTTGACGGACCTGGCGTACGCTTTATCATTTTTGTAAGCGGATGTCCAATGCGCTGCCAGTTCTGCCACAACCCGGACACATGGAAGATGCAGGACGGCGAACTGAAGACAACAGATGAACTGCTTAAGACAGCACTTCGCTATAAAAGCTACTGGAAAGATAAAGGTGGTATCACAGTCAGCGGTGGAGAACCTCTGATGCAGATGGATTTCCTGATTGACCTTTTCAAGAAAGCGAAAGAACAGGGAGTTCATACCAATATTGATACAAGCGGAGCTGTATTTACAAAGGAAGAACCATTCTTTGGTAAACTGCAGGAGCTGCTGAAATACACAGATATGCTGATGCTTGACATCAAACACATTGATGATGAGCAGCATAAGATTCTCACGGGACAGAGCAACAAGAATATTCTTGAGTTTGCACGTTATCTGTCTGATATCAAGAAACCAATCTGGATCCGTCACGTACTCGTTCCGGAGCGCAGTGACAAGGATGAGTACCTGGAGAGACTTCATGATTTCATCGAGACACTGGATAATGTAGAGCGTGTTGAAGTTCTTCCATATCATACACTTGGTGCATATAAGTGGAAAGAACTTGGATATGATTACAAGTTAGAGGGAATCGATCCTCCGACACCGGAGAGAATTGAGAATGCAAACCGTATTCTTGAGACAGCGAAATATTTAAAATAAGATAAAAAAAGAACTCTGTTATGAGATGTATGAATCAATACATTCGTAACAGGGTTCTTCTTTGTAAGTACTTTACTTAAAATTTTCTCAGAAAGAAGAAGGTCACGACACACACGATTGCCTCGGTAACAGGAAGGCAGAGCCAGATACCTGTCATTCCAAAAAGGTGCGGCAAGCAGGAAAGCAATCGGCAAGATCAGTACAAGGCCGCGCAGGATAGAGATGATGAATCCCGGTACCGGCTGGTCGGAAGCACTTAAATAAGTGGCTGACACCATATTGATGCCTGAAAAGAACAGGCTTACAAAGTAAATGCGCATGCCTTCTGCTGCCATTGAAGTAAGCAACGGATCCTTGTCTTTATTAAATAAGTCAGCAATCGGAACTGCAAAGACAAAGACAACCAGATAGGCAATGAAAGCCATAAGTAATGCAGTGCTTAATGCATAACGTCTTACCTGGTTGCGTACAGGAGCTCCATTTTTACCAGGGTGGCTGCTGACAATCGGCTGGATGCCCTGCCCGATTCCGGTAAAGATCGCCACAAGTACGAGTGCGATATTAGCAAGGATACTGTATGCCGCAAGTCCGGTCGTTCCGCTGAATTTCAGAGTCAGCATGTTAAAGACAAGAATTACGATGCCGGAAGATAATTCAGCGACAAGAGAAGAAACTCCAAGCCGGCAGATATCTATAGCAGTTTTCAGATGTATCCTTGTTTTTACCAGATGAAACTGATTCTTCTTTTTCCAGAAATGCATGGACAGAATACTCATCCCAACCAGTGGAGCAGTTGCAGTAGCCAGTGCAGCTCCGGTCATGCCAAGCTGCATAGGATAGATGAAAATGTAATCCAGCACAATATTTGTCAGACTTCCAACGAGCATTGCAGTCATTGAAAGCCGCGGTTCTCCATCATTTCTGACAAAACAGTTCAACAGATTGTTGCACGAAAAACAGCGGAGAGAACATAAGCAGGATGCGGATGTATGGAATCGCATGCGGCAATGTAGTTCCGTCGGCTCCGAGTAAGACACAAAGAGGTCTTGCAAAAAACAGTACCGATGCTGAAAAAGAACAGCATAGCTACAAATGCAAGCTGAAGTGCCTGGGTGAAGATCGTGCGGTGAATCTCACTGTCAGCTCTGCCGGAGGAAAGAGAATATCGCGCAGCAGCACCCATACCGATCATCAGCCCTGTTCCGTTTAACAAGCTGAAAGCAGGAAGAACCAGATTAAGCGCGGCAATCGCATCAGAGCCGATTCCCCGGGCAACGAAAAAATGTATCGGCAAGGATATAACAGGAATATCCGATCATGCCGAGTACATTTGCTGAGACATATTTAACAAAGAGTGGAAATACATGTTCCCGGGCAGTTAAAGTAACTGAGTTGGATGACATAATAAAAAATTCCTTTCTGTATTTCAGAATGCGTATAATACCATAGAATTTTGAGAAAATCAAATCTTTCTTTCTTATGAAAATAGAGGTAAAATAAAAAATGTTATGTCTACGGTATTTACAATCCCTGAAAAGATGGTTTACTTATTATAACATAGAACGAAGAAAGGAAACATATATGAATAAAAAAGAAGTACTTGAGATCCGTAAGCAGTTCTCACCGAAAAACTGTGCGATTACGAAAATCTGTGGCTGCTATGTGGATTATGAGAAGAATAAAAGATGGAGTCAAAAGACGCATTTCTCGCACTTCCGGAGGAAGAAGCATTTAAGTATTTTGATATTTTTAAGAAGACACTTTCTGGAAGTATCGGAAAGAATATGCTGAATATGGAGTTTCCGCTGGATGCAGAGATGCCGGGCGGAACGCAGGAATTTCTTCTGAAGCTTCGTGACAGCCGTCTCGAAGACGATATGCTTCTGGAAGAATTCTATGACAAAGTTATTGCAACGTATGAGTATGCGGAGAATTATTACATTATTTTGATCCATGCAGCATACGATGTTCCTGGAAGAACATCCGATGATCTTGAGATGGATGATGCTTCAGATGAAGTATATCAGCATATACTGATGAGCATCTGCCCGGTCAGTCTGTCAAAGGCAGGGCTTAGCTATAATGCGGAAGAGAACTGTATTCAGGACAGAATCCGTGACTGGATCGTTGATAAGCCGGACAAAGGATTCCTCTTCCCGGCATTTAACGACAGAAGTACTGATCTTCACAGTGTGCTTTATTACACGAAGAAATCAGAAGATCTTCAGCCGGAGATGATCGACCAGCTTCTTGGTGCGAAGATGCCGATGTCTGCGGACACACAGAAAGAGACATTCCAGATGATTATTGAAGATACATTGGGAGAAGATGGTGATTACGAGACTGTCCGTAACATTCACGAGACATTGAATGATATGATCGAAGAACACAAAGAAGAACCGGATCCGCTGACATTGGATAAAACGGATGTGAAGAAGATTTTCGAGCAGAGCGGTGTGCCGAATGAGAAGATGGAGAACTTTGAGAAGAACTTCGAAGAAAATTGCAGGCGAGAAAGCAACGCTTCTGGCAAGTAATATCGCAGAGACAAGAAAGTTCAATATCGAGACACCGGATGTTGTGATCAAGGTGAATCCAGACCGGATGGATCTTGTAGAGACAAGAATGATCGACGGAAGACAGTGCCTTGTGATTCCTGTGGATGACCACATTGAGGTCAATGGGATCAATGTCAGAACGATGAAGGTAAAAGGCGTTGCAGGACCGAAAGCAGGTGGTTCTGGTGAAGCTGTGGAAAATGCAGAGGATGATGTTGTTCCGTTTGATGAAGATTAATTGACGGGGAAAGAAATAGAGAAAACGTACAAAGAGGATTCCTGCCTGAAAATATTTCCATTTATTTAAAATGAAATATTTTCAGGAGGGAATCCTCTTTACAGTCTTCTTTGAATAAAAACAGGTAGAAGAATAGTAACATTAGATGATTGTATACTGCATCAGTTCATAGTGCAGTTTACAACCTTCTACGATCTCAGCCGGGAGCAGTGCTCTGGCTACGAGTTTTAACTCTTCATCCGGAAGATCAACTCTTCTTAAGTGTGCATAATCTCCGTCAATCTGTTCTACGATATAATCACATACTAACAATTTTAAAATCTCCGTTTTTTCCAGCATTTCTTCAATCCTTTGCCTGCATCTCTTCTACAGTGTGTTTTCTTGTGCGTGCACATTCCTGCGCCTGACAGCCGCAGATGATACATTTGCGGTAGGAAGGGCGGGAAAAAGTGTCTCTTAAAAAACAGATACACTAAAAAACTTTCTTCAACATTTTTTTTCCTTTATGCATTGGATACATTATTGGAATGTTAAATCTAAAATGACATTGGTTCATTCCCAATGTTAACGCAAAAAAGGGTCAGAGCACGAATT
>ENA-OQHD01000590-OQHD01000590.1-human-gut-metagenome-genome-assembly--contig:-NODE-590-length-12682-cov-3.386619_pt1 | contig 12682 bp, 12 predicted proteins | sample MGYA00242560_ERZ504711 | MGnify/ENA primary metagenome ERZ504711 (study PRJEB26092, sample SAMD00036198) | human gut metagenome | host: Homo sapiens | study: EMG produced TPA metagenomics assembly of... | reverse complement strand
CGGTAGCCAACGATAGAGTGTACCTTCAGTTCGGTCTATATGAGTCCGGCGCCATCAGCATTGATACACTTATCCGTGAGCTCAAAACCTACAAATTAATTGACCAGTATCTTTTTCATACAGAAAAAGGCACTGACAGCCTTACATTTTATTGAAGCAACTAAAATAGAATAATAATATGTTTCAGATAAATCAAAGCAATCTTCATCTGCTTTTGCCCGGAAAAATAAGTTGGCTGGTAGAATATCTGCACGATGATTACGGTTTTACGCTACAAGAGTGTTTAAATCGCATCTATCGTTCAAAACTCTATAAGAAACTTTCAACAGAGAGCACTAAATATTGGTATTTGGGTCCTGTGGATTTGTATGAAGAACTAAAAATTGGAATTGTAAAAAGGTAAGCATTCAGCCTCGTGCGTGTTTCTTTCCAGTCTTTTCCGCAGCAGTCCTTTCTGGTCTTATTACCTTTATCCCAATGGTTGTAATTTCCATAAAGGTAATTGTATGGCGACCATGACTTCAATTGATGTTCCGTACTTCAGCACTCTTGCCTTTGGCTCGGTTGCCTTTCGCATCCCAAAGGGTTTTTGCGGGATGGGGACAATACCGTCTTTCTCCTTGCTGCCGTTCACGTAGAACATCACTTTGAATGTTCAATTTATTGGGCGGATGCCTTGTTATACAAAGGACTTATACATAACAGAATAGGACATGAAGAAATTCATGAAGAAAAACGGCCTTTTCTGTTTGCAGGAACAAAAAAGCCTACCCTATCTTTGCCAATGCAACGGAAACACAAACCCGTTCTGCCGACTGAACAACACGAGAAGATTGCTGCAGAAATCTTTTGCCACTTATTCATCGACAACACAAACTTATTCTATTAACACAAATTTTTCAAAATTATGGGAACTATCAAACAAGGAATCCTGGGAGGCTTCTCAGGAAGAGTAGGTACTGTAGTAGGCAGTACTTGGAAATCGGTACATTACATGAGGGCACTGGCAGTAAGTGTAAACAACCCCAATACGGAAAAACAGCAAAGCCAACGGAACAAATTCTCGACAGCACTCAATTTTCTGAAGACAATGACGCCTTTCGTGCGCATCGGTTATAAGAACTATACGAAAGACCAATCGGCATTCAATGCGGCAATGTCCTACATTCTGAAAAACGCAACAACAGGAGACGGAGCCAATGCCGCCATCGACTACAACAAAGCATTGGTGGCACGGGGCAGCCTGGCTACAGCCGTGAATGCCACGGTTACAGTAGAAAGCGGAAAGGCATCATACACTTGGACAGACAATAGCGGAGCCGGAGATGCACGAGCAACGGACAGTGCCATGCTACTGGCTTACAACAAGAACAAAAAGGAGGCTGTGTACAAAGTGGATAGCGCCACACGCTCCGAAACAAAGGCAGAACTGGCACTGCCGACAAACTGGAGTGATGATGCGCTGGCTGTTTACCTGAGCTTCTACAGCACGGACAGCAGAAACGTGGCCAATAGCATATGTCTGAAAAATGATGCGTTCAGTGGTGAGCCGGACAACGTCAATCCGGACCAGGGCGGTTCGGGCAGTGGCGGTTCTGATGGAGACCAGGGAGAAAACCCTTTGGGATAAAACAATGAAAAATAAATAAACAAAAAGGTGCGCTTGACCGGCTTCCGGCAAGCGCACCTTCTGTTTATACGAAATAAAAGTTATGGCAGTATTCACCTTCCGCTGTCACCATTTACGTAGATTTACCTTTTCCCCTTGCTCCATCTCTACCGAAAAAGTAACTGCCATCGGGAGTCTCAATAAAGTCGGCATCATCAATGACATAACCGGGATGGGCAGCCGTAACGGCGTTCTTCACTACATCCTCCAGATGTCTCTTACTGATATCCCAGATAGTATAGGCCCATGCACCCTCAGCGGTGAACATCACATCCTTGCTGATACTTCCGTGCACGAATTTCGACTTCCGTTATACCGTTCTTTCTTTTTCAATATCCACAATGCGGGCATTGGGATATTTCTCTGCTATAAAATCTTTGATGGCAGCGGAAATATCAGAAGGGAGATAATCTTCGGGAGAACCGCCGTTGTGCGCATCGGCCACTTCCTTCACCAGAATGCCGTCTTCCGAATAATAGAGGTCCATTTCCTGATTACCTTTCTCCACTTCGATGATGTAGACAACAGCCATTTCCTTACGTTCCAGCTTGTCTACATCTTCCACCTTCCATACATTATAATAGGTACTACTCTCGTAAGAGCTTCTCACCGGAGCGGGAAGGTCTGCATAACGGAGGTCGGTTTCGGTCATCTGCCATACACCGTCTTTGGTGAACCAGGCCTCCTTTTCGAAATTGTCCTCATGGAAATCAGCCACATAATATGCACCTTTTGTTTCCCATTCTATACGCTGGGCATTGGGATGCTCCTTGGCCAACGCATTACTCAGTTCCGCGGGCACGGAGATTCCGTCGTTGTCGTCATCATCACAGCTTTGCAAGGCAAAGGCAAACACGCCTAACGCCAATAATAAGAAGTACTTTTCCAGTTTCATAGTCATTTCGTTTTTTTAACATTATCAATACCAAGTTTGTTCATTTTGTATGGCAAAGATGAAGCCTAAATCTGGAAAGAATCTGGAAGAATACTCATATTTTGCAGAAAACAGCTATCTTTGTGCCACTAAAATGCGTTCATAACAAAAGAGATACATAATAACACAATGGAAAAGAAATTCAAACGTACCACCGTGACCTCGGCATTGCCGTATGCCAACGGCCCGGTTCATATCGGACACCTGGCAGGCGTTTATGTTCCTGCCGACATCTACGTCCGCTACCTGCGACTGAAAAAGGAAGATGTAATCTTCATCGGCGGCTCCGACGAACACGGAGTGCCCATCACCATCCGCGCCAAGAAGGAAGGCATCACCCCGCAAGACGTGGTGGACCGCTATCATACGCTTATAAAGAAGTCTTTCGAAGAGTTCGGCGTCTCCTTCGACGTGTACAGCCGTACTACCTCAAAGACGCATCACGACACGGCTTCCGACTTCTTCCGCAAGCTGTACGATAAGGGAGAATTCATCGAAAAGACCAGCATGCAGTATTACGACGAAGAAGCCAAGACCTTCCTTGCCGACCGCTACATCACCGGCGAGTGCCCCCACTGCCATGCCGAAGGCGCTTACGGCGACCAATGCGAGAAGTGCGGCACCAGCCTCAGCCCCACGGACCTGATTAATCCGAAGAGTGCCATCAGCGGCAGCCAGCCCGTGATGCGTGAGACGAAGCACTGGTATCTGCCGCTGGACAAACACGAGGAATGGCTTCGCCAATGGATTCTGGAAGACCATAAGGAGTGGCGTCCCAATGTTTATGGCCAATGCAAGAGCTGGCTCGACATGGGCTTGCAGCCGCGTGCCGTGAGCCGCGACCTGGATTGGGGTATTCCCGTTCCCGTAGAGGGTGCCGAGGGCAAAGTGCTCTATGTATGGTTCGACGCCCCTATCGGCTACATCAGCAACACCAAAGAGTTGCTGCCCGACACATGGGAGAAATGGTGGAAAGACCCCGAAACGCGTCTGGTACACTTCATCGGAAAAGACAATATCGTGTTCCACTGCATCGTGTTCCCCGCCATGCTGAAGGCAGAGGGTAGCTACATCCTGCCGGACAACGTGCCGAGCAACGAGTTCCTGAACCTGGAGGGCGACAAGATTTCCACTTCACGCAACTGGGCGGTATGGCTGCACGAGTATCTCGTTGACTTCCCCGGCAAGCAGGATGTGCTGCGCTACGTGCTGACCGCCAACGCACCGGAGACAAAAGACAACGACTTCACCTGGAAGGACTTCCAGGCACGTAATAACAACGAGCTGGTTGCCGTTTATGGCAACTTCGTGAACCGCGCCCTGCAACTCACCAAGAAGTACTTCGACAGCGTAGTGCCCGCCGCAGGCGAACTGAACGACTACGACCGCGAGACGCTGAAAGAATTTGCCGACGTCAAGGCAGAAGTGGAGAAGTTGCTGGATGTATTCAAATTCCGCGACGCACAGAAGGAAGCGATGAACCTTGCCCGCATCGGAAACAAATACCTTGCCGACACCGAGCCGTGGAAGCTTGCCAAGACGGACATGGAGCGCGTAGCCACCATCCTCCATATCTCCTTGCAGTTGGTCGCCAACCTTGCCATTGCTTTCGAACCGTTCCTGCCCTTCAGCAGCGAGAAGCTTCGCAAGATGCTGAACATGGACAGCTTTGACTGGGCAGAGCTGGGACACACCGACCTGTTGCCTGCCGGACATCAGCTGGGCACCCCCGAACTGCTGTTCGAAAAGATAGAAGACGACGTCATCCAGGCACAAGTGGACAAGCTGCTTGCCACCAAGAAGGCAAACGAAGCCGCCACCTACAAGGCAAACCCCATCAAGCCGACCATCGCCTTCGAAGACTTTGAAAAGCTGGATATCCGCGTAGGTACAGTGCTTGAATGCGAGGCAGTGCCCAAGATGAAGAAGCTGCTGAAGTTCAAGATTGCCGACGGGCTGGAAAACCGCACCATCGTCAGCGGCATTGCCCAGCACTACGAAAACCGGAAGAACTGGTAGGCAAGCAAGTGCTGTTCATCGCCAACCTCGCTCCACGCCAATTCAAGAACGGGCTGGTAAGTGAGGGAATGATTCTCTCTGCCGAGAATTATGACGGCTCGCTGGCGGTGACTTCACTGCTGAAAGAGGTGAAGCCGGGCAGCGAGGTGAAATGAAAACAGTAACAAGGTAACGAGTTAACAAGGCTACAAGGAGGAAGGTAAAAGCCTCGTGGCCTTGTTAACTCGTTGCCTTATCAACCAATAAACTATGTCCGATACATCACTCAAAGGAAAAAACAGCCCAAAGGCCTCTTCTGGGGAGGATTCAGCAACGGCATACAGCAGTTGTTAAATCTGGGATTCGGAATAGTCCTTGCCCGTCTGCTGGATGCTTCGGATTATGGTATGGTAGGGATGCTTACCATCTTCTCCGCCATTGCCGCCGCCTTGCAGGAGGGTGGGTTCATTTCGGCACTGACCAACCGGAAGGAGACTTTGCACAAGGATTACAACGCCGTGTTCTGGTTCAGCCTGATGTGCAGCACTACTATATATATATTACTCTTCTTTGCCGCACCGCTGATTGCCGACTTCTACGATACGCCCGAGCTGATACCGCTGTCCCGTCTCTCCTTCTTGGGATTCGTCATTTCCAGCATGAGCATTGCACCGAGGGCATATCTATTCAAGAACCTCAGAATCAAGGACACTACCGTCATTTCTATTTCAAGTCTGATAGTCTCCGGTATTGTGGGCATCACATTGGCGGCAAACGGATTCGCCTATTGGGGGATTGCATTGCAAAGCATCTCTTTCATCACCGTAATGACGATTCTTAACTTCTACTTCTCGCATTGGAGACCCCGCTTCCGGTTCGACTTCACACCCATTAAGGAGATGATAGGGTTCAGCAGTAAGATAATCATTACGAATATCTTCACCATAATCAATAACAATTTGTTTTCCGTCTTGTTGGGTAAGTTCTATTCGGAACGGGAAGTGGGTAACTTTACGCAGGCAAACAAGTGGAACGGCATGGGACATACCACGATTACGGGCATGATAAACGGCATTGCACAACCCGTCTTTACCCGGGTTGCCGACGACAAGGCACGACAACTTGCCGTATTCAGAAAGCTGCTGCGCTTCACCGCCTTTATCTCTTTCCCCGCCATGCTGGGATTGAGCTTGGTATCGAAAGAACTGATTATAATCACTATCACGGAGAAGTGGCTGCCCAGTGCCGATATCTTGCAACTGTTATGTATTTGGGGAGCATTTATTCCCGTCATCAATCTGTTCTCCAACCTGCTCATCAGCCGGGGACATTCTTCTATCTATATGTGGAGCACCATCAGCTTGAGCCTGCTGCAAATAGTAGCTGTATGTGCCATATACCCATACGGGTTGGAATGGATGCTGCGTATTTTCGTCATTATCAATATCGGCTGGCTGTTTGTATGGTTCCGTTTTGTCAAGAGGGAGATAGGATTAAGACTGCGCGATATGCTGAAAGACATCTCTCCTTATCTCTCCCTATCCATTGTACTCGTAGTGTCAACTCACTATGCTACTCAGCCCATAGAAAACCTATACTTAAATATGGCAGCCAAAATCATTATGGTAGCTGGGCTTTATGCACTGGTTTTGTGGAAACTACAATCTACCATCTTCCGGGAAAGCATTGAATTCCTCTTAAAGCAAAAAAAAGAGCATGAGCCGCATAGCCTACATCATATCCGCCTACAAGGATGCCCCACACTTGGCACGCCTGGTTGCCGCACTGGATGACCGGGCAGACTTCTACGTGCACATCGACCTCAATGCCGATATACACCCTTTTGAAGAAGCCTTGGGAGACAAGGTCACTTTCGTGCCCCGCCACCGGATAAGCTGGGGAGGATGGGAACAAGTGGAATATCAGAAAGAATTGCTTGCCGCCGTATTGCACAGCGGTATCCCCTATACCCGCGTAGTATGCCTGAGCGGGCAAGACTATCCGTTATGGAACAACAACGCCATCCACCACTATTTCGAGGAGCATCAAGACACTGAATTCATCGGCGGTTTCAACCTGACACACTGCACCGTGAAACAGCAGTTGCACAAGATAACCCATTACCACCCTTTCCGTGACCTGCCTTGGAAGAGTATATGGTGGAAGAACAAACTCATCGTAGCATCGCGCAAGCTGGTACAGATACTCCCCATCCGGAAAGCCCCTTTTGCACCCTTGGAGGGCAAGCAGGCAGATGTCTATTTCGGTTCCGACTATTGGGCCATCACGTTGCCCTGCGCACGATATGTATATGAAAAGTTGTGCACGGAGGAGAAGCTGGTGAAGTATTTCAGAACCAGCTTTGTACCCAGCGAACTGTGCATACAGACCATCGTATTCAACTCCCCTTTTGCCTCAAAAGGGCTTCTTTTAGAGGGAGAATACCCCGGACTTACCCGTCTCACCCCCTTGCACTACATAGACTACGGCGCATCCATCCGCGTGATGACACTCGAAGACCTGCCGGTATTGCGGCAGTCTGGAAAGATGTTCTGCCGGAAAATAGTAAGCGGCACATCAGACAGATTAGTGGAAGCCATAGAGCAGACAAGAAGAGAATAAAAGAGAGTTATCCCAACAGATATGCCACTTTATCCCAACCGGAATGCTGCAAAGAAGCAATTAATTCGTATTTTTGCAGCATCACATTTCTATTGATACAATGAAAAATGAATGTAGCAGTCATATTGGCAGGAGGAGTCGGTAGCCGTCTGGGATTGTCCACTCCCAAGCAATTCTTCAAGGTAGCGGGAAAAAATTGGTCGTGGAGCACACCATCGATACTTTCGAAAGCAATCCACATATTCACGAGATAGCTATCGTATCCAATCCTTTCTATATCTCCGATTTCGAATCTATCATCATCAAGAACGGATGGAAGAAGGTCAAGAAGATATTGAAAGGCGGACAAGAACGGTATCATTCCAGCCTATCCGCCATCAAAGCCTACGAAGACACTGACGTCAATCTGATATTCCACGATGCCGTACGTCCGTTAGTGAGCCAGCGGATTCTGAATGACGTTATTGCCGCATTGGAAACCTACAAAGCTATTGATGTGGCAATGCCCGCCACGGATACCATTATACAAGTCAATGACAGATTCATTCAGGAAATCCCAGACCGCAGCAAACTGATGCGAGGACAGACTCCGCAAGCATTCCATCTGGAAACCATCAAGCATGCCTATGACATTGCCTTGCAAGACCCGGCCTTTAAAGTGACCGACGACTGCGGCGTAGTAGTGAAATACCTTCCGGAAGTACCGGTTTATGTAGTGAACGGCGAAGAAAGCAACATGAAGCTGACCTATAAGGAAGACACCTATCTGCTGGACAAATTCTTCCAGCTGCGCAAAAGTGAACTGAACACCTTGCCCATCGACCAGGAAAACAACCTGAAGAACCGGGTTGCAGTCGTATTCGGCGGTAGTTACGGCATCGGCGCAGACGTGGCTCAGCTACTCAAAGAGAAAGGAGCCAACGTATTCTGCTATTCGCGCAGCATGAACGGAACGGATGTAGGCAACAAAGAGCAGGTGAGCAAAGCCTTGCAGGAAGTGTACCGCCAATGTGGACGGATAGACTACATTATCAATACTGCCGGACTGCTGAATAAAGAACCTCTGATGAGTTGCGACTATCAGACCATCTGCAACGCTGTGAACACCAACTATATGGGTACTGTCAACGTGGCACTTGAAGCCTTCCCCTATCTGAAGGAGAGCAAAGGTAAACTCGTATTCTTCACTTCCAGTTCCTACACTCGGGGGCGTGCCTTTTACAGCATCTATTCATCGACCAAAGCCGCCATCGTGAACTTTGTGCAAGCCATAGCACAAGAATGGGAACCGTTCGGCATCAGCGTGAACTGCATCAATCCGGAACGTACCAAGACACCGATGCGTGTCCATAACTTCGGCATCGAACCGGATAACACCTTGCTGACCTCCGAGCAAGTAGCCATTACCACCATACAGTCACTGCTTTCCGAATTCACCGGACAAGTCATCGACGTAAAAAGAGAAGAAGTATGAAGAACCAATACCTATCGGACTACGTTGCCGACAACCTACGCGCCTGCCAACTGAAGCAACTTTCCATACTGAAAGAGGTGGACCGCATCTGCCGGAAACACAAGTTAAGCTACTGGCTTGACGGAGGCACACTGTTGGGAGCCATGCGTCATGGAGGATTCATCCCCTGGGATGATGACATAGACATCGGCATGACACTGGAAGACATGCAAGCATTCATGAAGGTAGCCCCCTCCGAACTACCCGACACACTGTTCCTGCAAACCCCGGAAAGTGACCCTACCAGCAAAGAGCCCATCGTCAAGATAAGGGATTTAAACTCAATCTATATTGAAGCAGGAGATACCTTCAGCGTAGAGTATCAGAAAGGACTATACGTAGATATATTCCCTTTCATCGACTACCCCACCGTGCCCCGCCCATGGGCAAAGAAGCTGTGCAAAGGCATCTCCGTCAGTTACTCCATCCTACACGCGCAACACTACTACTCGCTGCGCTCCTTTGCAGAATTCTTCTACTTCGGCATGAAGTATGCGCTTTTCAAAGGGATATGGGCAATGCTCTGCCTGGTACGCCCCCAAGGGACCTATCTTTCGAATATACTCATCAATAACGGATACGGCATCATGCACCGTAAAGATTCCGTCTTTCCGCTCTCCACCATCACTTTCGAAGGAAAAGATTTCCCGGCACCGGGCAATGTGGACGCCTATCTGAAAGATTTATATAAAAACTACATGGACATTCCTCCCAAAGAGAAGCAGATAGTCCATGCCTGCTATATTCACCCGGAACTAAAACCATTGCCATGAAACCAGCCCTTGTAGATGTATCTGTACTGATTCTTTTCTTCAACCGCCCCAAACTGCTGGCGCAAGTATTCGAACAAGTGAAGAAAGCACGCCCCGCACGACTGTTTCTCTATCAGGACGGCCCGCGCGGCGAGCGTGACATGCCGGGCATAGAAGCTTGTCGCAAAGTAGTGGCAGACATCGACTGGGAATGCGAAGTACACCACAACTACCAAGAGAAGAACTACGGCTGCGACCCATCGGAATACATGGCACAGAAGTGGGCATTCTCCTTGTCGGACAAATGTATCGTGCTTGAGGATGACGACGTGCCTGCCGTCTCTTTCTTCGGCTTCTGCAAGGAACTGCTCGACAAGTATGAGCACGACACACGCATCAGCATGATTGCCGGATTCAACAACGAGGAGATTACACCGGACATCACTTCCGACTACTTCTTCGCCACCACCTTCTCCATCTGGGGATGGGCGAGCTGGCGGCGGGTGACGGACCAATGGGATGAATTCTACACCTTCCTGGACGACAAGGAGAACATGCGGCAACTGAAGAACCTCATCCACACACGGCGCTACCGCAAAGACTTCATCTACATGTGCCAACGCCACCGCGAACACGGGAAAGCCTATTACGAAACCATCTTCCACGCTTCCATGTTGTTCAATTCGGGTCTGAGCATCGTGCCCACCCGCAACATGATAAACAATCTGGGAGCCACTGCCGACTCCACCCACTTTGCCGGCTCCGTGCACACCATGCCGCGCGGTTACCGCCGCATCTTCACCATGAAACGCCACGAAGTGGAGTTTCCACTGAAGCACCCTCGCCACGTCATCGAGAACACAGCCTACAAGGATAGCGTTTACCGCATCATGGCATGGCGGCATCCCTGGATAAAGATTGCACGGTCGTTCGAGGAACTGGCGTTGAACCTACGGTACGGCAACTTCACCATCATATGGCAAACGCTGCAAAAGCGTATCCGGAAATGGACGAAACAAGACCGGCATCTGTAACAAGAAAAAATCATTCAAAAAAGGAAGAAACGAACAACAGTCATGAGAGTACTACTTATCAATACCTCCGAACGCATCGGCGGCGCAGCCATCGCCGCCAGCCGTCTGATGGAATCACTCAAGAACCACGGCATCAAAGCCAAGCTGCTGGTACGCGACAAGCAGACCGACCAAATCTCCGTTGTGTCACTGGACCATAACTGGCGCATGGTGTGGAAGTTCGTCTGGGAGCGCATCGTCATCTGGAGCGCCAACCGCTTCAACAAAAAGAACATCTTTGCCGTGGACATAGCCAACACGGGGACAGACATCACCTCACTGCCCGAATTCCAGCAGGCAGACGTCATCCATCTGCACTGGATAAACCAAGGGATGCTCTCGCTGAGGAATATCGAGAAGATTCTCGCCTCGGGCAAGCCCGTCGTCTGGACCATGCACGACATGTGGCCCTGCACCGGCATCTGTCACCATGCCCGCGAGTGCACCCGTTACCGGCAGGAATGCCACAACTGCCCCTTCATCCACGGAGGCGGAGGCAAGCGTGACCTTTCCTACCGCATCTTCCGGAAAAAGCAGAATCTATATCGCAACCGTCACATCAACTTCGTCACCTGCAGCCGCTGGCTGGAAGAACGTGCCCGGACAAGCGCCCTCTTCTGCGGACATGCCGTGACGTGCATCCCCAACCCCATCAACACCAACCTCTTCAAGCCCCGCAACCGACAGGAAGCCCGCAGCCGTTGCCTACTGCCGCAAGACAAAAAGCTCATGTTGTTCGGCTCGGTGAAGATTACGGACAAACGGAAAGGCATCGACTACCTGATAGAATCGTGCCGACTGCTGGCTGACAAGCATCCCGAACTCCGGGAACAGTTGGGTGTCGTCGTCTTCGGCAACCAATCGCAACAACTGGAAAACCTGCTTCCATTCAAAGTCTACCCGCTGAACTTCGTCAGCAACGAACACCAACTGGTGAACATCTACAATGCCGTGGACATCTTCGTGACCCCCCTCGCTGGAAGAGAACCTGCCGAACACCATCATGGAAGCCATGGCATGCGGCATTCCCTGCGTCGGATTCAACGTGGGCGGCATCCCTGAAATGATAGACCATCTGCACAACGGCTACGTGGCACAATACAAATCCTCGGAAGACTTTGCCAACGGCATCTACTGGACGCTGACCGAACCCGACTACCCCAGCCTCTCGGAACAAGCCTGCCGGAAAGCCATCTCCCACTATTCGGAGAACGTCGTCGCCAAGAAATACATTGACCTTTACAACAAAGTGACCGGAAGAAATGCATAACCACCCCACCCCGAAATTCAGCATCATCACCGTGACCTACAATGCCGAAGCGGTACTGGAGGACACGATTCAAAGCGTTATCTCGCAAACCTACCACCACGTAGAATACATCCTTGTGGACGGTGCGTCCAAAGACGGCACGCTCTCCATTATCGACCGTTACCGCGACCGCATCACCCGCATCGTGAGCGAACCGGACAAGGGATTGTACGACGCCATGAACAAAGGCATCCGCCTTGCCACCGGCGATTACCTCTGCTTCCTCAATGCTGGCGACAGCTTCCACGAGGACGACACCTTGCAGCAGATGGTGCGTTCCATCTCCGGCAACGAACTACCCGACGTGCTGTACGGCGAAACGGAACTGGTGGACAATGGAAGGTCACTTCATCCGCATGCGCCGCCTCGCCGCCCCGGAAGTGCTTACCTGGCGAAGCTTCAAGCAGGGCATGCTGGTCTGCCATCAGGCCTTCTTTGCCAAAGCTTCCCTTGTAGAACCCTACGACCTGCAATACCGCTTCTCCGCCGACTTCGACTGGTGCGTCCGCATCATGAAGAAAGCCCGCACATTGCACAATACGCACCTGACAATCATCGACTATCTTGACGAAGGTATGACCACCCAAAACCCGGAAGGCTTCTCTCAAAGAAAGATTCCGCATCATGGCAAAACATTACGGGCTGATAAGTACAGTGGCACATCATGCATGGTTTGTCCTCCGGCTATTCTTCAAACCGGGACAATAAGCGCGTTGCCTAAATCGGTAACGCAAGTAATTGGTACATTAATGTACGTGCCATACGCTCCTGCCCTTTCGTGTTAGGGTGCAGACGATCGAAACCCGAATCAT
>ENA-OQHD01000589-OQHD01000589.1-human-gut-metagenome-genome-assembly--contig:-NODE-589-length-12694-cov-4.114586_pt1 | contig 12694 bp, 18 predicted proteins | sample MGYA00242560_ERZ504711 | MGnify/ENA primary metagenome ERZ504711 (study PRJEB26092, sample SAMD00036198) | human gut metagenome | host: Homo sapiens | study: EMG produced TPA metagenomics assembly of... | reverse complement strand
AAGAGGAGGTAACATATAAAATTAAGATAGCTATTTTAGACTAAATAAATTATTATACTATGATTAGAAACAAGATGACAAATGAAAAATTCCGAAAACGTTAATACAATTACTATTGGCAGAAAATTTAACGGTGTTAGGCTTTGGTTGTTAAGAAAATTTGTGATATGGGAAGAAGAGATTCGCAATGTTTTTCAATCAGAAAGTATAGCTTTGGAGATGCCTATGTTCTTTTGGGTACAACCATTCTTGTGATGGAAGCGGTTGGTGTACAGCATTTTAAGGTTTCAACTTCAGCTGTCACTGATACGCCACTCAGTGTTTCTGTGCTAACAGATACCGCTATCAATTCATCAACTGTTAATCATTCAGAGAAGCAAGTTGTTTCTGTCAAAGAAGACGGAAATATCACTTTCCCAACAAGTGTTGTTACAACTGATATTTTTCGAAGATGCTAAAGGCCTCTGCGATAAAAAGGGGTAGAAGTCGAAGAAACTACATTTCAATCACATACATCTTTAGAGAGTGCTATTGCTGACAATCATGCACAATCAAAAGAGATTAATACAGTTGGTTATGGTTAACAGAAAGTAAAAGAAGACCACAAAAAAAGGATTTAGCTGATTATGATAAAGCAAAGGCTAAGTATGATTCTAAAGTGGCTGAAAATCAGCAGCGGATAAAGTAAACTCTGCTTCTAAAGCATAGTATGATACTGATTAAGCTACTATGAAAAAGATATAGCTAAATATCAAGCTGATAAAAAAGCTTATGATGCAGTATTGTAAGAATGTAATAATCAAATATTGACTTATGGTTCTAAAGTATTCGAAAAAGCATCAGCAGATAAGACGACGGCTGAAACTAAAGGTAAGTATTATGCAGAAATATCTGTTTATAATATATCTAAAGTGCAATACGATAAAGATTTACAATAAAATCTAAGCTAAGAAAGTACAGTATGATAAAGATAAAGTAGCCTATGACAAGCTTTTGATATTAAGGATGAAGAAGACGATGCTAAAGCTCAGTATGAAGTTTATCTTATGAAATACAATATAGACCTAGAGTAATACGCTAAAGAAGCTTATGATAAGTACATGAATGATAATGGTTTCCAAAGTCTAATAATGAGACTGAATTCATTCAAATTACATAGGTGACAAATTTGTTGTCACCTATGATAATTTGAATCAGTCAAGCATGCGTGAATATACGGATATGCATTTAATTAAGCATGTGATTAACTGTTATGAGATTTTGAGCCTTTCATCAAATGATGGCAAATGGGTTGTTGCAGTAGGTACGGACCTAACTACTCCAACACCAAAAGTGGTTTAAGTTCCAGCTAGACCGGTTGAACCAAAAATCACTAGAAAAATCCAACTGTTGTATGGCATAAGAATTATGTTATTGAGATGGTATCTTTTTTTCACCACCTACACCACCGACTCCAGATACTGAAGTTCCTCAAGCTGAGTTGCCACAAACTGGTGAGCACACAAGAAATGCAGGATTACTTTGATTTATTTCGATGACTTTTTTCAGCTTTCGTAGGATTCTTCAAACATCGTAAAGAAGACTAAGTGATGCTACTATATTATTTCTACCTTCAAATTTGATTCTAATTTTAGGGTCTAGTTTTATTGTTTTAAAGTTTTTGATAGCCTTTTCATACTTATCGTTGCAATTTGAAGAACACTCATGTTATAATAAATTTGAATGACTATATAGAAAGATGTAAGGAAATCTGCATGGATGAATTAAAAAAGGCTCGCCGGTGTATACGCTGCTGGATTTGTTGAAGATGGCATGGTTGTTGGACTAGGTACTGGCTCAACAGCTTATTTCTTTGTAGAGGAGATTGGTCGTCGAATAAAGGAGGAAGGTCTCAGTGTAGTAGGTGTAACGACGTCTAGTCAAACAACGAAGCAAGCTGAAGGTCTAGGTATTCCTTTGAAATCAGTGGATGATATTGATAGTATTGATGTTACCGTTGATGGCGCCGACGAAGTAGATCCTCAACTCAACGGCATTAAAGGTGGCGGTGGTGCCCTCTTGATGGAAAAAATCGTTGCCACACCTACGAAAAAGTACATCTGGGTAGTTGATGAGTCTAAGATGGTTGATCAACTTGGTGCTTTTAAATTACCAGTCGAAGTTGTTCAATATGGCGCTGATCGCTTGTATCTCGACTTTGAATCTAAGGGCTATAAGCCATCATTCCGAGTAACTGAACAAGGTGATCGCTTTGTTACAGATATGAAGAACTTTATTATTGATTTGGATCTCGGCAAAATTAATAACCCAGTTGCTTTAGGTGACGAACTAAAAGCTATGACTGGTGTTGTTGAACATGGCTTATTCAATGGAATGGTTAATAAGGTTATCGTCGCTGGAAAAGATGGTGTTAAGATTGTTGAGGTTAAGGATTAGTCCTGTTTAATTTTTCTTTTAAATTGTAAATGAATAAAGTAACCTAATAGTGATGTTATCACTAGATTATTATATAGAAAGAAAAGAGGTAATTTCGAAAGATTTTAGCTCTTTGTGGTGTTGTTATGTCCAAATTTAATCGAATGCATTTAATCGTTCTTGATTCAGTAGGTATTGGTGCAGCTCCAGATGCTAATAATTTTGTCAATGCTGGTGTTCCTGACGGAGCTTCAGATACCCTTGGACACATTTCTAAAACTGTTGGTTTGAATGTGCCAAACATGGCTAAACTTGGTCTTGGAAATATTCCTCGCGAACAACCCTTGAAAACTGTTCCAGCTGAAAGCAATCCAACTGGTTACGCAACTAAGTTAGAAGAAGTCTCTCTTGGAAAAGATACCATGACAGGTCACTGGGAAATCATGGGACTTAATATTACAGAACCTTTTGATACTTTCTGGAATGGATTCCCAGAGGAAATTCTTACTCAAATTGAAGAATTCTCAGGGCGTAAGGTTATTCGTGAAGCCAATAAACCTTATTCTGGTACAGCAGTTATCGATGACTTCGGACCACGCCAAATGGAAACTGGTGAGTTAATTATTTATACATCAGCTGACCCAGTTCTTCAAATCGCAGCTCACGAAGATATTATTCCTGTTGAAGAATTGTATCGTATTTGTGAATTTGCTCGTTCTATCACTTTGGAACGTCCAGCTCTTCTTGGTCGTATCATTGCTCGTCCTTACGTTGGTGAGCCTGGGAACTTTACTCGTACATCTAACCGTCGTGACTTGGCTATTTCACCATTTGCTCCAACTGTTTTGGACAAATTGAACGAAGCAGGAATTGACACTTACTCAGTTGGTAAGATTAGTGATATCTTCAATGGTGAAGGTATCAACCACGATATGGGTCATAACAAATCAAATAACCACGGTGTGGACAATTTGATTAAAGCTATGACATCAGAAGACTTTAAACATGGTTTCTCTTTCACAAACTTGGTAGACTTTGATGCCCTTTACGGACATCGTCGTAATCCACAGGGCTACCGCGATTGCTTGCATGAATTTGACGAGCGCTTGCCTGAAATTATCGCTGCTATGAAAGAAGATGATCTCTTGATGATCACTGCAGACCATGGTAATGACCCAACTTATGCTGGTACAGACCATACTCGTGAATATATCCCATTCTTGGCTTACAGCCCTTCCTTCAAATCTAGTGGCTTGATTCCAGTTGGACATTTCGCTGATATCTCAGCAACAATTGCGGATAACTTCGGTGTTGAGAAAGCCATGATTGGTGAAAGTTTCTTGGATAAACTTGTCTAAAATGAAACGTTGTACTTTTCTGTTTCGTGGGATAAATGTCGGCGGTCATAATAGGGTAGTCATGGAAAAATTCTGCCATGACCTTGAGAAACTAGGTTTTAAGAATGTTTCTTCCTTTATTAATAGTGGAATTTTTTTTGCTTTGATTCACTGATGAAAGAAGAACTACTTTTAGCCATAGAAGAATTTCTGAATAAGTCTTACGCCTTTATTAATGTCTTTTCCCTTTTTACACTAGAGGAATACCAAAATGAGTGTAAATATCTACCGAAATGGTGGGAAAATGATTTGTACAGAAAAGATGTCCTCTTTTATACAGTTCAATTAGACAAGGATGAATTGAAGAGAGTAATAAATTCTTTTGATTTGGCAGATGAGACTCTTCATTTTAGGGAATTAGGAGTCTACTGGGGGAAACATGATAAGACAAGCTACAATCAAACGGTTTATCATAAAAACCTATTAAAGTCATCATTTTATTCTTATATTACGATTCGAAATGCAAGAACTTTTTTCAAACATTGGTCATTGTTTGGAAAAATAAGGAACTAAAGGAGATTTAGAATGTCACTACTTGAAAAAATTAGAGTTACGCAAACCTTTTTGGAAAACAAAGGAATTGAAAAACCTGAGTTTGGTTTGATTTTGGGTTCTGGACTTGGAGAATTGGCTGATGAGATCCAAGATGCTATTGTAATCGATTACGCAGATATTCCAAACTGGGGGCAATCAACAGTAGTCGGTCATGCAGGTAAACTTGTATATGGTACTTTGTCTGGACGTAAGGTATTGGCTCTTCAAGGACGTTTCCATTTTTATGAAGGAAATCCTCTTGAAGTGGTAACTTTCCCTGTACGTATTATGAAAGCTCTTGGTTGTGAAGGTGTTATTGTAACTAATGCTGCTGGTGGTATTAGCTTCGGTCCTGGTACTTTGATGGCTATTACTGACCATATCAATATGACTGGTCAGAACCCATTGATCGGTAAAAACTTGGATGACTTTGGCCCACGTTTCCCAGATATGTCTAAAGCTTACACTCCAGCCTACCGCGAAATTGCTCATAAAGTGGCTGATAAACTTGGAATCAAGTTGGAAGAAGGGGTTTATCTTGGAGTAACTGGTCCAACTTATGAAACTCCTGCTGAAATTCGTGCCTTCAAGTCATTGGGGGCAGATGCTGTTGGTATGTCAACAGTTCCTGAGGTTATCGTCGCAGCACATTCTGACTTGAAAGTTCTGGGCATTTCATGTATCTCTAACTTTGCAGCTGGTTTGCAAGAAGAATTGAACCACGAAGAAGTTGTAGAAGTAACTGAACGCATTAAGGGAGACTTCAAAGGATTGCTTAAAGCTATTTTGTCGAAACTCTAAGAAATGATTTCTCAGGTAAGGAAACGTTTAAGGTTGTTACCAAAATCCCTTAAGCTGAGTTTAGCCGTTATTGGAACTGGGATTGCTTCAGGTTTTATTGGAATTTTTTGCCACTACCTTCTAGAATTTATACAAGTTATTGTGTTTGGTAAAGATAAAGGGAACCTCTAGTTACAGTTTCAATCAGTGAGTGCTTTTCGAAGACTCTCAGTCTTACTTGTTGTTGGGATCTTATCTAGTTTATTTTGGTATTTTCTTCAATGACGTGTCACCTTACTTTCCATTAGCAAAGCTAAGAAACTCGTTGGTAAAAGGAACCCAAATTTCCTAGGTCAGTCTTCTACATGCATTAGTTCAGGTGGCAATCGTTGCTGCTGGAGCCTCAATAGGCAAAGAAGGAGCACCTCGAGAATTGGGTGCTCTCTTTGGTGGGAGTCTTTCTAAAGGATTGCATTTATTCATTTCCGATAGACAATTATTAATTGCTTGTGGTGCTGGTGCAGGGCTAGCATCTGTTTACCAAGTGCCTTTTGCTAGTGCTTTGTTTGTTTTGGAAACCTTGAGAGTCTGCTGGAAACTAAAGAATATCATTATTATTCTTGCGACCACTTATGTATCTGCTTATTGTGCTAAACCAATTGTTGGTGAACACACTTTATATATAGTCGATAAAGTGACTATTGATTCTTCCAGTTTTATACAGGCAATCATCTTAGCATTATTTGTAACACCCCAATTTTATGGGAAACGGACAGGTTTTAGCTCAATGGAATTTTTTCTGGGAACTCTTCAGCATATCTTCCTGTCATTCTCATCATCAAATGTCTATTAGTCTGTCTACTTTTAAGGAGTGGTGCTTATGGTGGAACTCTGACGCCATCGTTTGCTATAGGTGTAGGTACGGGTTATCTGATAACGGTGCTTCTTAGAAATTTTGGATTTTCTCATAGTCTTAGTTTAGGAATGCTACTAGGGATAACGCCTGATCCCCCTAACAGGAATAGCCTTGGTTGTTGGTTTTACAGGTACAGGAGGAGTTATCGTATTCCCACTTATACTAGCAAGTATCTTATCAAGGATAATAAACAATAAATGGAAAGAAAGATCATGAATATTCATTTTATCTTACACGAAAAATTTGAGGTTCCAGGAGCTTATTTGAAATGGGCTCAAAAGCGTGGACATCATATTTCGTAAACAAAGGTTTATGAGGAAGAAGAACTTCCAGAAACTGTTGATGATATTGATTTCCTTATAGTAATGGGCGGACCTCAGTCACCTGATGAAGATCGTCAAGTCTTTCCATACTATGATCCAAAGGCTGAAATTGCATTAATTCAAAAAGCCGTTGATGCTGATATCTATATTGTCGGGGTATGCTTAGGGGCTCAACTTTTATCTGTAGCTTATGGTGGAAAATATGAACATAGTCCAGAACGTGAAATTGGCGTTTTCCCTTTGACCTTAACTGATGAAGGATTAGCTGATGAGCACATTAAAGATTTTGGTTCTACTTTAAACACGGGTCACTGGCATGGTGATATGCCTGGTTTGAGCGACAAGGCAGTTGTTCTTGCGACTAGCAAGGGATGTCCACGCCAAATAATTTGCTTTAGCCCTAAACATTATGCCTTCCAAGCACATTTAGAGTTTGACCTTGAAGCGATTGATTTACTGATAGCTGCTGATGGTGAAGAGCATTTGTACCAGCAAAATAAACAGTTAGATTTTGTTCAAACACCAGAACAATTGTATAATCATGATTATTCTCGAATGAATAAAAAATTATTTGCTTTTCTAGATTCACTAACCCAGATCTAAACATTTAAGTAGCTCATATACTATTTATATAATAGTAGAAACTTTAAAAAATATAACTTAAGGATTGCGGAGCAGGTATTTATATTTGAAAATGAGTGGAGAGTTTGGGAAATAGCTTACCTGCTTAGACGTGTAGAGCTATGTCAGCTTCCTTATTTTCAATTACTTTCTAGTTGCTCTTTAACCTTTATAAATAATAGAAAGGATGGGTTAACCGTATTCAATGAACTGAATACGGGCGGAGAAGAGTGAAAAAAGATAAACTGGATAGCATTGGCAATCTTCGTAAGCTTTTTTATTTTTACTTCGTCTCTGTCGCCCTTTATAGATTAATTATGTCAATTCATATTTCTGCCAAACAAGGAGATATTGCTGATAAGATTCTTCTTCCTGGGGATCCTTTACGTGCAAAATTTATTGCCGAAAATTTCCTTGAAGATGCTGTGTGTTTCAACGAAGTACGTAACATGTTTGGTTACACAGGAACATACAAGGGTGAACGTATCTCAGTAATGGGGACTGGGATGGGGATGCCATCTATCTCTATCTATGCACGTGAGCTCATTGTTGACTACGGTGTCAAAAAAGTTAATTCGCGTAGGAACTGCCGGTTCTTTGAATGAGAATGTTCACGTTCGTGAGTTGGTTCTAGCACAAGCAGCAGCAACTAACTCTAATATTATTCGTAATGACTGGCCTCAATACGATTTCCCACAAATTGCAAGTTTCAATCTCTTGGATAAGGCTTACCACATCGCCAAAAATTTTTGGGTATGACAACACATGTTGGTAATGTTCTATCTTCTGATGTTTTCTACTCAAATTATTTTGAAAAAAATTATTGAGCTTGGGAAATGGGGCGTGAAGGCTGTCGAAATGGAAGCAGCAGCACTTTACTACCTTGCAGCCCAACACCAAGTAGATGCTCTGGCTATTATGACTATTTCTGATAGTTTGGTAAATCCCAGATGAGGACACAACAGCTGAGGAACGTCAAAATACTTTCACTGATATGATGAAAGTTGGTCTTGAAACACTAATTGCAGACTAGTTGTAAAAGGACGCCATTTGGTCGTCCTTTGTGTTGTAGCTAAATATCTAGTTCGAAGTGAATAATAAGTTAAAATTTTTCAAACTACTAGCAAAAAATAAAAATATTTGGAAGAAGAAGACTTGTAATAAATAGGTAAATATCTGACAATTTAAAGTTTAACTACTAAAAATGTGAAAGATAGTTCACAATATAATGGAAAATGATATAAATTAAATGATTGATATCATAATGAAAAACGCTTTTTTTTGCTTTTTCAAAAAAATGACAATTGAAATGAAGTTGTATTAATGTTATAATAATAATGGGGAATAATTAATTTTAATTTTTAGGAGCAATTTATATGAGTTCGCGTACGAATCGTAAGCAAAAACGTACGGGTAATAGATCGTGGGGGATGGTCAACGTTGGGTTGACCATCCTGTATGCTATTTTAGCATTGGTCTTATTATTCACCATGTTCAATTATAATTTCCTATCCTTTAGGTTTTTGAACATCATTATCACCATTGGTTTGTTGGTAGTTCTTGCTATTAGCATCTTCCTTCAGAAGACTAAGAAATCACCACTAGTGACAACGGTTGTATTGGTTATCTTCTCGCTAGTTTCTCTGATTGGTACTTTTTGGTTTTAAACAAATGATAGACATCACTAACCGTATGAATCAGACGGCAGGATTTTCTGAAGTAGAAATGAGCATCGTGGTTCCTAAGGAAAGTGACATCAAAGATGTGAGCCAGCTTACTAGCGTACAGGCACCTACTAAGGTTGATAAGAACAATATCGAGATCTTGATGTCAGCTCTCAAAAAAGATAAAAAAGTTGATGTTAAAGTTGATGATGTTGCCTCATATCAAGAAGCTTATGATAATCTCAAGTCTGGCAAATCTAAAGCTATGGTCTTGAGTGGCTCTTATGCTAGCCTATTAGAGTCTGTCGATAGTAATTATGCTTCAAATCTAAAAACAATTTATACTTATAAAATTAAAAAGAAGAATAGCAACTCTGCAAACCAAGTAGATTCAAAAGTCTTCAATATTTATATTAGTGGTATTGATACCTACGGTCCGATTTCAACAGTATCACGTTCAGATGTCAATATCATTATGACAGTAAACATGAATACACATAAGATTCTCTTGACGACTACTCCACGTGATGCATACGTTAAGATTCCTGGTGGTGGGGCAGACCAGTATGATAAATTAACCCACGCAGGTATTTATGGCGTTGAAACATCTGAACAAACTCTGGAAGATCTTTATGGTATTAAGATTGATTACTATGCACGAATTAATTTCACATCTTTCCTTAAGTTGATTGACCAACTTGGTGGTGTGACAGTCTATAATGATCAAGCTTTCACACAAGGAAAGTTTGATTTCCCGGTTGGAGATATCCAAATGAATTCAGAGCAAGCACTTGGATTTGTTCGTGAACGCTATGATTTAGATGGCGGAGATAATGACCGTGGTAAAAACCAGGAGAAAGTTATTTCTGCGATTTTAAACAAGTTGGCTTCTCTAAAATCTGTATCAAACTTTACTTCAATCGTTAATAATCTCCAAGACTCTGTTCAAACGAATATGTCTTTGAATACCATTAACGCTTTGGCTAATACACAACTTGATTCAGGTTCTAAATTTACGGTGACTTCTCAAGCAGTAACAGGTACAGGTTCAACCGGACAATTGATCTCTTATGCGATGCCAAATTCTAGTCTTTACATGATGAAACTAGATGATTCGAGTGTGGCAAGTGCCTCTCAAGCAATCAAAAAAGTTGATGGAGGAAAAATAAGTGATTGACGTTCACTCACATATTGTTTTTGATGTTGATGATGGTCCTGAAACTTTAGAAGAAAGTTTAGACCTCATTGGTGAAAGTCACGCCCAGGGGGTACGTAAGATTGTTTCAACATCCCATCGTCGTAAGGGGATGTTTGAGACTCCAGAGGATAAAATTTTTGCCAACTTTAAAAAAGTAAAAGCAGAAGCAGAAGCACTTTATCCAGACTTAACTATTTATTATGGTGGTGAACTTTATTATACCTCAGACATTGTGGAGAAACTTGAAAAGAATCTCATTCCGCGCATGCACAACACTCAATTTGCTTTGATTGAGTTTAGTGCTCGCACATCTTGGAAAGAAATTCATAGTGGGCTTAGTAATGTTTTGAGAGCGGGGGTAACGCCTATTGTTGCTCATATTGAGCGCTATGATGCCCTCGAAGAAAATGCTGACCGTGTTCGAGAAATCATCAATATGGGCTGCTATACTCAAGTCAATAGCTCACATGTCCTCAAACCAAAGCTCTTTGGAGATAAAGATAAAGTAAGAAAGAAACGTGTTCGCATTTTTTCTTGGAGAAAAAATTTGGTTCATATGGTTGCTAGCGACATGCATAATCTTGGGCCGAGACCACCATTTATGAAAGATGCTTATGAAATTGTTAAAAAGAACTACGGCTCCAAACGTGCTAAGAATCTTTTTATTGAAAATCCCAAAACATTACTAGAAAATCAATATTTATAGGAGATATTATGAATCAAGATAACACTAAAAGTGATGAAATCGACGTACTAGCATTGCTACATAAACTTTGGACGAAGAAGCTTTTGATTCTTTTCACAGCTTTTTATTTCGCTGCTTTCAGTTTCTTAGGTACTTATTTTTTTATCCAACCAACATATACATCAACAACGCGTATCTATGTTGTTAATCAGGCAACAGATAATAAGAATCTTTCTGCTCAAGATTTGCAAGCTGGTGCCTTTTTGGTAAAAGACTATAAAGAGATTATTACATCAAACGATGTCTTGTCAGAAGTTATCAAAGATGAAAAATTGAATATGACAGAAGCAGAACTTGCTAAAATGATTTCAGTTAATATTCCTACTGATACTCGTCTTATTTCAATTTCTGTTAATGCTAAAACTGGTCAAGATGCGCAAACACTTGCCAATAAGGTTCGTGAAGTTGCTTCAGAAAAAATTCAAGAACGCGACAAAAGTTGAAGATGTCACAACGCTCGAAGAAGCTAAATTGCCAGAGTCACCATCTTCACCAAATATCAAACTTAATGTGCTTCTTGGGGCAGTGCTTGGAGCATTCCTTGCAGTGGTTGGTGTATTGGTACGTGAAATCCTAGATGATCGTGTTCGCCGTCCAGAAGATGTGGAAGATGCCCTTGGAATGACACTTCTTGGAATTGTCCCTGATACAGATAAAATTTAAGGAGAAGAAATGCCTTATTAAAGTTAGTTAAATCAAAAGTAGACTTTGCTAAAAAGACGGAAGAGTATTATAACGCTATTCGCACAAATATTCAAATTTTCTGGTGCTCAGATGAAAGTGATTGCGATTAGCTCTGTTGAAGTTGGTGAAGGAAAATCAACGACATCTGTTAACTTGGCGATTTCATTTGCTAGTGTTGGGCTCCGAACACTTCTGATTGATGCGGATACGCGTAATTCTGTTTTGTCAGGTACATTTAAATCAAATGAGCCTTATAAAGGTCTTTCAAATTTCCTTTCAGGAAATGCCGATCTAAATGAAACGATTTGCCAAACTGATATTTCTGGTTTAGATGTTATTGCATCTGGTCCAGTTCCACCTAATCCAACAAGTCTTGTGCAAAATGACAATTTTAGACATTTGATGGAAGTTGCTCGTAGTCGTTATGATTATGTCATCATCGATACACCACCAATTTGTATGGTTATTGATGCAGTTATTATTGCCCATCAGGCTGATGCCAGTCTTTTGGTTACAGCAGCTGGAAAAATTAAACGTCGTTTCGTAACTAAGGCCGTTGAACAATTGGAACAAAGTGGTTCTCAGTTCTTAGGGGTCGTCCTTAATAAAGTTGACATGACAGTTGATAAATATGGATCTTATGGTTCTTACGGATCATATGGCGAGTATGGAAAAAAATCTGACCAAAAAGAAGGTCATTCAAGAGCACATCGTCGTAGAAAAGGATAGCATAATGGGGATGATGCGGCTCCTTATAACCTTAACAGATTAAAAAGGGGTTTAGAGTGAAAGAAAAACAAGAAATTCATCGCATTGAAATTGGTATTATACAGTTGGTTGTGGTTGATTTTCGCAGCTATGGAGCAAATAATGGAAGCTTTTTGAGGATGGCTCATCACCTGAACCGGAAGAGCATAAGTTAGTAGAATTGAAAAAAAATTTTCTCACAGAGAGATAATTATAAAAAGAGGGATTGATATTTTAGGGGGATTAGTTGGTTCAGGTTTATTTCTTATCGTGGCTGCATTGCTCTATGTCCCTTACAAAATGAGCTCGGAAAAAGATCAAGGGCCAATGTTCTATAAACAAAAACGCTATGGGAAGAATGGTAAAAATTTTTTATATTTTGAAATTTAGAACAATGATTCTTAATACCGAGCAGTATCTAGAACTTAATCCGGATGTTAAAGCTGCTTACCATGCCAACGGCAATAAGCTAGAAAACGATCTACGGGTAACGAAGATTGGATCATTTATAAGACGACACTCAATTGATGAACTGCCACAATTTATCAATTTTCTTAAAGGGGATATGGCATTAGTTGGTCCAAGACCAATTCTGCTTTTTGAAGCGAAAGAATATGGGAAACGCCTCCCTTACTTACTCATGTGCAAACCAGGAATCACTGGTTATTGG
>ENA-OQHD01000588-OQHD01000588.1-human-gut-metagenome-genome-assembly--contig:-NODE-588-length-12729-cov-40.052690_pt1 | contig 12729 bp, 11 predicted proteins | sample MGYA00242560_ERZ504711 | MGnify/ENA primary metagenome ERZ504711 (study PRJEB26092, sample SAMD00036198) | human gut metagenome | host: Homo sapiens | study: EMG produced TPA metagenomics assembly of... | reverse complement strand
AATGGCACATCCCATCGACGGCGACTATCGAGAATACAAGGAACCGACTAGCCCTCGCAAACCAGCGAGACCGGGCAGCAACGGGGTTACGGCAGAAACCGCAACCACCCCATTCTCGATAACCCTCCACCCGTTCCTGTGTTCCGGGTCTGGCGTGAGGTTGAACGTGGGTGCCTCTCGGTCCGCCAGGTTCTCGTCGGGGTATTTGTCGCTTCTCCAGTCGTGCATGGGTTCCGGTGTCCGGCCGTCGAGCGCCTGCTGCACGCGGTCGGCGAGTTCGTCGAGGTCTTCCTCCCACAGGTCTCGCTTCCAGGTGATGGCCCCGTCGTCGATCGTCACCTCGTATGACCGGCCCTGGTAGTCGTGTGTCTGCCTGGTCACCGTGAAGCTGGTCATCGCGTTGCTCCCTGCTGGCCGTTCTCGGTCTTCTCCAGCGGCTCGCCGCGCCTCCTCAGCTCGTCGGTGATCAGGTCGTGGAGCCATTGGTCGAGCGTGACCCTGCTGCCGTCCCTCATGGTGAGGTGCTGCTCGCGCAGCACCGTGTTCAGGGCCTCGCGCCTGGCGTCGGAGTCGAGCTCGATGCCCAGAGCGGCCTCCACCACGGCACCGGCCTCGATGAGCCGCTTGGTGCGTGCCGCCCGTTCGGCCCTTGTCCTTCGGGCCCTGATGCGCCGCTCCTCCTTGCGGATCTGCTTGAGGCTGGCCACGGCCCTCTGCCGTTCTGCCTGAAGCTCCTCCAGCCTCTCCATGTCGTCCTGGGCCATGTGACCACCTCCGTGCCGTGACCGATGAAACCGTTGTGACCATGATTCTACCGTGACCATGATTCATGTGTAGCCATGTCCGCGACGTCACCAAAACGAAAGTGCATGTCCCTCACATTCCATGTGAGGGCGCACTTACATACCACCGGAGGTGGTATTGTCGTAAGTACGCTCTCCGAGGGCCCTCCGGGGGCCACGGGCTCTGCCCATTGGATTCCCGCACGGGGCTGGCGCCGCCCCGTGACCCGCGCCCAAAGGGCCTGGACGGCCCCTTGGGAATCCCCGCCGCATGGCTTCGCCAGCGGCCACCGCCGTCAACGCGAAAGGAGCCGGCCATGGCGATCTACCACTGCTCGGTGTCCAACGTGAGCCGTGCGGCCGGGTCGTCCTCGGTGGCCAGCCTGTCGTACATCACGGCCGAGCGGATGCGCGACGAGTACTGGGGCAAGGACTACAACGGGTTCGGCCGTCGTGAGCGCGTCGTGGAGACGCGCACGCTGCTGCCCGAGGGCGCGCCCGCCGAGTGGCGGGACGCGGCCAGACTGTTCAACGGCGTGGAGATGGCCGAGAAGGCCGAGGACGCCAGGACCGCGAAGAAGATCGTCGTCGCGCTGCCGGTGGAGTTCACGCCGGAGCAGCGCAGGGAGGCGCTGGAGGCGTTCATACGCTCCCAGCTGACCGCGCGCGGCTATGCGGCCACGTACGCCATCCACGAGGACGCCGAGGGCCGCAATCCCCACGCGCACATCCTCGTGCCCAACCGTCCGATCGACCCGAAGACGGGCACGTGGGCGCGCTACAAGCAGCGCAGCGAGTACGTGCTGGACTCCCAGGGCCAGCGCGTGCCCCTGATCGACCCGAAGACCGGCGAACAGAAGCTCGACAAGCGCAACCGCAAGCAGTGGAAGCGCCGGACGGTCAGACTGAACCCGCTGGACGCCAGGGAGACGCTGCAATCCATCCGCAAGGGCTGGGCCGACGAATGCAACCGGCTGCTGCCCGAAGCCGCCAGAATCAGCCACCTGAGCAACGAGGCAAGGGGAATCGACCTCGAACCCACCATGCACGAGGGCTATGCGGCCCGCGAGATCGAGAAGCGTGGCGGCGTCAGCGACCGGTGCGAGGCCAACAGGGAGATCAGGCAGCGCAACAGGCTGCTGACCGCCATGCGCGACCGCATGAGGGCCCTGGGCGAGACCATCCACGACCTGACCGGCCAGATCGCGCGAATCCTGGCCGACCTGCGCCGCAAACCCAATGACGGGGCCGAAGACCGGCGCGGGAAGACGACGGAACCCGGCTGGAGGCGCTTCGAGGCGGACGCGCGCCGCCAGCTCGAAGCCGACAGGGCGGCGTGCGTGGAATCCCTCACCGGCGACCTGAGCGACGCCGAACGGGACATGGCAAGCCGCCGCTCGTGGCTCGCGTACAACGACGGCGAGGACTGGAAACGACAGGCGCTGCCGTCCATCGCCCGGGTCCGGCGCGCGCTGGACGACGCCGGCAACGCCGGACTGTTCGCGCGCGGCAGGGCCCGACGCGAGCTTGAGGCCATCGCGAGCGAGGAGGCCTCCACGCTCAGGCGGACGGCCCCATGGCTCCGATTCGACCATATCCCGACCGACAGGGCCGGTCTTGAAGCGTTCAACGACGAGACCCGCCGCCAGGGCCGCGAACACGAGCTGGCACCCTACGCGCGGCGCGTCAGCGACCTGCAAGCGCAGATCGAACGGGCGAAAGGCCAGCCGATAGGCCCCGAGCAGATCGAACGGCTCGCACGGCGCATGGAACAGCACGGGGAAGACCGGCCACTCGACCTGAGCGAGCCCGAGGACCGGGGCAAGGCCAGCCCGTTCGAATCACGCCGGACACCCAGGACCAAGGCCGACCTGTTCGCCGCGATCGAGAGAAAAGTCGAGGAGAAGACCGGCGAGGAACGCCAGCGCAGGCAGGAACGCGAACAGACCCTCGACGACCTGTGGGAACAGGGGCAATGGAACAACCCCGGCCACGGGTTCAGCCGCTAGAACAGCGTGCCCGCGTTGCTGGCGTGATGCTCGCGGTTGCGCGCGTCATACCGGCAGTACCGGCATTCACCGGCCTCCACGGTGCCGTCGAAGTGGTCCCGCGCGGCGGTCACGTCGAACAGCTCCGTGGTGGTGTAGACCTCGCCGTAACCGGCGACGGCAGTCCAGTGGCCTTCCTCGGCCTCACGCCTCTGCTCGGCCGACTTCTCCGTTCTGCGCGCCTGCGAGACCGTGGGCACCGAGGTCTCAGACGGATACAGGGTGACGAACTCGCGTCCGCAGGTGATTCGCGCCTGCGGATACGCCGCCGTCACCTCGGCCACGGCCTCCTTGAAATTCTGACGGAATTTGAACATGTCCTTGGAATCGCTGCCGAACTGGTCGTAGAGCTGCCGCCATGTGATGCTCACGCGGTCGTGCATCCGGTAGTAGCGCTTGGTCAGCCACCAGTAGATATCCAGTGACATGGGGCTTTTAAACCGTGCGGCGATCTTCAGGTCGATTGGCACGGGGTGGTCTTCAAGCATCTGCACGTAGCCCTTGGAGAGGGTCACCCAGTTCTCGAACGTGCCCGGCTCATGCAGCGGCTTGTCTCGCAGCCAGTCGATGTTGTAGGTCTCCGCGACGGTGAAATTCGCGCCCTTGGAGTTCGTTTTCGTGTTGTAGCTGATGATGTACGCACACTTGAACAGGCTCTCCAACTGGGGCTTGATAGTGCGAAGGCTCTTTCCGCCGACGTTGACGTTCAGCAGCTCAAGGAAGTCGCGGAACGACTTTCCGATGCTCAGCGTCATGGTCTCCGGGTTCCAGCACTCGTTGCGGGACTTGATCATCGTGCACGCCCACAGCTCGAACAGGCGAGGATACTTGCCATAAGGAAGGCAGTCCGCGCCGCAGATGAACCTCACCTCAAGGTCGCCGTTGCGTTTGACGATCTCCCTTGCCTTCGGCCTGCGGTAGGGAAGCGAGACCTGGGCCGCGATCTTCGAGACGAAGGCGTGGGACATCCACGGTTCGTCATCTGGGACGACCAGTTGTTTAGAATCACTCATGTAATCACTCCATTTCAGTGGTTGCCGTGCCCCCGGAGGTGCCAGCCTCGCGGGGGTTTTCCTTATTTTTCCAACGTTTATCGCTGTGGACTTTAGGTAGACAATATCACAATCTACCTAAAGTCCACAGCGTTAGTGTGGACTTTAGGTATGAAGCGTGTGGACTTTAGGTAGCTGTGAGGGACTTTAGGTAGGTTTTGAGGGACTTTAGGTAGGTTTTGAGGGACTTTAGGTAGGGCAATAGCCTCTTAGCCCTACTCCCACAAGGGCTGAGAAGGGGTCCCCTATAGACAGATATACCTTTACTGGAAAATCAATCGAAAAACTGCGTACTTTAGGGACAAAATGAGGGGCTTTAAGTACCTGAGAGGGACTTTGGGTACCTTTTGAGGGGCTTTAGGTAGGGCAATGACCTCTCAGCCCTACTGCTGACTGGCTTTTTCGATGGCTTCGGACAGCTCCGCGAGGTCGAGTCCCCTGAGTCCGATGGTGACTTGCGCGTATTCGGTGATGGCGAGCCTGATTTGCAGTTGTTGTGTTTGCGGTCGAATGCGGCTATAATTTATTTTACATATTATGATTGGAGGTGTTTGGTATGCGCACGTATCTTCGGAGGGCCGAGGCGGCGAACCGTCTGCACATATCGACCACCGCGTTCAAAACGCTCGTAGCCGAGGGGAAAATCAAATACGAGCTGTCGCCCGGCGGGCAGAAGGTGTATGACCCGAAGGAAATCGACCGTTTCGCCGCCCGCGTTCAGGGTAGGGAGCCGGCGGAAGGCGTTCTCGTGTTCTACGTGCGGGACAGCGAGGGCAACACGACGCGAATGAGAAATCAGGAGGAGCGGCTAGAGAAGGCGTATGGCGCTCCGTCAAAAGTGTACCGCGACCGCGCCTCCGGATTGAATGAGAACCGCAAGGGACTGGCACGACTGCTCGACGACGCGGAGGAGGGACGTTTTGACCGGGTGGCCGTCACCGCCAAAGACAGGTTGAGCAGGTTCGGCGCATCTTATCTACAACGGCATCTCGCGTTCCTCGGCATCGACCTGATTGTGTTGGACGGGGAACGGGAGAAGGGGATGATGGACGAACTCATGGACGACTTCATGGCTTTGCTCGCCTCGTTCTCCGGACGGTTCTACAAGCTGCGCAGCATCGAACATGAGAAACTGCTGCTCGACCGGGCGCGCGAAAGACTGGAGGAGCGTGGAGCATGAAAACCGGTGAAATCGCCTGCGCTGTTCCAGACCTGCACGACTACCGTCTATACGACCACAGGACAGGCGAACCGTTGGACCCGGTGGAGGCCGAAACGCTGCTCTGGCTGCACTTGGACCATTGCCGGCAATGCCAGAACCGGATGATTCACGACCCGAGGAACCGGAATCTCAAACGGGGCGGAAATGCTGGGAGAGGCAACGAATGGGCGAGGAAGAACGTCGCCTGCACAAGCCTGCCCTCCAAGTTCAGAAACCTCTCCCATCAGAACCGCGTCAATCAGACCGAGGCCGCCCGACTGCTCCTCGCATGGCGGGAACGCGAGGACATCGCCACCGCAATCGACGCCATCGGCTGGGAGAAGGCCACCTACGGGAACGTGCAGAAACGTTTGAGCCGGGACATCGACCGTGAACTGTTCACGAACGTGCTCAACAGCGGCGGTCATCCAAGCCTGCCCACCGTGGAGCGCACGCAGTTCCCCTACGCGTACTCGAACAACAACTCCTGCGGCATGTACGTCATCGACCAGCCCGCCGGGGTCATCCGATACGAGCGGATGGCCGTCTACGACAGGTTCGTGGACGTTGAGATATACGCGCCGCACATCATGCGCCTGCATCCGAACCTGACGAAGGTGTCCCGGCCCACGCTACGGTGGAACAGGGACTGCGTGACATGGGATGTCATCGTCTTCGAACCAAAACCCCGCAAAGAGGATGTGAACAAGGTGAGCCACGTCGTCGGCTTCGACCTGAACGCCGACTGGCATGGTGGCATCAGCGGGGCGCGACTCTCCTACAACGGGACGGTAAGCCGAGAACTCGTAGCCGGCATCGACACACGCCGCCAGCAAACCGTGTTGGAGGAGCTGTATGTCCAATACCAGCGGTGTTTGAAGAAGCTCGACCGGCTCATGCCATGGCAGCGGCCACACGACCCGGACGACCCGCAGCAAGTGGCAGCCCACCCCGAATGGCGGCGACTCTACGAACAGTCGCTCAACCTCCGGGATAAGATGTACCGCATCAAAACCCTGTTGGACTGGCGGTACGCGCACGACATCACCGACCATGCCAAACCCGGCGAACTCATCGCCGTGGAGAAACTTTCCCCGTTCGATGCGGCAGGACGCGTCGAGTTCCGGCACGGCAGCCAACTGGAAAAACTGGAACACGTCGCCTCCAAGACCGGACAGCGCGTGGTGCAGGTCAACCCGGCGCACACGTCCGCCACCTGCCCGTGGTGCGATACCGTCAACAAGGTCGGCAAAGCCAGACAATACCGGTGCGCAGGATGCAGACGTGACATCCCCCGCGACTACGGGTCTGGCGTCAACATCGCCAAACGCGGCGCACGCTATCTCGGACACAAAAACGTCCGACCTACCCCGCCGAAGGGACACGCCACACCCAAACGTCCACCGGTCAGACACAAACGACCGGACGAAAAAACACGAGAACTTCTCACACAGATAACGTCAGGAACCGGCAAGGGGCCGGAATCCTTATGGGCCAAGACCACTCCACTGGAATGGCACATCCCATCGACGGCGACTATCGAGAATACAAGGAACCGACTAGCCCTCGCAAACCAGCGAGACCGGGCAGCAACGGGGTTACGGCAGAAACCGCAACCACCCCATTCTCGATAACCCTCAGGCAATCAGCTGGCGAGATCGCAGAGCATGTTTTCCGCAGTCAGCAGCTGCCAGTTCTGGAACGAAACCTCCTTGACCTTCTTGTTGAAACCATGTCGGAGCGCATACTTCGCGGCGGCGTCCACGGGGTCTGGAGTGTTCTCTGCGTAGCCTTCCTCCTTGGCTTTCTTGACCATCAAGGCGATGCCCAAGAGTGCTTGGCGGATGCTGGTCGCGGCAAGATTCGTGATCGGATTGTCATCGCTGATGCTGAAAGGCTGCCAGTCGCAGGCATCGGATTTTTTTCGAATACCCAGAATTGCATGGTGCTGGGAGCCTTGGATCCACGGTCGAAGGCGTCCGGCTTGCATGCGGCTACCGCGGCACGGTAGAAAACGGTCTGAATGTGATAACCGTAGTTGATGACTTCCTTGGCGAATGATTCCGCGTCGGCCTTCTGGGCGGTTTTCAAATCGACCAGGTAATCGGTGCCGGCAGGAATCAGATCAGGCTTCGCCTTGAGCATCAGACCGGTTTGACGGTCCTTCCATTCGATGCACTGTTCCTTGGTTCCCTGTTCGATGATTTCCATGTAATCGGGGTATTCGGGCATGAGACTGGTCTGTTCGATGCCTTCTTTCATGCGTTTGAGCAGTTGCATGTCATTGTAGGAGACGATGATGTTTCCTGCTTCCAGCTGGTCTGCTCGCCACTTCTGGTTGTCTTTGCTCCTGAAGCTCTCTCCCTCAGGCAGGCTGACAACGTCGCTGGTGCCGAGCAGGTAAGCGTGGAACGCCGTACCGAACTTCATGGCGTCGGTGGGCTTGTGGTCGTCGTTGAGACGGTGATATGCCCAGTCGGCCGGGTTTTTCAGGAATTGTTTCAATTGGCTTTGGTCGATTGATTTCAACCGGAAGTAGCCGGGGTCGTCGATGTCGATGATTTTCGCGTAGGCCATTGGTGTCTTTCCTTCTTGGATTCAAGTTCCGGGCATGCCTATGGACGGAGCATGCCGGAACGGTATGTGGGGAGGCTACTTGTTGTTCACTGGATCGGATTCGGCGATTTCCTGGGCTGACATGTCAGCCTCGTCGACGTACACGCTGGTGTTGCCGCTTTCCGGATCCACGACGACGTGAGGCTCGTCGTAGGTGATGGGTTCTCCGGTCGTCTCGTCGAACTCCGGGCTGACGGGCACCGGGTCGGAGAGGTGGAGATATCCGCCATCGGCTTTCTGCTGGGCGCGGTTGACCTCTTCCCAAGCGTTCTCCCAGTTGAAGAATTCCTCCGAATAACCCGGGTATGGTTCCTTGTTCTTGGTTTCCCAGTCGAGGAGCTGCTTCGGTGTGACGGGTTGCGAGGGGTGGAATTCCTCGGTCAGTCCTTCGGGGATCGGCACTGTGTAGTCGCTGAGACGGTCCTCGTCGTCTTCGTCGGGTGCGACGAATCGGACTTTCGCTTTGATGGGGGTGTTCATAGGTTGCTCCTTTTCCAGTTTTTTCCTGATTTGGATTGCTGTTTCGAGATATTCGATGAGCTGATGGTATGCGGCGTAGGACAGGCTCATGGGGTTGTCCTCGTACTTGCTGTACGTGTTGACGCTCATGCCCAGCAGGTCGGCTATCTCGTTTTTGGTTTTTCCTGCTAGCTGGCGCAGGCGTCTGATTGATAGCTGGTTCATTCGCCTCTCCTGGATGCAGTGGTCGGACTGGTGTCGTCCAGTCTTCTGGTTGTGTTCACGCTCCCATTGTACAACATGCAGAAAACTGCGTTTTTCAGCATTCTCTAACAAGGAGAAACGCCTTGGAAATAAAGGCAACACGCCGAATAATATACATGTTCAGATAACTGCGTATATTTGAATATGTCCACATAGAAAAAAGAAGAGAAGACGAAAACTCCCATCCTCAATGCACTGTGGAGCGATCGTCAAATCGTCAAGGAGGAACCATCATGGCAACAGAACTGCTAACTCACGCGAAAACCGGAGTCATCCAGATGGGATGGCCCAAGCTCTACGAGGCGGTCGCATTCAAGGGAAACAAGGACGATGACAAGTCCGCCAAGAAGGACGATAAGAAGAAAAACGAAAGCACGCCTGCATACGGGTTCCCTGTGCTTCTCGACAAGGATGACCCCGATCACATGCGAACCGTCCGAATCCTTCAGAAGCTGAGCAAGAATGCGGAAGCCAACGCCATCGCCTTGAAGAAATGGGGCAAGAAGGATCGTATCGTTTCCAATGACGGTCTCAAGGATGCCGACGAGGATGAAATCCTTGACGGTGATAAAACCGTCCTCATGACCGATAAATATCCGAATCGAGCCAACCATTTTTATGTGAACTTCAGTCGTAGCTCCAAGGCTGGTCGTCCCGGAATCCGCTACATCGACGATGAAGGAATCCTGCGTGAGCTCCCCGAACCGATTCTCGGGACAAAGGAGGACATTCAGGCCGCTCAAGCCAATCTTAATGATGCCCGAGCCGCTTACGCTACGGCTGATGAAGACGCTCGGGAGGAGGCGAAGACGCTCGTTCTGGAGGCGACGCGCAATCTTGAGGAGGCTCAGGAGCGTGATGCCAAGGCCAAGGAAGTCAAGGTCTTATGGGATAAGCTGGTGTATCCCGGTCAGAACGTGCAGGCTTCGGTTACGGCACGTGCGTGGAAGACTCAGACCGGTAGCGGTGTCAGCTATCGTTTGGATAATCTCACGATTGTTGGCGGAGGCGTGCGAGATGGAAGCTTCGAATACGATGAGGACTTCACCGATGAGGATATCGAGGCTCTTATCGCTTGGCGAGACAAGCATGTGAACGCAAAGCCTTCCAAGGCCGATGATGAGGCGGCCCTTCTTGCGGATACTGACTTCGATGAGGCTGATTCCGATGATGAGGTGGACGAGGATACCGGTGAAATCGCGGTCAAGCCACGTCGCAAGGCTGCCGTTTCCCGTCGTCGTCCGAAGCCTGTCGAGGTTGAAGATGATGACGTGGACGAGGACGAGGACGAGGACGAGGAGGAAGCTCCGCGCCATCGTCCGAAGAAGACCTCTTCGTGGGGCCGTCGTAAGCCGGCTCCTGTCGAGGTTGAAGATGATGACGTGGACGATGAGGATTATCCCGACATGTTCTGATGTTTGACGTCCTCCCCACGCCTAAAGGCGGGGGCACCCTCACGGCAAAACGATGGGATTAACGGGAAAGCCGAGGTCAATTGCCTCGGCTTTCCCGCTTTTTTTCAGCCGACGTTGCCGCCACTGTTGCATGTAGAAATATCTTATCTGAAAACGGGCGCACTTTGTCATCCAGAACCGGCTGCTGTCCCTCCAGAAGGATAATACATTTCTCCCTTGACATTCTGCCGATCTCTGCAGGTGTCATCAGATCCCTTCCTGCACGGTCGAAATTTAAGCTGCTGTTTCCGCTTTTTCCCCATGCTCTCTCCCTCTGTCCGTTTATCTATGGTTGCCTGGCCGAGAAGTTTGGAAACATACTCCCGGGTATTAAGCGATCCTCTGCCGGATCCCAAAAACGATAAATGCACTGCAGGCATCCATCAGGATTCCCCAGGTATCTCCTGTATAAATCTTTTTGATCTGATCTACACTCTGCAAAAATGATCAGGGCAGAAATATTCCTGCTCCGCAGGGTGGTGATCAGGTTCTCAAACCTGTCCGGTCTTGCCCCATTCGCAAACTCATCCATCCATACCTCCACAGGAACAGGAAGAGGTCCGTGGTATTCCAGATCTGCCACATGGATCAGGGTCTCAAAGATCTGTGTATAAAGCATTCCCATCACAAAGGCAAAGGAATTATCATTATCCGGGATAATGAGAAACAAGGCGGTTTTTGTCTTTCCATCCCTGTTCTTTCCGGTTCCCAGTGATTCCAGTTCCATATCATCGTCTTCAAATATCCTGCGGATCCCAGGTGTCTCAAAGAATTTCAGTTTTGCATTTACCATCAGGATAATGGATTTTACGGTTGGGGGTGCGGACAGAATCCTGGACCAAATAAGTTTTAGGAGATTCATATGTATTCATACGAAGACCGTATCCGCGCTGTAAAGGTTTTATATTAACTGTGGTTACAATGCTGCGTATACTGTACGTAAATTGGGGTATCCTGATGTGACCAATTTAAAGCACTGGTACCGTGAGTACTCTCAGTACAATGATCTGCATCAAGGTCGTAAAAAAGTCAGCAAAATTTTCTGATAAAGAGAAACGAGATGCTGTTGATTACTACTTTAGTCACGATTGTAATGCATTGAAGACGGTTAAGAATCTAGGGTAATCCCAGTCGACCACTTCTCAATTCAATGGGGTTAAAGAACTTTATCCAGAAGAAGGAGAAAGACGTTGTAAATCGTTTTAAACCACATGTAAGATGTTCTCAAGAGGGAAAAAAATCCAGGCAGTTATGGAATCATGCAGAGGTAACTTAAAGATATCACAAATTGCTGAGATATACGGTGTTACCCCTTCTGCGGATTTCCACTTGGAGAAAAGAGCTGCTTAGCGAAGGGAGAATATTGAAAATGCAACAACCCTCTGCTAATGATAAATCTATTGATGAACTGATGCGCGAAAAGGCTGAATTAGAAGCAAAAGTCAAACGCCTCGAATGCGATGTATACAAGTTGCAATTAGAACGAGATGTCCTTGAAAAAAGCCGGTGATATCTTCAAAAAAAAGAGAAGGGCATCAGTCTCGATAAATTGACAAATCGCGAAAAAGTATTCTTGATTGATGCCCTACGAAATCAATATAAGTTAAATGAACTATTACCGGTTCTAAGGCTCTCTAAAAGCAGTTATTGTTATCAGGTACAATGCATAAAACGTGAAGATAAATATAAAGAGATTCGCGAGAAAATAAAAGTACTCTTTGTGCACAATAAGGAAAGATATGGCTATCGGCGTATACATTGTCTGCTAAAACGAGAGGGCATTATTGTCTCTGAAAAAAGTCGTTCGTCGTATAATGAATGAGGAACAACTACTAGTAAAAACAACAAAGAAACGTAAATACAACTCATATAAAGGTGAATTAAGTCCAGAGGTTGAAAATGTAATCAATCGCGATTTTTTCAGCACCTCAACCAAATCAGAAGTGGCTTACCGATATAACTGAATTTCATATACCTGCAGGAAAAATTTATCTTTCGCCTATAATAGATTGCTTTGATGGTATGGCTGTTTCATGGACAATAGGAACTTCACCAAATGCTGAGCTGGCGAATACCATGCTTGTCAACGCAATTGACACATTGAAAGATAATGAACGTCCTTTGGTTCATTCGGACAGAGGTTGTCATTATCGATGGCCAGATTGGATAAACTTGATGGATGGGGCTGCACTGACCCGTTCTATGTCAAAAAAAGGATGTTCTCCGGACAATTCTGCATGTGAAGGGTTCTTTGGCCGCCTCAAGAATGAAATGTTTTATAACAGAAACTGGAATCATATTTCTATAGAATCGTTCGTTAATGAACTTGATAAATATATGCACTGGTATAATGAAGATCGAATCAAAATGTCACTTGGTGGAATGAGCCCACTTGAGTATAGACGTAGTCTAGGAATAGCAACTTAGTCCAAGAAAACGTCCGCAACCCCCGGATTCTGTATTACTGAAGTTTTGATTTTCACAATTCTTAGGTTGCTCATTCTCCTGGACTTGCTGCTGTTGTTCTTCAGCTTCGTTTTATCATAAAACTTTTTCACATAAATGATATTAGGCTTTCCAAACCCCTGTCTTATTTTCTCAATGAGTCCAATTCCCTCCTCTGCATCAAGTTCTTTCATGATCTTAACTGCTTTCTGGCTTTTGCAATTCAAAAGCTCCATCACATCCTCTATTGTAAAAAAGTGATGTATGCCCGCATTCTGCTCATCAAACCATTTGTTCTTTAAGCTCAAGCTCATACGGTCTAACATAAGACCGTACAATACCTTTGCTTCACAAGAAAGTGAGGAAAAATATTCCTCTGTAAACAGTAGTTTCGGAATGCGATAAAAA
>ENA-OQHD01000587-OQHD01000587.1-human-gut-metagenome-genome-assembly--contig:-NODE-587-length-12745-cov-3.694484_pt1 | contig 12745 bp, 18 predicted proteins | sample MGYA00242560_ERZ504711 | MGnify/ENA primary metagenome ERZ504711 (study PRJEB26092, sample SAMD00036198) | human gut metagenome | host: Homo sapiens | study: EMG produced TPA metagenomics assembly of... | reverse complement strand
ATCGTAAAACCTCCTGATAAAAATGATTTTCTTTTACAGTATAAAAAGAAACAGAAAAAAAGGACAAGACTGTACCAAAAGAATTAAGATTATAGGCTTGCGGAGGCATGGGACACCCCTTATAATAAAGAAAGTATGAATTTAGGAGAAAAAATGGAAATGAGAAAATTACTGAAGTATCTGAAGGATTATAAGAAGGAAAGTATGATCGGTCCTCTGTTTAAACTTCTGGAAGCCTGCTTTGAGCTGGTGGTTCCTTTGATTATGGCGAACATGATTGATATCGGAATCCGGAACGGGGATACGGGATATATTTTAAGAATGGGCAGTATCCTCATTTTATTTGCGGTGCTGGGGCTGTCCTGTTCCCTGACTGCCCAGTATTTTGCGGCGAAAGCATCGGTGGGGTTTGGAACGGCGCTGCGGCATGACATGTTTCGGCACATTCAGAGTCTTTCCTATGCGGAGATTGACCGCGCGGGAAGTTCTACCTTGGTGACGAGAATCACCAGTGATATTAATCAGGTGCAGTCGGGCGTTAATCTGGTGCTCCGGCCTTTTTCTGCGATCTCCGTTTATCGTGGTGGGAGCAATGCTGATGGCTTTTACGATCAGTGTAAAGCTGGCGCTGAATTTTTGTTGTGGCAGTGCCGCTTTTATCTCTTGTGATTTACGGGATCATGGTAGTGTCCATTCCGCTGTACCGCCAGGTGCAGAAACGGCTGGACCGGATCCTGCTTTCCACCAGAGAAAATCTGGAGGGGATCCGGGTTATCCGGGCATTTGGAATGCAGGCAAGGGAGCGGGAGGAATTTAAGGCCAAGAACACAAAATTTCTGGCGGCGCAGATGCTGGTAGGAAAGATTTCTGCCCTCTTAAATCCTGCCACTTATATCATTGTCAATGTGGCGACCATTGCGATCGTCTGGTTTGGAGGCCGGGAGACCTATGCCGGGGGCGTCACCCAGGGAGAGGTCATTGCCCTGGTCAATTATATGACCCAGATTCTTACCGCATTAGTGGCATTGTCCAACCTGATTGTCAGCTTTACGAAAGCACTGGCCTGCGCCAACCGTGTCAATGAAGTCTTTGATCTTGAGACATCCATCCAGGATCCGTCTGTGGAAGAGTTAGCTGGCCGGGAGACGTCCGTACAGGAAATGATGAAAGAAAAAGAGGTTACAAAGGTCAAGGAGGCCGTGGCTTTTCATCAGGTGTCTTTTGCGTATCCAAAGAGTAAGGTCTATGCAGTTACAGGACTGAATTTCTCTGTGAAACAAGGGGAAATGATTGGAATTATCGGAGGAACCGGAAGTGCAAAAACAAGTCTGGTCAATCTGATCAGTCGTCTGTATGATGTGACGGACGGAGAGATTCTGGTTGGTGGGAAAAAATGTAAAAGAATATGATCTTGAGGTGCTCCGTAATCAGGTGTCTGTAGTGCTTCAGCAAAAAATGTCTTATTTACAGGAAGTATTTTAGACAATCTCCGTTGGGGAGACAAAGAAGCGACAGATGAAGAGTGTATCCAGGCATGTAAACTGGCCTGTGCAGATGAATTTATCGAGCGCTTCCCGGATAAATATAATACGCATATTGAACAGGGCGGAAACAATGTGTCCGGTGGTCAGAAGCAGAGACTCTGTATTGCAAGAGCATTGCTAAAGAAGCCGAAGATCCTGATTCTTGATGACAGTACAAGTGCTGTTGATACTGCAACAGATGCGAAGATCCGACGTGCATTCCGCGAAGAGATTCCGGATACGACAAAGCTGATCATCGCACAGCGTGTATCCAGTGTCCAAGATGCAGACCGTATTATTGTGATGGATGAAGGAAAGATTCATGGATTCGGAACACATGATGAACTGCTTGCGTCAGATGAGATTTATCGCGAGGTATATGAGTCTCAGACACAGGGAGGCGGAGATTTTGATGAAAATGGAGGTGAAGCATAATGCGCGGACCAATGGGAAAACCAAAGAATAGAGTGGAAAATCCTGGAAAATTACTGAAACGTCTGATGAATTATATTTTCAGGGATTATAAATTTCATTGCATTATAGTATTCATCCTTATTTTTGTAGGAGTTATTGCAAATGTTCAGGGAACGATGTTCACAAGAGATTTGATTGATAAATACATTACACCGTTCTTATTGTCCAGTGATACACCGAACTTTACACCGCTTGCACATGCAATCGGAAAAGTTGCCTGTTTTTATGGAGTCGGAATCGTGGCAACGTATGCTTACAACCGAATTATGATCAATGTGACACAGGGAATGATGATGAACATGAGAAATGATCTGTTCAGTCACATGGAGAAACTTCCGATTAAATATTTCGACACACATGCACATGGCGATATTATGTCAATCTACACGAATGACATTGATACACTCAGACAGATGGTAAGCCAGAGTATTCCGCAGATTATCAACAGTGGATTTACAATTGTCAGTGTATTTATCAGTATGTTGATCTTGAATATTCCACTGACAGCAGTGACGATGGTTATGGTTGCAATCATGATCTGGGGAACAAAGAAAGCTGCCGGACAGAGTGGAAAATATTTCCTTGAGCAGCAGAAGAATCTTGGTAAGGTCAACGGATATATTGAAGAAATGATGAACGGCCAGAAGGTTGTGAAGGTATTCTGTCATGAAGAAGAAAGTAAGACAGAATTCAAAAAATGTTGAATGAGGACCTGTTTGTGAGCGCAGACCGTGCAAATACTTATGCGAACTTCCTCGGCCCTATGAATGCGCAGATTGGAAATATCAGTTATGTAATGTGTGCGATCGTTGGAGGTGCACTTGCTCTTAACCATGTCGGTGGATTTACATTGGGCGGTCTGGCAAGTTTCCTTACATTTAATAAAAGCTTCAGTATGCCGATCAACCAGGTGAGCCAGCAGCTGAATGCGATTGTTATGGCACTTGCAGGTGCGGAGCGTATCTTTACACTTCTGGATGAAAAAGTGGAAGTGGATGAAGGTTATGTTACATTAGTTAATGCAAAAGAAGAGAATGGAAAACTGACAGAAAGTGAGAAACGTACTGGCCGATGGGCATGGAAACATACACATCAGGCAGACGGTTCTGTTGATTATGTTGAGCTAAAAGGAAATGTTGTATTTGACGGAGTAGATTTCGGATACAATGATGACAAAATCGTTCTTCATGATGTGAAACTATATGCAGAACCGGGGCAGAAGATTGCTTTCGTAGGTTCAACAGGAGCCGGTAAGACGACAATTACAAATCTGATCAATCGTTTCTACGATATTCAGGATGGTAAGATCCGCTATGACGGAATTAATATTAACAAGATTAAGAAAGCAGACCTTCGACATTCTCTTGGAATCGTATTGCAGGATACACATTTGTTTACTGGTACAGTGAAAGACAATATTCGTTTTGGAAAGCTGGATGCAACAGATGAAGAAATTGTTGCGGCAGCAAAACTGGCGAATGCAGATGGATTTATCCGCAGACTTCCGGAAGGGTATGACACGGTGATCACCGGAGATGGAGCAAACTTAAGTCAGGGACAGCGACAGCTTCTTGCGATTGCCCGTGCGGCAGTAGCAGACCCACCGGTATTGATTCTGGATGAAGCGACAAGTTCTATCGATACACGTACAGAGCGTATTATTCAGGAAAGTATGGACCGGCTGATGCATGGTCGTACGACATTCGTGATTGCCCACCGATTGTCAACGGTAGGTAATTCCGATTGTATCATGGATTTTGGAACAGGGAAGAATCATCGAGAGAGGTACACACGACCAGTTGATTGAAGAGAAAGGTAAGTATTATCAGCTGTATACAGGAAATGCAATATCAGCGTAGAAGAAAGTAGAGATAAAAAATGAACTGAACCCGGATGATTAATGTCAATGGGTTCAGTTCTTTTTGAAATAGAAATCAATGTTCAGTAAAATCTAAAGCTTCATGTGCGAGTTTACGGTCAGCTTCCCCAGCAGAACGGTATTTCAAAAGAAAATTCACTTCATTTTTTGTAAGAAGAATGTCGTTTTCACTATTTTCAATTTTAATACAGAAATAGTTTTTTACTTCAACTGATGATGGATTCTTTGCATTGCAGTACTGAGTGATAAGCGAGTCGACAGAGGTGTGATAGATCCAGGATAGTTCAGCAAGAAGTTGAAGGTTTGGTTCACGTACGCCGGTTTCATAATTTGAATAAGCCTGATGAGTGATATGCAGCTTTTTGCTGATCTGAGCCTGTGTGTAGTTATATTGCTTTCTCAAACGCCGTAGATTATCCGCAAGTTGAATATTTGCCATAGTTTCACCTCCGTTTCTATCATCCGTTAAGGTTCAAGGATGTCTTTTCCCTCAATGAGATATTCATAAGAAACGTCGAAGATCTCAGTTAGAGCTTTCAATTCTATGTCTGTAACGTAACGTTTGTTTGTTTCTATTCTTGTAATTACATTTTTGTCCATATCATATCCGCGCAATTGGAGTTTGTAAGCTAAAAGTCTCTGTGACATATGGCGTTGCCGACGAAGTTCAATGAGCCTTTTGCTGATCAGATTCTTCTCTCCGGTAATAGGTGTTCGTTTTGGCATAGTTCTAATCCCTCCTGCAAATAGTGTGAACAGGTTTGTCTCGTTTTTTGCACTTTTAATGATTTTACATGGAATTGGGTAACCAGATGGTTGGAATAATGAGACAAACGGGAAATAATTGTATGATTTGTAATGATTGATCTCTGAAGATAGTGTATAATGTATTCCAAAGATATTTTAGAGAACTAGGAGAAAATACACCATGTATGAAATAATGACTGCCGATGAAGCAATCCGGCTGATTCGGGACGGAGACTGTATCTGTGTGAATTCATTTGTCGGAATAGAGAATCCAATTGAACTTCACGAAGCAATTTACAGAAGATACCAGAAGATGCAGTCCCCAACACATCTGACAATGATTTCCAGTGCCGGTTTTGGTGTCTGGGATGATGAACATAATGCGGAAGGATACATCAGAGAGGGTGCTGTGGACAAGCTTATTTGCGGGCATTTTGGAGCAATGCTCAGTACAAAGAAACTGGTTTTAGAAGACCGGTTTGAGGCATACAATCTTCCGCTTGGATGCATTTCACATGCAATCCGTGCACAGGCCGGAGGTCTCCCGGGTGCACTTTCAAAGGTGGGCTTGGATATATTTGTAGATCCAAGAAAAGAAGGGCCCGGAATTAACAGAATCTCAATTGATGATTCACTGGTCAGGCATGTGGAAGTGGATGGAGAGGAATTTCTCTATTATAAATTACCGAAAATTAATATTGCACTGATTAAAGGAACAGCAGCAGACCGAAAGGGAAATATTACTTTTGACGATATGTTTATGTCCGGTGATGCGCTGTCTATTTGTCAGGCAGTAAAAGCGAATCGCGGCAAGGTGATCGTACAGGTAGACCGCCTGGTGGACACCCCGTCACGACCGAGAAATGCAATTATTCCGGGATGTCTGGTAGATGCGATCGTTGTGGCAGAACCGGAAGCAAGAAATGAAGCCTATACAGCACTGACTGGAAGCTTTGAGATTCCATATGAAGAGTGGAACACATGGAGTGAGCGTTTAGATTCTGTCTCAGTGAAACAGTCAAAGAACAGTACGGTGGCAAATATCATCGGAAAACGTGCATCGAAGGAATTACGTGTAGATGATATTGTAAATATTGGAATCGGCATTCCGGAGATGGTTTCTCGTTTTGCAAGAAAGAGTGGAATGCTTGATATGGTGACATTGACGGTTGAGTCCGGAGGAATCGGAGGATTTCCTGTTTCAGGAGAAGCATTTGGAGCAATGATCGGTGCGGCATCTGTCTATGATATGGCAAACCAGTTTGACCTTTATGATAATGGTGGTCTCGATGTCTGCTTTATGGGCGCGCTTGAAGTGGATAAAGAAGGAAATGTGAATGCACACCGTGGACCGGGAGCGTTTGCCGGAATCGGAGGATTTGCGAATATCACAGCTAAGACACCAACCGTTGTATTCTGTTTCAGCTTTACAGCAAAAGGACTGGAAGTTTCACAGAAGAAGGGGATTGTTGAAATTGAGAAGGAAGGTTCTATTTCAAAATTTGTAGATCGAGTCAAGAGTATCAGTTTTTCTGCCAGACGTGCGATCGCAAATGGACAGAAGGTACTTTATGTGACTGAACGCTGTGTATTTCGCCTGACACCGAAGGGGTTGAAATTGATAGAAGTATATCCTGGAATCGATGTGCAGAAAGATATTTTAGATCTTCTGCCATTCGAAGTGGAAGTATGATATAGAAAATCAATGCAAAATAAGATGAAGATTTGTTAAAATAGTTCATGGACTTCATCACGTTAAATTGATACAATTTATCCACAGGACAACAGAAAGGACATTATTATTATGGAAAAAGGTACAATTTTTAAATTTCATAATGATCTTGATACAGATCAGATCATCGCATCCCAGTATCTGCTTCTGCCGAACTTAGATGAGATGAAGAGCCATACATTTGAATCATTGGATCCGGATTTTAGCGAAAAAAGTAAAACCGGGAGATTTCGTAGTCGGAGGAGAGAATTTTGGTTGTGGATCCTCCAGAGAGCAGGCACCGGGTGTGCTCAAAGCACTTGGAGTACAGGCTGTCATTGCAAAATCATTTGCAAGAATCTTCTATAGAAATGCGATTAATATCGGACTTCCGGTGATTGTCTGTAAGGAACTTCCAGATGAAGTAAAGACAGGTGATACAATGGAACTTCGCATGTCTGACGGAACAGCTGAGGCGAATGGAAAGACTTATTCTTGTACAAAGCTGCCGGAGTATATGCAGAATATTCTGAATCAGGGTGGACTGATCGCTTCACTGAATAAGGAGGACTAGAACTATGGGAATGACAATCGCAGAGAAGATCATCGCTGCTGCCGCCGGTGTGGACAGCGTAAAACCGGGAGATATCCATACAGTAACATTGGACAGAATGATGAGTAATGATGGAACGACACACCTTACTGTGGATATGTATAATAACAAATTAAAGAATCCTCGTATTGCAGATCCGAAGAAACTGGTATTCATTGTGGATCATAATGTGCCATCAGACAGTCCGAAGACAGCGGCATCTCAGAAGAAGATGAGAGATTTTGCAAAAGAGAACGGCATTGACTTCTGGGAAGGAAAGGGTGTCTGTCATCAGGTTATGATGGAGAACTATGTCCGTCCGGGAGAACTGATCTTCGGAGCTGACAGCCATACTTGTTCCTACGGAGCACTCGGAGCGTTCGGTACAGGTGTCGGATGTACAGACTTCCTTTATGGAATGGTGACAGGACAGTCCTGGGTACTTGTTCCGGAATCAGTGAAATTCAATCTGATCGGAGAACTTCCGGAAGGTGTTTATGCAAGAGACCTGATTCTGACAATTATCGGTCAGGTCGGTGCGAACGGATGTAACTATCAGGTAATGGAGTTCACAGGAGAAGGTGCAAAGACACTGAGCATCAGTGATCGTATCGCACTTTGCAATATGGCAGTAGAAGCCGGAGCCAAGACAGGTATCTTCGAGGCAGATGAAAAAAGGCATGGAATACCTGAAAGAGCATGGCCGTGAGCCGAAAGCTGTATTCCACAGTGATCCAGATGCACATTATATCAGAGAGTATACAATCGATCTTTCTAAAGTGGAACCAGTTGTGGCAAAACCTGATTTTGTAGATAATTTAAGTCCGGCAAAGGAAGTGCGTGGAATTAAGATTGATGAAGCATTTTTGGGTTCCTGTAATAATGGACGTATTGAAGATCTTCGTGTCGGAGCAGAAGTTATCAAAGGAAAGAAAGTTGCAGATAAGGTCCGTTTCCTTGTCGTTCCGGCAAGTCAGACAATTTACCGTCAGGCTCTTAAGGAAGGACTTCTTGATATTTTCATGGAGGCAGGTGCAATTGTAATGAATCCGAACTGCAGTGTCTGCTGGGGAAGTTGTCAGGGAGTTATCGGTGAAAATGAAGTTCTGATCAGTACAGGAACACGTAATTTCAAAGGTCGTGCAGGACACCCAAGTTCAAAAGTATATCTTGGATCCGCAGCAACAGTTACAGCATCAGCGATTAAGGGTGAGATCGCACTTGCATCTGATCTGTAAGGTGAAGGAAACAAGAGGTAACTTGTACAGAGAAGAACTTATATATTTTGAGGTGAACTATGGATAAATTTACAGGAAAGGTGTGGGTACTCGGAGATGATATCGATACTGATATCATCATCCCGACAGAGTATCTTGCACTGAAAACAATTGACGATATGAAACAGTATGGATTCAGTCCGCTTCGTCCGGAGCTGGCAGGACAGATCCAAAAAGGTGATATCATCGTTGCAGGAAAGAACTTTGGATGTGGATCTTCCAGAGAGCAGGCACCGGAGATCATCAAAGCACTTGGAATCCAGTGTGTGATCGCAAAATCATTTGCAAGAATCTTTTTCCGCAATTCAATCAACAATGGTCTGCTTTTGATCGAGCAGCCGGATCTGTATGATGATATGAAAGAAGGCGACACAATTGATGTCGTGATGAATCAGCATGTAGACTATAATGGCAAAGAATATCCGATCGCTTCTCTGCCGGAGAATCTGATGAGCATCATTCAGGCAGGCGGACTTGTAAAAGCTATGCGCAAGCTGAATGGACTTGAGGATTGAGCAGAAAGGAGAGCATGATGGGCGAGACGATTATTGAAAAGATTATCAGACATAATACAGGAAAGGCAGTAAAGCCGGGAGATATCGTGACAGTTAATGTTGACAGATGCATGATCCATGATATTTTCATTCCTTTTGTAGCAGATAAATTTGAAGAGATGGGATTTACAAAACTTCATGATCCGGATAAAGTGGTTTTGATTTATGACCACCTGGTTCCGGCAAGCCAGCAGGATGACACAAGACATTTCCACAAAGGAGATGAATTTGTAGGAAAAATATGGACTGACTCACGTACATAGAAGCGACGGAATCTGTCATCAGTTGATGACAGAAGCCGGATATGTGAAACCTGGAGATATCGCATTCGGAACAGACAGCCATACGACAACTTATGGTTGTGTCGGCGCATTTTCATCCGGAATCGGTTATACAGAAATGGCAAGTATTCTCGGAACCGGTACAATGTGGATTAAAGTTCCGGAGACGATCAAAGTTGTGATTGACGGAGAACTTCCGGAAAATGTAATGTCCAAGGATATCATTCTCCGATTGATCGGAGATCTCCGTGCGGACGGAGCAACTTACAGAGCACTGGAATTCTCGGGAAGCACGATTGAGAATATGTCAGTTGCAAGCCGTATGACAATGGCAAACATGGCAATCGAGGCAGGAGCAAAATGTGCACTTTTCACACCGGATGAGAAGACGGCAGAATATTGTGAGATTGAACTCAACGACTACCAGAAAAGCCTTGTTGGAGATGAAGATGCTGTCTATATGAAAACTATGACATATAAGGCAGAGGATTTCGTTCCGGTTATGGCATGTCCGTCCCAGGTTGATAAGATCAGAGACGTTAGTGAGTTAGAGGGAACAGAGATTGATCAGGTATTCATCGGATCTTGTACAAACGGACGTCTGGAAGACCTCAGAGCTGCAGCAGAAGTACTCAAAGGGAAGAAAGTTGCGGACTTTGTGAAGTTGATCGTTACACCGGCAAGCCGCAAGATCTACAGACAGGCACTGGCAGACGGAACGCTGGACATTCTGGCAGAAGCAGGTGCGATCATCACACATCCAGGTTGCGGACTGTGCTGCGGAAGAACAGGAGGAATCCTTTCTGACGGAGAACGAGTTGTAGCAACGAATAACAGAAACTTCCTTGGACGTATGGGAACATCTAAGGTAGAGATTTATCTTGCAAGTCCGAGAACTGCAGCGGCATGTGCAGTTGCCGGGAAGATTGTGAATCCGGAATAAGATAATATAGAAATATTAAAAGCTATCGATTACAACAATTAAGATGAAATGTGTTGTAACTGTTCAAAAAGCCATGGTAGAAGCTTATTATCCTCTTAAAGACAAGTCGACTTGGGATATATAATATATAACAGGTTTTCAGAGAGCATCGATCATAGGTGTGATCAGCATAGTGCAAGCATGGACTTTGGCTCGTTTGATCGTGTAAATGCAAAAGGGAAAGCGATTCTTTAACCGCTTTCCCTTAATTATAACTGCTTGGAATTAATCTCCCCAAATGCTATATGTATTTCGGATACTTACAGAATATCAATATACTCCCCGGCCAGTGCTTTATTCATGCTTCTTACTGCACAGAATTTTCCACACATACTACAAGTATCGCTGTGGTCATCTTCCGGTTTTCTGCTGTCTCGGATTGCTTTTGCAGTTTCAGGATCCAGAGCGCATTCAAACTGTGCATCCCAGTCAAGAACACGGCGGGCATCTGCCATCTTATCATCGATATCTCTTGCTCCAGGAATTCCTTTGGCAATATCAGCAGCATGAGCTGCAATCTTAGAAGCAATGATTCCCTGTTTTGTATCTTCAACATTTGGAAGAGCAAGGTGTTCAGCCGGTGTTACATAGCAGAGGAAGGAAGCACCGTTCATTGCTGCAACAGCTCCACCGATCGCGGAAGTGATATGGTCATATCCAGGCGCGATATCTGTAACGATAGGTCCAAGTACATAGAAAGGAGCGCCCATACAGATTGTTTGCTGCACTTTCATGTTAGCTGCAACCTGATCAAGCGGTACATGTCCAGGTCCTTCTACCATAACCTGAACATTATGATCCCAGGCACGTTTTGTCAGTTCACCGAGACGTACAAGCTCCTCAATCTGGCATACATCTGTAGCGTCAGCCAGACATCCTGGACGGCATGCATCACCAAGTGAGATTGTCACGTCATATTCTTCGCAGATATCAAGGATTTCATCATAGTATTCATAGAATGGATTTTCTTCTCCTGTCATACTCATCCATGCAAATACAAGGCTTCCTCCACGGCTTACGATGTTCATTTTACGTTTATGCTTTTTGATCTGTTCAATTGTTTTTTCTTGTGATTCCACAGTGAAGTGTAACGAAATCAACACCGTCTTCTGCATGCATACGGATAACATCAAGGAAATCCTGTGCAGTCAGAGTAGCAAGATCTCTCTGATAATGAATGACACTGTCGTATACAGGAACTGTACCGATCATAGCAGGACATTCAGAAGTCAGTTTACGACGGAATGGCTGTGTATCTCCATGGCTGGAAAGATCCATGATCGCTTCCGCACCGAGTTCTACTGCGCTCATTACTTTCTGCATCTCAATATTATAATCTTTGCAGTCACGGGAAACTCCGAGATTGACATTGATCTTTGTGCGGAGCATGCTTCCGACACCTTCCGGGTTCAGTGCTTTGTGGATTTTTGTTCGCACAGATCGCAACTTTTCCTTCAGCGACAAGCTTCATCAGTTTGTCAGTTTCCATATGTTCTTTTTCAGCTACTGTTTTGATTTCCGGGGTGAGAATCCCCTTACGAGCTGCATCCATCTGGGTTGTGTAGTTTCTCATGTTGTTTTGCCTCCATTCGTATACGTGAATTATATAATTTTTGACGTCAGCAAAACACGGACAGCGTACACAAGAAAAGCTACGGTTCCATGCATATGAATAGATGCGGAAAGGAACGTAACTGTTTAGCTACACTACCAGCGAATAATTCAAGAATGCCTCGGCATTCTTGCTGCGAGGTGCGCGTCATGCAATTGCATGACATACTTCTACTGCGCACCTCTGCAATCCTGCCGGAGGCTATATCAGCTGGGGGGATTGACTCCCAGCTGATATAAGATTATGCTGACGCCTTCAACGGAGATGTATTAATGACTGTAAGATAAGAAAGTCATTAATGGAATACTCCGGTGATTACAGATTGATTCTGCATTTTCTTGTGCGGTACAAGGTGGTGTCCCCAATGTATCGCATGTAACTGTTCGGAAATTTTGCAGTTACGGATTAAGAAGTCGGAAAAAGCTGTGCCATTACTCCACTTTTCTGGAATACTGAAATCAGCAGGAATGCCAGGATACTTCCGGCTACTGTTGAGATTAGGAATGGGATCACATAGATAAACAATCCTGCCGGTGCTGCCCCCATAAGGAATAAAGCAACCGGATAAGCAGCAATTCCTCCGAGAATACCTGTTCCAAGTGCCTCTGCAAGACAAGTAAGACTTAAATTCTTACATTTCTTGTAAACAAGTCCACAGCAGAGAGCTCCGATCATACTACCCGGGAAAGCCATCAGACTTCCGATTCCAAGTATGTTGCGTAGAAGGCTTGCACAGAATGCAATTCCAACGCCCAGCCGGGACCAAGAAGTACGGCTGCAAAGATATTTACCATATGTTGAACCGGTGCACATTTACTTCCGGCTACAGGAAAGCTTAAAAAGCTTCCAACGATGGCAAGAGCGGTGAGAACACCTGCAAGTGCCAGCTTTTTTTGTGTTTGTTGTCTGTTTCATAACTTGAGTCTCCTTTCAAATGTCAAAAAAAGGATCCTCACCTGAGTGAAGATCCTACCAGCTGTCCGAAGTAAAAAGAGATGCAAGGGCATCTCAATCATTACATGGTATCAATTCCCTCCGTTGGCATTATCCAAATCAGGTTTAAATGGGTCGAAACGGTAACACGTCTCCTCTCAGCCGGTTCTGACCAGCTCC
>ENA-OQHD01000586-OQHD01000586.1-human-gut-metagenome-genome-assembly--contig:-NODE-586-length-12746-cov-2.360647_pt1 | contig 12746 bp, 15 predicted proteins | sample MGYA00242560_ERZ504711 | MGnify/ENA primary metagenome ERZ504711 (study PRJEB26092, sample SAMD00036198) | human gut metagenome | host: Homo sapiens | study: EMG produced TPA metagenomics assembly of... | reverse complement strand
AAAAGATACGGAATTGATAACAAAAAGAGGAGGCATTCATCAGGCCTCCTCTTTCCCGTCTTATATGGACAGTTTCAATGACGGTCTTATCTATTGTTTCTTCTATTCTTCCACAGCTTGGTCATGTCTTCCAGTGTCTTGCCTTTCGTTTCGGGGAACAAGCTTCCAGACAAACAGAGCAGCCACCACACAGATGATTCCGTATAAGCCATAAGCAAACATGTGCCCGAACTTGTCTCCCATATCTCCCAAACTCATATTGTACATAGGTACGAAGGTGGAAGATACAATGAAATTGAATATCCATTGGAAGGCTACGGCAATGGCTACTGCAGCGCCACGGATGGTATTCGGGAAGATTTCAGCAATCAGTACCCAGCAGATGGGGCCCCAGCTGAACATGAACGAAGCACTGTAGACCATGATGCTGACAACAGCCAACATGGGAGGAAGCCCTGCCACAACGTTGCAAAGAGCTACTCCGAAAGCACCTATCGCCATGCCGATAGACCCCGAGATGAGCAGCGGTTTACGTCCCCATTTCTCGACTGTAAAGACAGCCAGCAACGTGAACAGAATATTGATGATACCCATGATGACGGTTTGAACCATCGGGTTGCCCATTCCCATCGTTTCGAAGATACGCGGTGCGAAATAGAGTACGGCGTTGATACCTACCGCTTGCTGGAATACACTCAGCATGATACCGATAAAGATAACCATCCAGCCATAAGTGAAAAGCTTTTCCGTCTTTTCCTCTGCCGTGGCTTTGATTTGAGACAGAATAACCTTTGCCTGAGCCAAGCCGTTGATACGGCTTAACACCTGGAGTGCCTTATCATCCTTGCCACTCATGGCAAGATAGCGTGGCGTTTCGGGAACAAACAGTACGAGCAACGCAAAGACTCCTGCAGGAACAGCCTCACTGACAAACATCAGACGCCATCCTATCTCTGTGGTCCATGCTGCCGCTTCGGGATTCAGAATCTGGTTGACTCCTTCAATGGCCTTATCACCGGATTTGAATTCTCGCCCAGAATAAGGAAATTCACGAAGTAAACCACCAACTGGCCGAAGATAATGGCAAACTGATTCCATGATACCAGAGTCCCGCGAATGTTGCTCGGCGCAATTTCCGCAATATACATCGGGCAGATGGCCGATGCCAAACCTACGCCGATTCCTCCCAATACACGGTAGAAATTGAATGCCACGAGCAAGGAATAGGAAGGAACACCATAGTCGAAGAAAAGGAATTCCGGGTAGTAGGAGCCCAATGCCGACAGAAAGAACAAGACGCCGGCTATGAAAAGAGAATTCTTACGTCCCAGATTGGATGCGAAGAATCCCGAAAGAGCACTACCGATGATACATCCGATAAGTGCACTGGAAGAGGTAATGCCGTGAATCGTATCTGTGTAGACAAAATCGGAGGCACCCATAAAAAATGCCTGAAGCCCTTTATCGGCACCGGATATGACTGCTGTATCGTAGCCGAAAAGCAAGCCCCGATGACGGCTACCAGCACAATAGAGAAGAGGTAGAGTTTACTGCCTTTTTCTGTATAATTCATGATATTAATGATTAATGGTTAATGATTAGCGATTAATGATTAGCGATTAATGATTAATATTGAAACACCTCATGCGCAACTTATTAACCACTAATCACTAAACATTGATCATTATTAGCAGTACATATTCACGATTGCCTCATACAATTCCTGCTTGCCGCTGGTCTGTTTCGGCTCACCGTTGGCTTTTGCGTAAGCTACCAAATCCTCCAGCGTCAGTTTGCCATCTTCAAATTCCTTGCCTTTACCACTGTCGAAGGAAGCATAGCGGTCGGCCAGCATCTTCTTGTAAGGAGACTCTTCAAGCAGTTTGGCTGCACTTTCCAGTGCACGTGCCATCACGTCCATACCGGCGATGTGGGCAATGAAAATGTCTTCCAGGTCGGTGGAGTTGCGACGGGTCTTGGCATCGAAGTTTGTACCGCCATTGCCAAAGCCTCCGTTACGGATGATTTGCATCATTGCCTGGGTCAGTTCGAAGTTGTCAATGGGGAACTGGTCTGTATCCCAGCCGTTCTGGTAGTCACCACGGTTGGCGTCGATGGAGCCGAGCATACCGTTGTCTACGGCTACTGCGAGTTCGTGCTCGAAGGTGTGGCCCGCCAAAGTAGCGTGGTTCACTTCGATGTTCACCTTGAAATCTTTGTCCAGATTGTGAGCCTTCAAGAAGCCGATAACGGTTTCGGTGTCTACATCATACTGGTGTTTTGTAGGTTCCATCGGTTTCGGTTCAATCAAGAAGGTACCTTTGAAGCCGCGGGCACGTGCATAGTCGCGGGCGATGGTCAACATCTGTGCGAGGTGCTCTTTCTCACGCTTCTGGTCTGTATTCAGCAATGACATGTAGCCTTCGCGACCGCCCCAGAATACATAGTTTGAGCCTCCCAGTTCGATAGTAGCGTCGATGGCGTTTTTGATTTGGATGGCGGCACGTGCCACAACATCGAAATCGGGATTGGTGGCTGCACCATTCATGTAGCGGGCATGGCCGAATACGTTGGCAGTACCCCACAACAGTTTGATGCCGGTTTCTGCTTGTTTCTGCTTGGCATACGCTACGATTTCCTTCAAGTTGGCTTCGTATTCTTCAATGGTCTCGGCTTCTTCGCAGAGGTCTACATCGTGGAAGCAGTAGTATTCGATACCCATTTTCTGCATGAATTCAAAGCCGGCGTCCATTTTGTTCTTGGCAGCCTGAACCTTGTCAGCCTCACCGTTCCAGGGGAATTTCTTTGTTCCGCCACCGAATTGGTCACCACCTTCTGCGCAAAGAGTGTGCCACCATGCCATGGCGAACTTCAGCCATTCGCTCATTTTCTTACCCATGATTACTTTATCGGCATCGTAATAACGGAATGCCATCGGGTTCTTGCTCTCTTTACCTTCGAATTTAATCTTTCCTATTCCGGGAAAATACTCTTTTGTTGCCATAAGAATTTAATGTTTTAATGTGAGAATGTGCCAATGACAGACACATTCATCACGGGGTTAATATTAATTTATTGTTTTAACGTGCTAACGTTTTTAATGTGCACATTAGCACATTACCCAGTGTTTCCAGCGCGCATATGCGTCGGCATAAGCCTGGCGATCTGCCACTTTCGGCTCTATCACCTCGAGCTTCTCAAGCGTGGCAAATGCTTCGTTGTTGTCCTTGTATATGCCCACACCGATTCCGGCGCCTTTGGCGGCACCTACAGAGCCGTCGGTATCATACAGTTCGATGACAGCTCCCGTCACACCGGCCAATGTCTCGCGGAACAGCGGGCTGAGGAACATATTAGCCTTGCCTGCATGAATTTTCTGCACGGGAATGCCCATTTGTTCCATGATGTCGATTCCATATTTAAAGGGAAAAAACGATGCCTTCCTGCGCTGCACGGATGATATGCTGTTTGCCGTGCTGGTTGAAGTTGATGCCATGAATGGAACAGCCTGTTTCCTTGTTCTCAAGCATACGCTCCGCACCGTTTCCAAAGGGCAGGATGCTGATACCGGCACTGCCGATGGGAGCTTGTGCTGCCAGCAGATTCATATCGCTGTAGGAGATGCCTTCGGGAGCAACGGTGCGTTTTACCCATGAATTGAGAATGCCCGTACCATTGATGCACAGCAGAACACCCAGACGGGTTTGCCCGGCAGCATGGTTGACGTGTGCAAAGGTGTTGACACGTGACTTGGGGTCGTAGTTCACCTCACCGTTCACGCCGTATACCACGCCGGACGTTCCGGCGGTGGAAGCTATTTCACCCGGATTGAATACATTCAGGGAAAGGGCATTGTTGGGCTGGTCGCCGGCACGGTAAGTGATAGGCGTACCTTCTTTCAGACCCAGCTCTGCGGCTGCAGCAGCATTGACACGTCCCTGCTCGGAGAAAGTCGGTTTGATGTCGGCAATCAGAGAGGAGTCGAACCCATAATAGTCCATCAGAAAGTCGGCAACCCGGTTGTTCTTGAAATCCCAGAACATCCCTTCGGACAAACCGGACACCGTGGTACAGATGGTACCGCTCAACTTCATGGCGATATAGTCGCCCGGCAGCATTATCTTATGAATCTTTTCGTAAACGGAAGGCTCATTCTCCTTAATCCAAGCCAGTTTGGAGGCCGTGAAGTTGCCCGGAGAATTCAGCAGATGTGAAAGGCAAGTCTCCTCTCCCAATGTTTCGAAAGCCTTTTGTCCGTAGGGCACGGCTCTGGAGTCGCACCAGATAATGGCAGGACGCAACACCTGCTGGTTTTTATCTACACATACCAAGCCATGCATCTGATAAGAGATACCGATCGCCTTGATGTCTTCTGCGTTTACTCCGGATTCTGCCAATACCGCTTGTGTGGCCAGGTTTCAAGTTTTCCCACCAGTTTCCGGGGTCTTGCTCTGCCCAGCCGGGCTTCACTGCGATAATTTCCGCTTCAGTCTTGGGGAAGAAGGCAGACGATACACACTTGCCGCTTTCCGCATTTACCAGACTCGCTTTTACAGACGAGCTGCCGATGTCATAACCTAATAAATACATTTCTATCAATATTAAAATGAAAGTGATATGAAGAATTTACAATCCGGCTACCGTCGGATTTTATTGTATATCTTTTTGTCGAAACGGTAGTAGCGTGCCGCCCGGTGGGCCACGCCCTGCTGTTTTTCCTTCCAGGGGGACGACATACTCCATCAAGGCAATTTTTTTCATGGAAATTGCGTACGTCGTACTGCTTGTCATACACCAGTTCGTACAAAGTGCGAAGCTGGGATGCGGTGAACTTACGCGGCAACAAGTCGAACAGTGAAGACGGGTTGAACTCGACGTACTGACGGACATAGGTAATGGCTTCCTTGATAATCAGGTTGTGGTCGAATGCCAGAGCCTTTATATCCGGCATGGCTACCCAACTAGCTTGATAATTGTCCAAATCACGGTTCAATGCGCGGTCTATCTTCACCAGGGAAAGATAGGCTATGGTGACAATACGCTCTACCTTGGACTGCATGGCACGTTCCAGCCAATGTACATCTCTGGGGTCCTTCGTACGGTTTTTTGAGCCGAATGCCTTGAATTGCATCAGATTGACGTTCTTCAGCCCCGTCAATTCATTCAACACCCGTTTGGCAGCTTCATCCAAATCCTCATCCATGTAAATCAAACTTCCGGGAAGCTTCATATCATGAAAGATTTCTCCTTCTTCCTCTCCTGCACGCTTAATCAGCAGAACCTTTAGCTGTTCTCCGTCAAAACCAATCACTACACAGTCCACAGAGATATGATTGTTTGCCAACGGCGATTTTTTGTTCTATGTTTTGCATAATATATCTCGTTAAGCGCTGCAAATATAAATAGGTTTTTCTAATTTGCAACAAAGGAAAAGAATATTTTACAATGTTATAAAGCATTATTTTTCAACTGAATACATATCTTACTTTATACAATATCATTTTCAGTTGTTATCGTATGGAATACAATATGTAATTTACAAGAATATACAAGAGGTCTAATTGTAGGAAGTACAATAAGGAGAAAGTGTTTCATTTATAAGTATTTCAGCCTCCGGATACCACAGAAGGCCCAAGCATACATATTGTATTTTAGCTTCCCTCCTTAAAGTAAGGGCATTGCACAAAAAAGCATCCGTTTGTGCGGTGAATATCAGAAAAAGCCTCTACCTTTGCAGCACTTTTTATTTAAACACTAAAAAATCGAGTAAATATGAAAGCATTTGTATTTCCGGGTCAAGGTGCCCAATTCGTTGGCATGGGAAAGGACCTGTACGAAAATTCGGCATTAGCCAAGGAACTTTTTGAGAAAGCAAATGATATCCTCGGGTATCGTATTACTGATATTATGTTCAACGGAACAGATGAAGACCTGCGCCAGACTAAAGTTACCCAACCTGCCGTGTTCCTTCATTCCGTTATTTCCGCCCTCTGCATGGGCGATGACTTTAAGCCGGAGATGACCGCCGGTCACTCATTGGGCGAGTTCTCTGCCTTGGTTGCTGCCGGTGCACTGAGCTTTGAAGATGGTCTGAAACTGGTGTATGCCCGTGCCATGGCTATGCGAAAAGGCTTGCGAGGCACAGCCCTCCACTATGGCAGCCATTATTGCCCTGCCGGATGAAAAGGTTGAGGAAATCTGCGCTCAAGTAAGTGCTGAAGGTGAAGTTTGCGTGGCAGCCAACTATAACTGCCCGGGACAGATTGTAATTTCCGGTTCCATAGAAGGTATCAACAAGGCTTGCGAACTGATGAAGGCTGCAGGTGCAAAGCGTGCTCTGCCGTTGAAGGTAGGCGGTGCGTTCCACTCTCCGCTGATGAACCCTGCCAAAGTTGAACTGGAAGCAGCCATCAATGCAACAGAAATCCATGCTCCGAAGTGCCCCGTATATCAGAATGTAGACGCTATGCCTCATACTGACCCGGTAGAAATCAAGAAGAACCTGGTGGCTCAGCTGACAGCATCGGTACGTTGGACGCAAACAGTGAAGAACATGGTTGCCGATGGTGCTACGGACTTCACAGAGTGCGGTCCTGGTGCAGTGCTGCAAGGTCTTATCAAGAAGATTGCACCGGAAGCTACGGCTCACGGGATTGCATAATTCCTTAAATAGAATATTTTCAAGGCTGTCTTTCTTCAAATAGACAGCCTTTCTTGTTTTAGTAGGCCATTTCCTTTATATTTGCCACTCACAACAAAATGGGATATATGGAAAAGATTACGGAGTTCAGAAATACCTTGGCAGTACCTATTCATAAGTTATCGATAGACTCTCTGGTACAAGAGGTATGCCTCTGCCCCGAGTATTTTGAAGATATATACCGATTGACATACGATGCAAAAACAGACGGTGTCATGGCGGGCAATATGGGTATGCGAGAAATTGAGCGAAATCCATCCCGACTGGTTCATCCTACTGTACGATGAAATCATTCAACGGCTGATAGACTGCACGCACGACGGTTCCAAACGTCTCTTATTATCTATACTGTATAATATTCCCATCCCTACTCCAATCTCCGTCGATTTGCTGAATTACTGCCTGGACCACATGCTATCTCCGCAAGAAAGCATAGGAGTGCAAGCCCTTTCCATCAGAATAGCCTATCTGCTTTGCAGGAAGGAGCCGGAACTGCTGCAGGAATTGCAACTGATACTGGAAAATACAGAGCTTGATTTTTATTCAACTGGAGTCAGAACCACTGTTCGGAATACGCTGAAAAAGATACGTGCCACAAAGGGCGCGAGTAAACAAAAAGTAATCACTGAAATAAAAAGTACGTTCTTTTGCTTTTTTATTTCCGATTTTCCCTTACCTTTGTTGCCGTAAAGACAAAGGGGTGCCCCGACGGGCTGAGATTATACCCTCGAACCTGATGCAGTTAGTACTGCCGTAGGAATTGGATATTTCTTTCTTCACTGAACTTGCCGTAAAGACGCTTCTTTGTATTTACTTCCATTTGTTTTATTTCTTAATGAACAGAAAAAGAAAGTATTGGTCAACAACAAGGAAGTGAAAACCGGCGCCACTACCCTTTCACAACTTATCGAGGAACTTGCCCTACCGATGCAAGGCATTGCCGTGGCCGTAGACAACCGTATTGTACTTCGCACGGAATGGACAAAATGCATCCTGAGGGAATACATGCCCATCATCATTATCAAAGCAGCTTGCGGAGGGTGAGGAAGATGAAGGACGAGAGACTGAAAAACGGAGGAATGCAGTTCATCACGCACTATACGGAACGATATTCGTATCTGGATGCTGCACGCATGGCTCTTGAGGGCGGTTGCCGCTGGGTGCAACTGCGCATGAAAGACACCCCGGTGGAAACGATAGAACCCGTAGCTTTGGAAGTGCAGGCCCTTTGCCGGCAATACGGTGCCACCTTCATCATTGACGACCATGTGGAACTGGCGCGAAAACTGCATGCCGACGGCGTACATCTTGGAAAGAAAGACATGCCCATAGCCGACGCACGCCGGATTCTGGGCGCGGAGTACATTATAGGCGGTACCGCCAATACTTTTGAGGATGTACTGCAACACTACAAAGCCGGTGCCGACTACATAGGCTGCGGCCCTTCCGCTACACCACTACCAAGAAGAATCTGAGTCCGATATTGGGACTGGAAGGATATACAGCTATCATCCACCGGATGCAGGAGAAGGATATACACCTTCCGATAGTAGCCATCGGTGGAATAACCATAGCGGATATTCCAGCCGTTATGCAGACGGGGGTAAGCGGGATTGCCCTTTCGGGCACGGTACTGCATGCCGATAGTCCGGCAGATGAAATGAAAAGAATCATTTCTTTAATGGAGAATGAAAAATAAAGAATTAATATATGACGACTGATATGGAAAAATTAGTGTATTGCGGAACGTGAGTTCAACTCCCGTCTGATTTTTAGGAACCGGAAAGTTCAATTCCGATGAAGTGATGGAGCAGTCTATCCTGGCATCCGGCACAGAAATGGTGACGGTAGCCATGAAACGCATTGAACTGGACAACAAGGAAGACAATATGCTGGTACACATACAGCATCCCGGTATCCAGCTTCTGCCCAACACCTCCGGCGTGCGCAATGCCGAAGAAGCTGATTTTTGCTGCACAGATGGCGCGTGAAGCTTTCGGCACGAACTGGCTGAAACTGGAGATACACCCGCCCCCGCTATCTGTTGCCCGATTCTGTAGAGACGCTGAAAGCCACGGAAGAACTGGTCAAGTTAGGATTTGTGGTACTGCCCTATTGCCAGGCCGACCCCACACTGTGCAAGAGGCTGGAAGAAGCCGGTGCCGCCACCGTCATGCCGCTGGGTGCTCCTATCGGTACAAACAAAGGACTACAGACAAGGGATTTCCTGAGAATAATCATTGAACAAGCCAATATCCCCGTAGTGGTGGATGCCGGTATCGGTGCCCCGAGCCATGCGGCAGAGGCTATGGAAATGGGCGCTTCGGCTTGCCTGGTGAATACAGCCATTGCAGTGGCGGGCGACCCCGTGACCATGGCGGTAGCGTTCAAGCAGGCTGTAGAGGCGGGACGCATGGCATACGAAGCAGGTCTGGGCATACAGGCAGATAATTTTGTTGCGGAAGCCAGCTCACCGCTGACGGCTTTCTTGAATGAAAAAGTGACAAAACAGGGAGATTTACGATTAGACAATTTACGATTTACGATTGAAGTTACTCATGCAATCATAAACCTACCGGTTGAGAGAGGTTGTTTAACAATACAAACTCCAATCGTAAATTGTCTAATCGTAAATCTCTACATAACAAAACCTAAAGAAAAATGAACCAGAAGATAAAATTCCCCCGTTCCGAGAAAGTATATTTGCCGGGCACCTTGTTTCCCGAATTGCGCGTAGCTATGCGCAAGGTGGAGCAAGTGCCCAGTACGAACTTCATTGATGGAGAAAAGGTACTTACTCCGAATCCGGAAGTGTATGTGTATGATACCAGCGGACCGTTCAGCGACCCTGCCGTCGAAGTGGATTTGAAGAAAGGGCTGCCCCGTCTGCGCGAGCCGTGGATACTGAAACGCGGCGATGTGGAGCAGCTTTCCGAAATAACGTCGGAGTACGGACGCATGCGCCGCGACGACCAGTCGCTCGACTCTCTGCGCTTTGAGCATATCACCCTGCCCTACCGCGCCCTTCAAGGAAAATGCTGCACACAGATGTACTATGCCAAACAAGGTATCATCACGCCTGAAATGGAGTATGTGGCGATTCGCGAGAACATGAACTGCGCGGAGCTGGGAATAGAGACGCACATCACACCGGAATTTGTACGCCAGGAGATTGCTGCCGGACGCGCCCTGCTTCCTGCCAACATCAACCATCCCGAAGCAGAGCCGATGATTATAGGCCGTAACTTCCTGGTGAAGATAAATACCAATATCGGAAACTCCGCCACCACCTCGGGCATCGAAGAAGAGGTAGAGAAAGCATTGTGGAGCTGCAAATGGGGCGGCGACACGCTGATGGACCTCTCCACGGGCGAGAACATACACGAAACGCGCGAATGGATTATCCGCAACTGTCCCGTTCCCGTGGGCACTGTCCCCATCTACCAGGCATTGGAGAAAGTGAACGGCAAGGTGGAAGACCTCACCTGGGAAATCTACCGCGATACCTTGATTGAACAATGCGAGCAGGGAGTGGACTACTTCACCATCCATGCCGGCATACGCCGCCACAATGTGCATCTGGCCGAGAAAAGGTTGTGCGGCATCGTGAGCCGTGGCGGCAGCATCATGAGCAAATGGTGCCTGGTGCACGACCGCGAGAGTTTCCTTACGAACACTTTGATGACATTTGCGACATTCTGGCACAGTATGACGTTGCCATCTCTTTGGGAGAGCGGCTGCGTCCGGGGGTCTACGCACGATGCCAACGATGAAGCGCAGTTTGCAGAACTCGACACGATGGGCGAGCTTGTGCTGCGTGCTTGGGATAAGAATGTGCAGGCTTTCATCGAAGGTCCCGGCCACGTGCCCATGCACAAGATTAAGGAGAATATGGAGCGCCAGATAGAAAAATGCCACGATGCGCCTTTCTATACGCTCGGTCCCATCGTGACGGACATCGCACCGGGATACGACCATATCACGTCCGCCATCGGTGCGGCGCAGATAGGCTGGCTGGGTACGGCGATGCTCTGCTATGTCACTCCCAAAGAGCATCTGGCGCTGCCCGATAAGGAGGATGTGCGTGTAGGTGTCATCACCTATAAGATAGCCGCCCATGCCGCCGACCTGGCAAAAGGGCATCCCGGAGCACAAGTGCGTGACAATGCACTGAGCAAAGCACGTTATGAATTCCGCTGGAAAGACCAGTTTGACTTGTCGCTCGACCCGGAACGTGCGTTCAGCTATTTTCATGCAGGGAAGCATGTGGATGGGGAGTATTGCACGATGTGCGGACCGAACTTCTGTGCAATGCGGTTGTCGAGAGAATTAAAAAAGAAATAAATGGGAATTGATAGAACACTATGTTTTCAGACGAATTAGAACATATATCCTGGGAGGAAACCACGGCACGCATCCATGCCAAGACAGATGCGGATGTGCGCCGTGCCCTCTCCAAAGAACATTGTAATGTAGAGGACTTCATGGCCCTCATCTCACCCGCTGCCACCCCCTATCTGGAGACGATGGCACGGTTGAGCAAGAAATACACCGAGGCACGATTCGGGAAAACCATCTCCATGTTCGTGCCTCTTTACATCACGAATTCCTGCACCAACTCTTGCGTGTATTGCGGTTTCCACATCAGCAACCCCATGCCGCGTACCATACTGACGGAAGAAGAAATCGTGAACGAGTACAAGGCCATCAAGAAGCTGGCACCTTTCGAGAATTTGCTGTTGGTGACGGGAGAAAATCCGGCCAAAGCAGGCGTGCCCTACATAGCCCGCGCACTGGACCTGGCAAAACCCTACTTCAGCAATCTGAAAATAGAAGTGATGCCCTTAAAGGCGGAAGAGTATGCAGAGCTGAAAGAGCACGGCATGAACGGTGTGATTTGTTTTCAGGAAACCTATCACAAAGCGAATTACAACATCTACCACCCCCGCGGCATGAAGTCCAAATTTGAATGGCGTGTCAACGGTTTCGACCGTATGGGGCAGGCGGGCGTCCACTCCATCGGCATGGGAGTGCTCATCGGTCTGGAGAAAGAATGGCGGACAGACATCACCATGATGGCTTATCACCTGCGCTATCTCCAGAAGCATTATTGGCAGACGAAATACAGCGTCAACTTCCCCCGTATGCGTCCTTCGGAGAATGGCGGCTTCCAGCCCAATGTCATCATGAGCGACCGCGAACTGGCACAAGTCACTTTTGCCATGCGTATCTTTGATCATGATGTGGACATCTCCTACTCCACCCGCGAGCCTGCCGATATACGCGACCATATGGCAACACTCGGTGTGACAACCATGAGCGCCGAAAGCAAGACCGAACCGGGAGGATATTACAGCTATCCGCAAACACTGGAACAGTTTCATGTCAGCGACGAGCGCAAGGCTGTGGAAGTGGACAAAGCATTGAAACGCCTGGGGCGCGAACCAGTGTGGAAAGATTGGGATGCGAGTTTTGATTTGAAGGCTTTCAAGAGATGAGTGGCCGAATACAGAACCTTAATAATAATGAACAAATGAACCGATATGCCAGACAAACGTCCCTCCCTGAAATAGGCGAAGCCGGACAAGAGAAACTGCGTAATGCCAAGGTGTTGATAGTCGGTGTGGGAGGATTAGGTTCTCCCATTGCCCTCTATCTGGCGGGAGCAGGAGTCGGAACGCTGGGATTGGTGGACGATGACCAGGTCAGCATCAGTAATCTTCAACGTCAGGTTCTGTATGCTGAAGCTGACCTTGGGCAGCCTAAACCTCTATGTGGCGCCCGTAGAGTGCAGGGTTTGAACAGCGATGTAAACGTGGAAGTATACCCCTTCCGTCTGGACAAGAAGAATGCCGGAGAACTGATAAGGAACTACGATATAGTGGTAGACGGGTGCGACAACTTCGCTACCCGCTACTTGCTGAATGACGTATGCAACGCTTGGGGCAAGCCCTACGTTTATGGTGCCATTCAAGGCTTTGAAGGCCAAGTGTACCGTCTTCTGCTACGGTGAGAGTGCAAAAAATCTATCGTGACCTCTATCCAG
>ENA-OQHD01000585-OQHD01000585.1-human-gut-metagenome-genome-assembly--contig:-NODE-585-length-12757-cov-4.049960_pt1 | contig 12757 bp, 17 predicted proteins | sample MGYA00242560_ERZ504711 | MGnify/ENA primary metagenome ERZ504711 (study PRJEB26092, sample SAMD00036198) | human gut metagenome | host: Homo sapiens | study: EMG produced TPA metagenomics assembly of... | reverse complement strand
GACCTGCTGGGTCCCGTTGGTGGTCTGATCGCAATCCTTGGGCGTTATCGTACTGCCCATCACTTCCGGTGATACTGCACTGCGTTCCTGCCGTCTGATGGTTGCGGACTACCTGCACATCGACCAGCAAAGGAAAAAAGAAATCGTATCATGGTACACTGGGTATCTTCATCCCCGTTATCGCAATCCTGGTATTTTGCGAAACTGAACGCAGAAGGCTTCAACATCCTGTGGAGATACTTCGCATGGGCAAACCAGACCATCGCAGTATTCGCTTTCGCAGCAATCACATGTTTACCTGTGTGCAAAGAAAGGTGCGCCTAAATACGCGTTCCTCATCTCTCTGCTGCCTGGTACATTCTATATCTTCATCATTTAATTTTACTAACTGATCCGTAATCTCATTTAATCTGCTCCTATATTCCTCTTTCATTTTTCTTTCCCGCAAAGAAGCAAGGACGTTGCTCCTTGTGTACTTGAAGGCACTGGTTCATACTGTCCATATTTTTTCGGACAGCTTCTGCCCTGTTTTGTACCTCTTTCAAACTGAGATGTAACTGTTCCAACTGCTGCCCGCATTCCTGTTTATTTTCTGCAAGCTTCTTAAGTTCTACGCACAATTCATGCTCTTTCTTCTCTAATTTTTTCTTGATAGCTGCCACGAACCTGTTCCATCTTTTGAGTATATTCCTGATACATCCGAACGCTATCTGCAAATTCCTGCCTTTTTGTTCGAATCGCTTTTACTTCCTCATAATGACTCAGAAATTGTTTATATATACCTTGATTCGGCAGATAATCTTCTTCCAAATATTTGTGGATATGCTTCATATTCGTGAGGATATTGCTCATATTATTCGCTTTTCCACCTTCAAGTGAAAATACTCCCCAAAACTTTTCTTCTCCCGGAACAGATTCTTTTACCAGTTCCTCTCTTTTCTTCCCGTTCTCATCTTCCAACCACTCTACCGACACCTTCGCATTCGATATCTCACAAAAATAGTCCGCTTCTTTCAGTTCATCGATTAGAAAATTGTCAATCTCCTTACTCAACGGAAGTTCGTTCACAATGTTTTGAACCGCACCATTATTCGAACTTGCAACCACGATATTATTTTCGATAATATGTTCCGGGATCTCTCCAATCGATGCATGATTAAAATAAATTGTTTTCTCTGTTCCTTTGATAAAATGGTCCGAAAGTTTCGCAATACTATACGCCTGCTGTACCACTAACTGCGCAAATATGTCCTTCAAAAGCGTCGTTTTCCGGTTCCAGGCGGACCGTTGACACTTCTCATCTGATTGTTGTCAAAGCCGATGGATAAGTTTACCGCAACTTGCTGCATCAGAGAAAGCGCATATGTCGTATTGCTTGGAAACCTTCCCAGGGGATAATTCTTCGGCTGCAGAATTTGTTCAAACAGATGCGGATGAAAATTCACTGAATCATTTTTTGCTGTCAAGGTTCATGCGTTCCTTTTTATTTCCATACAAATAAGCATTCAAATTAACCGTTTCGACTTTTTTTTGCATTTTCCAGATTCATCGATGAAAAAAGAATGCAGATTCGTCGCTTCAGTCTCGATATTTCCCAGAATCTTCATCCGGCAATTTATTATATCAACCTCATGTTGCAGGAGTTCCTTTTGCATCGCAGCATTAAACTTCGCCGAATCCCCTGCTGTCTCATCAAAATCCTGAGCAAGCTGATTTTTAAAATCTTTCTCAAATTCCCGAAACTCTTTCTCATAGGGAACCTTTTTTGAATTTCCGTATGTAAGCACTTTCTGTAAAGAATGTCATATCCTCCAGAAAATTAAGATTCTTATCGAAATACAGCGCGAAACTGAACTTGTCTCCGAAACGAATATCCTCATCCGTCGATTCCAAGCCATACTCTGCATGAAGTATGTCCACAACTTCCTGAAATTTAAAAATATCAAAATAGACAACGACTCCTCCCTTTTTGCCGTCGATTCCATTTCTTTTTCTCAATTTTATGCAGAAACAGAGAATAGAAATCCTGTTCCTGCAAATCATTCAGAGTGAGAATAGCCTTATCATTCAAACCGATGTCTCCCTCCGATAAATGTTCCACCATTATCCATGATTCTAAAATCTTATTTTTTTGCTATCATTTATGAACAAAACTCCTTCGTATCTGTTTGAACTCTCTATCTATCTTCCGATACGTATTCACGTTTCTTCAAATGTAAAATTATGTCCCACTAACCAAAACTAACAAAGGGACTTAAAGAACCAAGTCAAAGAAAAAGGATTCTTCTATTTCTACGATATCGTCATATCATCCGAAAATGTTCCAGTTCCTCCCTTATAGCCGCTTCTTTCCCTGGCGGACACTTCGGCTGTCTAGAGTTTTCCAATTTTGACAGGTTATAATTTGCCCTCTCAATAATGCCGCATTTCTGCTTCACCTGTGCGATATACAAGTTGCTAACTTTCAATCCGCTTTGCTTCAGAAACATAATCCTTGACTTCCTCATAGATCGCTTTACTCTCCGCCGCCATCAAATCAAGCTCATCCATCTCTAATTCCACATTGATATGCTTCAACTTATTTGATTTAAGTTTGGAAAGCAACACGATACTTTCCACATGCTCCGACCACGCGAACATATCATACCCCATGCCTCTTCTGCCTTATATCCGTGTTTCGTCAGATACCGCAGGTCTCTCGCCAATGTCTCCGGATTGCAGGAGACGTAGACCACGTTTTTTCGGTGAAAGGGTTACGACAGAGGACAGAAAGGCTTCATCACTGCCGGCTCTTGGCGGGTCCATGAAGACGACATCGGCTTTTTCGCCTTTTTCGGCCATGGAGACCATGAAGGCGCCGGCGTCGTTCTGGTAGAAGGAGACGTTTTTGATTTGGTTTCGTTTGGCGTTTGTTACGGCATCGCGGACGGCGTCCGGGTTCAGTTCGACGCTGATGACTTCTCTGGCATCGCGGGATGCGATGAGGCCGATGGTTCCGATTCCGCAGTAGGCGTCCAGGACGCGTTCGTTTCCGGTGAGGCCGGCCAGGGAGATGGCTTTTTCGTACAGGTTTTTCGTCTGAACCGGGTTGACCTGGTAGAAGGACTGCGGGGAGATGCGGAAGGTGCAGCCGCAGAGTTCATCCTCGATGTAACCGCGTCCGAAGAGGACAATGTCGCGTTTTCCGAGTACCATGCTGTCGGTGCGGTCGTTGACGTTCAGTACGATCGTGGTGATCTCCGGGTGGAGTTTGCGCAGGGCCTTTACGAAGTTGTTTTTTGACGGGAAGACTGGTGATACGCAGACGAGGACGACCATGATCTCGCCGGAAGCAAAGCCGGTGCGCACCATGACGTGGCGCAGGAGGCCGTAGCCGCTGTCCTCGTTGTAGATCATGATTTTGAAGCTCTTCAGCAGACTGCGGATATCGCGGATGATGGCATCGGCACGCTGATCCTCGAGCAGGCACTCATCGACCGGAACCACTTTGTGTGTGCCCTTTTCATAAATGCCGGATATGATCGTTCCGTCTTTTTTGGCGTGCAAAGGCGGAATTGACTTTATTCCGGTAATGATAAGGATTTTCCATGCCAACCATGCCTTTGACCGGGACGATGCCCTTCAGAGTCTTCTTCAGGAACTGCTCTTTTTCGCGAGCTGCTCTTCGTAGGAGAGGTTCAGATATGTGCATCCGCCGCATTTTTTACTGATAAGGACATTTCGACGATGATGAACTCTTTTTCTGCTTTCCTTTTTCCGGTGCCACGCTCTTTGTTTTCTCGATACGAACAGCTTTCTTTTTATTTTCCCTGTCGAAATACGTCTTTTTTGCTTCCGTCAGTTCTTTTATTTTTTCTCTCTCGTGTTTTCCACTTTCTCTTACCTTCTTCCTCTATTTCGCAAACCCGCGCAGCAGCGCGATCTCTTTTGCATATCCGTCCAGCTCATTCGGTGTTTCCAGATAGAACGGCAGTCCCGCCAGCGCCGGATGTGTCACAATCCGCTCAAATGCCGCAAGTCCCAGCGATCCCTCGCCGATCTTCTCATGGCGGTCCTTATGGCTCTCAAACGGATTCTTGCTGTCGTTCAGATGAACCGCTTTCAGCTTCGAAAGTCCTACCACGCGGTCGAACCTCTCAAGCACATCATCGAGGTGATCCACAATATCGTATCCCGCATCGTACACATGGCACGTATCTAGGCAGACACCCATGTGGTCTTTTAATTCCACGCGCTCCAGAATCGCCGCCAGCTCCTCAAACGAGCGGCCGACTTCGGTTCCTTTTCCTGCCATCGTCTCAAGCAGCACCGTGGTCGTCTGCTCCGGTTTTAAAATTTCATTCAGCATCTCCGAAATCAGACGGATTCCCTCTTCCGCCCCCTGTCGGTATGACTGCCCGGGTGGAAATTGTAGCAGTTTCCCGGCGTATACTCCATCCGTTTCAGATCATCCGCCATCGTCATCCATGCAAACTCTCTCGTGTGCGCATCCTTCGAGCACGGATTCAGCGTGTACGGCGCATGTGCCAAAATGCGCTCGATTCCATGCTCCTTACTGTAAGAAAGAAACGCTGCGACATCCGCCTCGTCGATGGCTTTCGCCTTGCTTCCTCTCGGGTTTCTTGTAAAAAACTGAAAGGTATTCGCCCCGATGGACACCGCCTCTTTTCCCATGGCAAGATATCCTTTGGACGATGATAAATGACATCCTATTGTCAGCATAACTTCTATTCTCCTTTATTTCCAAACCACAACTCACCGATTCTCTGCGAGCCGCATTACTTAAAGCACAATTTTCCGGTACGGAATTCCCATCTCCGAGAGTGCTTCCTCCTCCCGCTTCTGACACGTAAAGAGCAGCACCTGCGTCCGGTTTTCCGCCAGCCATTTCAAAGTTTCTTTCAGCCGGTTTTCATCGTAAAACGCAAACGATTCATCGAGAATCACCGGCAGCTCCTCCTCGCCGCAGAGCACATCCATCGCCGCCATGCGGAGCGCAAAGTACGCCTGCTCGATCGTGCCGCGGCTGACCTGTTCAAGCGGCACATATTCGTCTGCGGTGTGAAGACCGATCCGCAGATTCTCATCCATATTCACCTGCAGATAGCGACCATTCGTCAGCGATGACAGCGTTTTTGACATCTGCTGTTTTAAGCGGTCGCCGATCCGGCTCTGCATCTGTACGGAGAGACTCTGGATCGCCTCCCCCGCTAGGGAAAGCGCATCGAGTTCTTCCTGCAGATGATCTTTTTCCGTCATGGAAATGCAGAGCTCTTCGTATTCACTCTGCAAGTTCGACAGCACCGTCTGTTTCTGCCCCAGCTCCTGCTTCAGGCGGTCCACATTCCACTGCTGGCGGCGGATCGCCTGCTCCTCCGGCTCCGTCACGACCTGCTCGACCTCCGTTTTCCGGTGACGGAACAGACTGTACGCCAGATACAAGAGCGCCGCAATCGCAAGCCCGAGTCCCGTTCTCGTCAGCAGCGAATCAATATGGAAGAACTGCAGAATGCATAAGAACAAGAGAAATCCAGCCAGCGCCACGCACGCGGCACCCCATTTGCGGCTCTTCCGAGATTCTTTTTTCATCTTCCGCACCCGTTCGATCGGCACATCCTTCTGATAAATATCCCGCTTCATCTGCTCTTTCGCCTGCTGCAGATTCTCCTCGCTCTGACGGCACTCCTCCGTAAAAACGGAAATTTTCGTCTCAAGTTCTTCCTTCCGTTTTTCCAGTCCCGCCAGCGTCTTTTTCTGTTCCTGCTCCAGGCGCTTTCTCTTCTGCTTCAGCAGATCCAGCGCCGCCGCCACATCGAGCTCTCCATCGCTGCTCCCCTGGTAATTTGCCATATAGTTCCGCAGCTCATCCGCAAGCCCTTCCTCGGTTCTGCCTTTTAACTGCCCGATCGAAGCCGTATTATCATACACAATCTCACTGACACCGCCGAGCAGCATGGAAAGATCGCCGTCCTCCACGGAGAGCACCTCGCCGTCCGTCAGGCACACCAGCTTTGCATTGGCGTTCTGCCGCCCGAAATTCCGGGTCAGGCGGAACCGTTTGCCGCCGCTTTCAAGCACCATCTCTCCCGCATAGTATGCCGGAGTTTTCCCATGGCTCATAACGACTGTAGACATCAATTTTTTTGCCGCCCGACCCCCGGCCGCGTGTCATGCCGAACAGCATGCTGCGGATGAAAGTATGGACGGTCGATTTTCCGCTCTCATTTTCCCCGCTGATGAGCTGAATCCCATCGGAAAATTCCAGTGTGCGGTTCTGCATTTTTCCAAAATTGCGGATTTTCCAGATTTTTCTACTTTTCATCTTCTATATACCTCCCGCAATCATTTTTTTCAGCCGTTCCTGCGTGCCGCCAGCAGCGCCTCGAGACCATAGTCGAGCGCCTTCTGTGACTGCGCATCCGTCTTTGTTTCAAACGCTTCAATATAGGCGCTGATCAGACTAGCGCCATACGTTTTCTTCAGCTGTTCCAGATCGTACGCCGGACGTGTTTCATCCTCCACGGAGATGACTCTGCCGCAGTCCAGCAGCCGTTTCGGAGAAAATTCCAGCTCGGCGGCGCGGTGTCCCACAAGTTTCAGACGGATGATTTTTCGGATCTTTCCATCCTCCCGCAGCGCCAGTTCCTGTTTCAGCTTTGTCTCAAGCGCATACTGCGTCAGATCCTCCGTCACGTTCAACACCAGATCTTCGTACTCATATCTGGCAAACGGCACAAACTGAATCCGCGTGCCGTGCTCGTCCACCGTTCCGCGGATGTAGCCGTGCGGCCCCGACTGCGTCTCATCCGTCGGTTCGAGTGCGCCTGCGTATGCCATTTTGTCGGGAATAAGAATCCCCGGCTTATGAATGTGCCCGCACGCAATATAATCAAACCCAGCCTGCGCCATGCGGCCCGGATTCCACGGCATGTGGCGGGCATCGCCGCCGTGCGCGAGCAGCAGATGATATTTCATTTTTCCCTCCGGCCGCACGCCGTCCAGCCGGTTTTCCAGAATCTCTTTTTTTGTCGTAACTGCATCCGTACACCGCCGTCTTCTTCTCCGGGACTTCAACACACTCCGGCTCCGGCGACAGGAGCATTACCACGTTGTCTGCCCAGTCGAAACCGCGGTAAAAGCTCTCCCGCTTCACATAATCGTGGTTTCCGGCAATCAGCACGACGATCGTCTCCGGGATGGAAGCAAAGAGATCATTAACCTCTTTCAGTTCCCGCAGAAGCGGCTGGCACTGAAACAGATCTCCCGCGATCAGCAGAAAGTCCGTCTTTTCCCGACCGGCCAGGCGGATGATCCGCCGGAAGCTCTCCCAGATGGCCTCCCCGCGCTCCTCGCTCCAGGGAAATCCCGCATCCGGCTGCATGCCGAGATGCACATCCGCAATATGAATAAACCGCATAGGCGCATACCCCTTTCTGGATTCATTTTCTCCATTACTGCAATACGGACGTCAGGCGCACCAAATCCACATTGGATTCCACTGCACCCGGCATCCGTAATTTTTTAAGTTTCTATATCACTTTTCGTAATTACAGCTCGCAGTTGTTTACTGTTCTCGGGAACGGGATGACGTCGCGGATATTGCCCATTCCGGTCAGATACATGACGCATCTTTCAAATCCCAGTCCGAATCCTGCATGGTGGGTAGAACCATATTTTCTGAGGTCCAGATAGAATCCGTAATCTTCCTCAGCAAGTCCCAGCTCTTTCATACGGCCAAGCAGTTTCTCGTAGTCGTCCTCACGCTGGCTTCCGCCGATGATCTCTCCGATGCCAGGAACCAGACAGTCCATAGCGGCAACGGTCTTGTTGTCATCGTTCAGCTTCATGTAGAACGCTTTGATCTCCTTCGGATAATCGGTAACGAAAACCGGTCTCTTGAAGATCTGCTCGGTCAGATAACGCTCATGCTCGGTCTGCAGATCGCATCCCCAGTATACTTTGTAATCGAATTTGTCGTTGTTTTTTCTCCAGAAGCTCGATAGCCTCGGTGTAGGTTACACGGCCGAACTCAGAATTTACGACATGGTTCAGACGCTCGATCAGTCCCTTGTCCACGAAACTGTTGAAGAACTGCATTTCTTCCGGTGCATGCTCCATAACGTAGCGGATGACATATTTCAGCATTGCCTCAGCAAGCTCCATATCGTCCTCCAGATCAGCGAAAGCGATTTCCGGCTCGATCATCCAGAACTCTGCTGCATGGCGGGTGGTGTTGGAATTTTCTGCACGGAAGGTCGGTCCGAAGGTGTAGATATTGCGGAATGCCTGTGCAAAGGTCTCGCCGTTTAACTGTCCGCTTACGGTAAGGCTTGTCTTCTTTCCGAAGAAGTCCTGTGTGAAATCAACAGCGCCGTCCTCGGTTTTCGGAATATTGTCAAGATCCATGGTGGTTACCTGGAACATCTCGCCGGCTCCCTCGCAGTCGCTTCCGGTGATCAGCGGGGTATTGACATAAACGAAGTCTCTCTCCTGGAAGAACTGATGGATCGCATATGCGCAGAGGGAACGAACACGGAAGACTGCCTGGAAGGTGTTGGTTCTCGGACGCAGATGAGAAATCGTACGAAGGTATTCCATGGAGTGGCGTTTTTTCTGCAGCGGATAGTCCGGTGCGGAAGCGCCCTCTACGGTAACTTCTGCTGCCTGAATTTCAAATGGCTGTTTTGCCTGCGGTGTTGCAACGAGGGTACCCTTTACGATGATGGCTGCGCCGACGTTCATTTTGGAAATCTCAGCGAAGTTTTCCATCTCATCGTGGTATACGATCTGCAGGGTTTCGAAATAGCTTCCGTCATGCAGAACGATGAAACCAAAGGTTTTGGAATCACGTACGCTGCGCACCCAGCCGCCTACGGTTACTTCTTTGTCCAGGTATGCTTCCCGGTTTTTATAAATCTCTCGGATGGTTGTAAGTTTCATGTCTTTTTTCTCCCTAAATATTCATAGTGCTTTCTTTATTCTAGCACTTTTTCGCGTCATTAGAAAACCCCTGCAAATCACTCGATCTTTACATTTTTTAATATAACTGATGAAGACATTGCCGTTCTGTGCGAACAATGCATCGCTGTCATCGTCAGAAAGTGCAGTTGTCTCGCCCGTTGCCGGGTTATACAGCCAGGAATTTCCAAAAATATCGTATCCGGTCAGAAGCAGACTCTCGTTCGCGCCGGTCTTTACAACAACGCCGTAGCCGCTGCTGATCATGTAGAGAATTTCTTCTCTTGTGCAGCCCGTCAGGTTCAGCAGTTCGTAATCATCACCGAGTGACTCCTTCAGCACGTTTTCGTCCAGAGATGCACTCTGGAATCCCGACGGCATCGTTGTCTCGTCGAGGCGCATGCCCTGCTGGCGGTTTCCGCGCTCCCACACATAGGACTGGCTGCTGTTCAGCACAACGCCGACATTCTCATCGGCAAGCTGTACGGCCTCGGCCTGGGGAGCTTCAAAATGGCGATCAGCTTTTCCATTTTCCATATACATAGTAAAGATCTGCGCTGCCCGTGTCGTACGACATCGTAAGATCGGTCCGTAAGGTTGAATAGATATATTTCGGTGTCAGTGTCAGAAGCGACTGTGTTTTGCCGCTCGTCGAGAATTCCAGAAGGAACTGCTGCTCTCTTCTGTCGTCCACCGTTGCCAGGCGGCCCGTCACCAGTTCCTGGCTCTGCTGCTCGCCGTTCATGATGTGATCCTCCGGCGCATCCGCATAGCCGTTTTCCTGGCGTACCACGCGGTCCAGCTCCAGAAGGCCGTCCGAAATCGACACGCCTGTCACATAATAGCCGTTCTGGTGATACTCTTTTTTCACGTTTCCGTCGATGCTGACAATCCGCACCGTATGCATAGCGAAAACTTCATTGCCGGAAATATCTTTTAAAATATCGCTGTCGTTTGCCATACCATAGACAAAGTCTTCATTGATAAAGCCAAGTGCCCGGATCTTCTGTCCGTCATCCGCCGCAAAGCGCTGCGTTTCCCCGCTCTCCAGATTCATCACGGTGATGTTCATCGCACTGCTTGCATTGTCCGCATCCATCCACGCGATGCTCTCCTGGCTTTCCGATACTACAAAGCAGTCCTCCGGGATACTTTCCCGGACCACCGTCGTCGTGCCGGTTTCAATATCTACCTTACACAGGTTCTCATTCAGATAGAGATACATCTCTCTCTGCTTGTTGACGTAGGAGAGGCGGTCGAGCTGATTTTTTCAGCATCTCGTAGGAAATATCCGCCGGAACGAAAATCTCCTCGGTTGCCACATTCCGCTCGGCGCGATAATAGTAAACGGCTGCTCCCACTTCACCCTCGTGGTTTCCGCGGTTCATATAGCCATAAACAACAAACGTCACATCGCCCGCATCATCCACACGTACAATGTTGACATCATGCTCTCCGTGCTGTTCCCGGTCATCCATGCTGCCGTTCTCACGGAAGCTGAAAACGCGGATCGTCTTGTTGGCGCTGCGGTTGTAGCACCAGAGATCACCGTTTACTACAAATGCGACAATATCACCTGCCGTATTCGTCACATACTTGGTATCCTCGCCGGTCACACCGAGGTTAATGCCGGATTTCGTCAGAACACCAAGCTCCGGATCAAAGATCTGCTGTGCGCTCCGCTCGAAGTCCAGCAGAATAATCTCTCCGTCGGACTCTCGCATCCGGTAGAACTCGCTTACGGTATAATACTCCGTCTGTCCGTTCTCATCCTGCGCACTGATCATGTACTCCTGTTTGATGCTGGTCGTCGTCTCATTCGCTTCTTTGATCTGCTGCACCGGCTGCTGTACGATCGTCGGTGCGAGGCTTCCCCAGGAAATCTGGTCGAGGCTGGAATGAATGTTGACATTGAGGAACGAAGAATTATCCCCCGTCTCATCCGGCTCAAGCTGCGGAACGAGCGCTTCCGCCTGCGTTTTATCCAGGCATGTCTGCGCAAACATCTGCGTGTAGGCCAGATAATCGCCGACCTCCACGCCGTTGCGCTGTACAATGCGGGTGTAATACCAGGCAGACTGGCCGTTTCCGTAGGCAACCTCGAGCTTCAGCGTATATTCCTGATTCATCAGAATCGCGGTCTCTAACTGGAAGTCTGCTTTCAGATAGCTTCCGTCCTCGTCAAACGATTTCAGCACCGAGTTTTCAATCAGCGCTCCGCCGTCTGTGCTTTCCACCGTATAGGTCACGTTTATAATTTTCTGTCCCTTCGCATCAATTTCAAGCGTAAGCGAACGGTCCATCGGCAGCGGTGTCAGGTTTTCTCTTGTCGTTACGCCGTTCATCTCCTGGCGGTATCCGTACATGCGGTTCACTGTCGTGTCCGCGGTCTTCATGTACAGCACCGGAAGACTCGCTGCGTCCAGATCGGTCGCATTCTCCGTCGTCTCGTGGCTCATCAGGTGTGTGAACACACCGACTGATGCGGCAAAAACAAGAAAAAGGATCAGAATCCTTGCTGCTCTTTTATTCATCACGGCTCCTCCTTTTCTGTGAGGAGGTCTGCCAGCGTCGGCTTCACATGGTACGCTTCCATGCACACTTTCAGTTCTTCCGGCAGTTTTTTCGAGCCTTCCTGGCGTTTTACCGCGCGGATCAGAAGGTTCTTCGGCGTGTGCTCCATGTCGATGAACTCAAGAATCTGTGTCTCATAGCCTGCATTCTCCAGAAGCTTTGCCCGGATTCCGTCGGTCAGAAGCGCCGCCATGCGCTCTTTTAAGATGCCGTAATCCATGATCGGATACAGTTCTTTGTTTGCAATCTGGCGGTTCAGCTCATGCTGGCAGCACGGAACGGAAAGAATAACTTTTGCATTCCATTTGACGGCCTTTTCCAGCGCATAGTCAGTCGCCGTGTCGCACGCGTGCAGCGTCACCACCATATCGACCTCGTCGCGGCCGGTATAAGAAGCGATGTCACCCTGATAGAAATGCAGCTTTTCATAGCCATATTTCTCTGCCAGTCCGTTGCAGATTGCGATGACATCCTCTTTCAAGTCAAGTCCGATGATATTGACATCCAGTTTTTTCAGTTCGCGGAAGTAATAATACATCGCAAACGTCAGATACGATTTTCCGCAGCCGAAATCGAGAATCGTGATCTCGCGGTCCGATGGGAGCTGCGGCAGGATATCTTCGATGAACTCCAGAAAGCGGTTGATCTGGCGGAACTTGTCGTAGCGGGTCCGCACGATTTTGCCTTCTTTTGTCATAACACCGAGATCCTTTAAAAAGGAACCGGGATTCCTTCTTCCAGAATATACCGTTTCTTCCGGTTGTGCGCCAGATTGACGGGTTTGCCGGTTCCTTTCATATGCGGTTTCCTTTTTGATCGTCATCGTTCCCATTTTTGCTGACCAGAACGGATGCTGTGCAGGTGTCGGATTCGAGCTGCATCTGCTTGAAGGTTCCGTTCATCCAGTCTCTGATCCGGGTGATCACGTCGTCTTTTGTCATATTTTTATGAAACTCCTTCGTGCCGACGGTCTCCTGGCACTGAAAGAGCAGTTTTCCTTTTATTTCAACCGGGCGTATTCTCACTTTGGACACTTCACTGTCCCCTCTTGGGCCGCTGATCGTGATACGGTACAGCCCTTCCCGGATTTCATCCTGTAATAATTTCTGTAATTCCATTTATACTCTCCAAACTTTCTGAATCGTTTGTAAACATGTGTAATAAAGCCCCTTACAACCCCGCTAATATTGTAATCTGTTTTCCGCAAAACCACAACAGAAAAATT
>ENA-OQHD01000584-OQHD01000584.1-human-gut-metagenome-genome-assembly--contig:-NODE-584-length-12762-cov-5.332173_pt1 | contig 12762 bp, 15 predicted proteins | sample MGYA00242560_ERZ504711 | MGnify/ENA primary metagenome ERZ504711 (study PRJEB26092, sample SAMD00036198) | human gut metagenome | host: Homo sapiens | study: EMG produced TPA metagenomics assembly of... | reverse complement strand
AGTTCTTGATAGACTGACCACTTTGACGTAGTTCATAGATTTCGATTTTGTCTTCATAGCTCAATTTCATAAAAATAGCACCCCAAAAGTTAGATTTTTTCTGTCTAACTTTTGGGGTGCGGTTCACTATTATAGTCAGTATTTTTAAATAATGGTATGTTTTAGAGTCTACTTTAACAATAAACTTTAAGAATATTAAAGAGAGAATTGCAATGCTTAGAAGCAGAAAAATCTTATTTCTAATCTCCAACATAATGAGCAAATACTGAACCCCCAATTTGGGTTTCCTCCTTGAATTTCTTCCAAGACGAAGGTATTTAATTCAATATGTTTATCAAAATTTCATATCAATATCAGCCTCCAAATTTCATTTCCTATGTCTGTTTTTTCATCATGAGATATCTTTTGTATAACTATTCAACCGTTCAAGATGAATACTTTGCTGTACTTGACTTGATAATTTTTGGGGAGGTTAAAAACATTTAGCATACTTTGAAAATCTACAAATAGACCAAAATCGAATTTCTCAATCAAAAATCCAGTCTAAAAGATAACTGCATAATAGATAGATAAGAGGAGCTACCCCAGCAATGATTAGTTTCTGATTATTCTTTCGAAGACCGATTAGTATAACTACAAGGGGAATTATGAATAATAAAAGCGATAAAAGACTTTTATAATCCATTTATGATTGCCTTTCCGCTCCCAACAAGGCATCCTACTCCAGCCGCTGCACCTCCTGAAAATGCACCTCCGATAATAGCTCCACCTATACAGTGTCCTACAACTGATCCCCAATTAATTTGACCGCCAGTTACATTTGCTAAGTCAAGTTCATGTAGAACCTCAAAACCATTATACTGCTTCATGATATAAACTCCTTCCTTAGTTAAACTTATTACCAATCATTCCACCCATACATGCAAAGCCTCCTGCAATTGCCCCAACATGAGCTCCGACAAATGCACCTGGAAGTGCTCCAACACCTCCTGCTGGAGCTCCCCACAGAGCTCCACTTCCAGCTCCTGCCAATGCATATCCTCCCATGTCTTTTAAACAATCCTTACCAGAGTATCCACCCTCAACTGTCGAAAGAAGTTCAGCATCTAAAACATCAAATTTACAAATAGTTATTGTATTCATTGTAAATATCTCCTACCTAATATTTTTATTTTGTCGGGTTGCAACCTTGACAAGTCTAGTATAGCACTACTTCAAAAAAGTAATTTCCCCATTTCTTGAACAGTCATTTAACTTTCCTAAATGGGAAAATTTTTACCATTCAAGAAGGGAAAGCGACCGTTCAGGTATGTATTTTTTAGGAAGATCCGAAATATCTTTTTACCATTCAGGACGTTTCGATGACCATTTAAGATTTAGATATTTTTTCTGTGACTTTTTTGTCATAATAGTCTTGTCACTAACAAGAAAGGATTTGACAAATGACAGCTTACAAACGAACTTTTGTTCCTCAAATCGATGCCAGAGACTGTGGTGTGGCTGCTTTAGCCTCTATTGCCAAGTTTTATGGTTCTGATTATTCCCTAGCTCATTTGAGAGAATTGGCCAAAACCAATAAGGAAGGAACGACCGCTCTTGGTATCGTCAAAGCAGCCAAGGAGATGGGCTTTGAAACTAGAGCCATCCAGGCTGACATGAGCCTCTTTGATATGGATGACGTTCCCTATCCCTTCATCGTTCACGTCAATAAAGAAGGCAAACTGCAACACTACTATGTGGTCTATCACAACAAAAAAGACCACCTCATCATTGGTGATCCTGACCCTACGGTCAAAGTCACCAAGATGACCAAGGAGCGGTTTGCTTCTGAATGGACAGGCGTTGCTATCTTTCTGGCTCCAGAACCCAGCTATAAGCCTCACAAAGATAAAAAGAACGGCCTGATGAGCTTTCTCCCTCTTATTTTCAGGCAACGTGCGCTTATCTTTTATATCGTCTTGGCTAGCCTTTTGGTGACACTTATCAATATTGGTGGTTCTTACTACCTGCAAGGGATTTTGGATGAATACATTCCTAATCAAATGAAGTCAACCTTGGGGATTATCTCCATCGGCCTGATTATCACCTACATCCTCCAGCAGATGATGAGTTTCTCACGAGATTACCTTTTGACTGTGCTCAGCCAGCGGCTAAGCATTGATGTGATTCTTTCCTATATCCGTCATATCTTTGAACTGCCCATGTCCTTTTTTGCGACACGGCGGACTGGTGAGGTTATCTCTCGCTTTACAGATGCCAATTCAATCATTGATGCCCTGGCATCGACCATTTTGTCACTCTTCCTTGATGTCTCTATTTTAACCATCGTCGGTGGTGTGCTTTTGGTACAAAACACCAACCTCTTCCTGCTCTCCTTGATTTCAGTTCCCATTTACATCATCATTATTTTTGCTTTTATGAAGCCGTTTGAGAAGATGAATAACGATGTGATGCAGAGCAATTCCATGGTCAGCTCTGCCATTATCGAAGACATCAACGGCATTGAAACCATCAAATCCTTGACCAGTGAAGAAAGCCGCTACCAGAAGATTGATAGCGAGTTCGTAGATTACCTGGACAAATCCTTCAAACTCAGTAAATACTCTATCCTGCAAACTACCCTTAAACAGGGAGCTCAGCTCATTCTAAATATTGTCATCTTGTGGTTTGGGGCCCAACTAGTCATGAACGGACACATTTCAGTTGGACAACTGATCACCTTCAACACCCTTCTATCTTATTTTACCAATCCTTTAGAAAATATTATAAACCTCCAAACCAAGCTCCAGTCTGCCAAGGTGGCTAACAATCGCCTGAATGAAGTCTACCTGGTTGAATCTGAATTCAGTAACAGTCAGACCTTAACAGATTCACAGTTCCTGACTGGCGATATTCGCTTTGAAGACCTTTCCTATAAGTACGGTTTCGGACGTGACACCCTATCGGATATCAATCTGACCATCAAACAAGGCGATAAGGTCAGTCTAGTGGGAATTAGCGGCTCAGGAAAGACAACCTTGGCCAAGATGATTGTCAATTTCTTTGAGCCTTACAAGGGTCGAATCACCATCAACAACAATGACCTTAAACTAATTGATAAAAAGACGCTTCGGCAACACATTAACTACCTCCCACAACAAGCTTATATCTTCAGTGGTTCAATCTTAGAAAACTTGACTTTAGGGGCTAATCAACTGATTAGTCAGGAAGATATTATCAGAGCTTGTGAGATCGCTGAAATTCGACAAGATATCGAGCAGATGCCTATGGGCTATCAAACAGAATTGTCTGACGGAGCTGGCTTATCGGGTGGTCAAAAGCAACGGATTGCTTTGGCTAGGGCTCTACTGACTAAAGCCCCTGTTCTTATTCTTGATGAAGCCACTAGCGGCCTTGATGTGCTAACGGAGAAAAAGGTCATTGATAATTTAATGGCCATGGCAGACAAGACCATTATCTTTGTCGCACACCGCCTCAGTATTTCTGAGCGAACCAACCAAGTTATCGTTCTTGACCAAGGGAAGGTCATTGAGACTGGTTCACATCACGAATTGATGACCAAACAAGGTTTCTACCATCATCTATTTAGCAAGTAAGGAGACTAAGCATGAACCCTAATTTGTTCAAAAGTGCTGAATTTTACCAGCGGCGCTACCATAATTTTGCGACACACTTAATTGTCCCCTTGATATTATTAGTCGGCTTTCTTCTAACCTTCTCCCTTTTTGCCCAAAAGGAGGTTACCGTCACATCAAGAGGTGAAATTACTCCGACGACAATCATCGCTTCCATCCAATCCACCAGCAATAACCCTATCACAACCAATAATCTAGCCAATAACAAGCTGGTTAAAAAGAATGAGCTCATCATCCAATACGCTGAAACTATGGAGAGTTCCCAAAAACAAGCCCTTGAAACCCAGCTAGCCACTCTAAATAGACAGAAAACTGGACTTGAAACCCTCAAAGAAAGCCTGTCACAGGGAACGAACCTCTTTACAGGGGAGGACGAATTTGGCTATATCAATACTTTTAACAACTTTATCACCCAGTCACAGGACATCGAACTAGGAATTTCCAAAACCAATGCAGAGGTGAGTAACCAGGCCGCCCTAGCAGGTAATACCATTGCTGCGATTGACACGCAAATCAATCAAATCTATCACCAAATAGCAGAATACGAGGAGCTTCGTCAAGCCATTACCAATAGACAGACCAGTTTATCAGCTGACAATCCACACCAAGGCACCTTAAACAATTTCTTAGCCCAATCCCAACAAGACTCCCAGACAGGATTAACTGATCAATACCTTTTTCAAATCAACCAAAGTATCTCAGGGCTAGAATCATCCATAGCTAGTCTGAACATCCAACGAGCTGGAACTGGCTCTGTTGCAACCTATGATAACAGCTTTGTAACAAAGGTTGAGGTCCTAAGAACACAGTTTTTACAATCGGCCTCTCAGCAGCTGACCACCCTTGAAACGCAAATCACAGAGCTAGTGGCACAGCTAGAGCAAGCATCCGTCCGACTAGAAAACAATACCATTACAGCTCCTGAAACAGGGGTAATCCATCTCAATAGTGAGTTTGAAGGAAAGTCTTTGATTCCAAGCGGTAGTGAAATCGCTCAGATTTACCCCAATATCAATCAAACCAAAGAATTCCTCATTACTTACTACGTGACTTCAGAACATGTCGCCTTACTCAAAGAAAAACAAGACGTACGCCTGAGCTTAGAAAAAGTTGGCAACCAAAGCATCACTGTTGTTGGAAAAAATTAAGTCTATCGATAAAACTGCTACTAAAACTGAGGAGGGGAATCTTTTCAAAGTTACTGCCTTGGCTCAACTATCCGACAAGCATAGCGACGTCATCCAGTACGGTCTCCAGGGTCGAGTCACAAGTATCATTGCCAAGAAGACTTACTTTGATTACTACAAGGATAAAATTTTATCCAACCATGATTAACCATTTAGGAAAGTTAAATGACTGTTCAGGATTTGAATGTCAAAAACCGCCATATTTTGTGTATAATAAATTAAAACTTATATAAAGGAGGTCCTTATATGACCAAGCATCGAACTTCTCTCACTGCATTCACAGAGCTTTCTCCTTCAGAACTTCACCGCATCTCTGGTGGAGATTGGTGGAGTGATTGGATGAAATATTTTCCTAAGTCAAAGCAAGCCATAGACAGCAATAATAAACATAAACTGGGCTAACATCAAAAAATCTGGACCGAGGGATTAAATCCCATGGTCCAACTTTTTTATTTCGATGACAAGTCAATTTCTAGAGATTGGCCAAACAGATAAGATGCACTAGTCGTGTTAAGTGATACGTGTGGGTAACGCTCTAGAATTTTCATGACATTATATAGACCAATACCTCTGCCCTCGCCTTTAGAACTATGACCAAAGGCATAAAGCTCTGAAAGGTCAACTTTTTCTTCCTTGGTGTTATTTTCAATAATAAACATTTGCTTATTATCTACAGATAAGAAAGCAATGGTAATCTTTCCAAAGGTTCCTTTGGTAGCATCTATGGCATTATCACATAGAATCGAAACAATCGTGATAAAGTCCACTAACTTCATTCCTTGCGGTTTAATCGCTTCTGGCACCTCCAAGCTAACGGCTACATGATTATCATTAGCCTGTAAAAATTTGGATGCCAATAAACTTTTTAAGGCAGAATTATCAATATTGACCAAACGCCCAATATCATATTTACTAGCTCGCAACTGTTTATGCGAATCCTTTAACACAGATTGGTAAACATCCTTTATCTGCACCATGTCATTTTCTTCAATTCCCAATCGTAAGGTTGTTAATAAATTTGAATAATCATGCCGGAAGCCCCTAACCTCTCGATAAAGCTCCTCAATTTGGTTACTATAGTCCTCCAAGTTTTTTAGTTGCAGGGCTTGTTGAAAATCAAACTGCTCTTGTATTTTTTCTCGCAAATGTAAATCCAGTTGTTTGATAATTCCCATGAAGATAACAAGATAAGTCACTAGAATAAATTGACGATAAGCCATTGTCGGCAATCCGATGTCATACTCTAAATAAGTCAATGTTTGCATTAAAAGATAGTATGCAAGCATTACCCAATTAGTCATATAGAGGATCCGTTTATCTTCAGCTACAAGATTGTCCGTTCTTAACTTGACAAAATCATATCTTAACCAACCTAAGAAAAATAGAACAGACAATGTAGACAGGAGATTAACGAAAACAAAAGTTGGAGTGTCTTCTATGATACCTGGGGTCTGACCAAATAAGGGGAAAATAAAATAAAGGACCATACGATAGAAAAGATTTTCCAGAATAAAAGGAAATAAACCACAGAAAATCAATAAGGTTTTAGACAGTGGTCTCAAAAACACAATAGCCAACAGTAAACCATACAAAGGGGTGTCAAAATAAGAGAAGAATTGACTTGAAAATAACTGACTTAAAGTCGCGAAAAGGGCTGCAACGGATACTCTGAGCAGAATGACCAAGAGGATTGAACGGATAGAATACTTTAAGCGGTTAACACTAAAAAAAGAGAACAATGAGTGAACCCAATGAAACAATGGCTTCAATAATATAGTTTAAAACAGACATCCTTTCTCCTTTATCTATGCAGTCTATCAATAACAGCTAAAGTTGATTCTAGCTTTTGCCTTGAAATAAAACAGGTGGCTCCATTAGGAAAGTAGATCTGTTTTTCATTTCTATCCACTTTAACAACATTCCTCGGATTGATTGCAAACGAACGATGACATTGTACAAGTCGTTTATCTTGTTTCAAAATGTCTGACAAACTTGCTGTGAACTCCATTCGGTCTGTCTTGGTATAAAGGATAACACGATGAGGGCGGGGAGAAGTCTCGATGTAGTACACTTCATTGAATGGGTATTGTACTTGAGCATATTTGGACTTAAAATAGAATGAATCATCCGATACGGCGCTATTGTCCTTATTGTGAGTATGAAGTAAAGCTGCTTCTATTCGCGATTCAAATTCGGTAACTCCAAGCTCTTTGTCAATATAGTCCAAGGCAGATACCTGGTACCTGAAAGATAAGGGCATAAACTCGGAGTGTGTTGTCACAAAAACAATACTAGCATAAGGGTCAATCTCTCTAATTTGTTTAGCGACTTGAAGTCCTTTTAGTTCGTCTTCCTTAATCTCAATATCTAAAAAGAAGAGCTGATGTACTCCTTTTTCTTCTATTGCTTGAAGTAGCTGATGAGGTTCTCCTGAAATTTCAAATTTTTTCGGAACGATGTTGTGCTTTTCTAACAGCTTAGTAATAATCTTCTCAATTCTCGCTTGTTGCATAAAATCATCTTCCATTACAAAGATATTCATGCTACATCCCTCCTTTGTTAATCCACTGATGCAGTATGTCCTGATAACGACGTCTTGAAAAAGTAAGGCAATGTTCTCCTTTTTCTCCAAGAAAAATACGTTTTTCTCGAGAATTGATAACCTTAATTTTTGAACGGTTAACTAGACTAGACCGATGGCATCTAATAAAACATTCCGGATACAATTCCTCTATACTTTGTAGCTTTTGTAAGCAATCATAAATCTCTTTCTCAGTCACAATTTGAATATAATGTGGTTTAGATGGATGCGATATGATATATAGAATATCTGACAGCAGCACTTTCTTTGTTTCATCTTTGACTTTGATAATCATAAAGTTCATAGGTATATCCTCCTATGAACACTATAGCATAGGAACAACATCATATTTCCTTCAAATCCTAAATGGTTATCCAAACGTCTTGAATGGTAAGATTTTACCATTTAGGAAAGTTAGAGGTCTATTCAGGAAATTAAGCTCACTAAACCAACAATAACTGATATAATTAAATTCCTAAATCATTGAGAAAGAAAGGATACTATGATTGAAATCTTTCCTTATTCCCCATTAAGTATTTTTATCGCAATCGTCATTAAAGGTTACTTAATCAGTCATCAGATTTATTCAAAAATCAAACTATCTTTCTCTTATTATCCGTATAAGTACGATAGTCCTACTACCTATTTTATCATAAAATCTAAGTTTTTAACATCAGAGAAGATGAACAATTACTTAAAGAATGTACGAGATTATTCAGAACTAGCGACTATCATTATTATTGGCAAAAATATCGATTATGAAGAACTCTTCAAAAATCATTATCGAGTCTTTGGGGTCATAGATACAACTGAAAACAAATCATTAACTTTTATTCGAGATCAAATTCATTTTTAACTTGGACGGTCTCTATGGTCTGAAGAAGAAGGAGAGTGACTAAGTGTTTGGATTAAAATCTCCAGTCTCCTAACCTTATATTCGTAATCATCTATCCATTTCGTCATGGTGTCTTGATTTTCTGAGATTTCTTTCTCCACCTCCTCCAGTTTAATGGCCGGTGTCAGATTCATCTTAGCATAATCATACCTAGCTAACCGTCTGTTTTCTGGGTCTGAGTTGTTGAGATTGAGCAGGACTTCTGCGACCTTATTCAGATAAGCAACCTTATCCTGCAAATCTGTAATGGTCAAATCCACCTGGGCAATTTCGTTGATAAGTTCGTCTTTGACTTCTTGGTAGGACTGGTTGTTGAGGTCTATCTCGATAAGAAGATTGAGCTCTGCGATTTTATCTTTGAGGCTGGTCCTGGTCGGTCGTCTGCGTTTAGGGATATGCTTGCTGTCGTGAGTGAGCTGGCGGATTAACTCCCGTCCTCGCATGTAGCGGTTGAGGTCAGAATTCTCCTTATTGTAGATGAAAAACTGAGCGGTCTCACGGATAAAAACCATGGTAGGTCTCGCCCTGCTCGCTCTCATGAATGTCCAAGTTGCGGTTTGGTATAAAGACCAAGCCGTCTTTTTTGATACCATAATTGATTCTGACAAAGAGACCGTCCTTGACCAACTTGTCAATCTGGTGCTCCGCTAATGCAACTTCAAACTCCTGGACCTGGTCTCGTTTTTCTTTGAAATCCTTATAGCTCGCCAAGAGTTCCTCAATTGGGAGCTTATTCTGGTTCTGCTCTTCTTGGTAGGCTTCAAAGTCTGAAACCAGGTTAACCAAGTCATGTTCTGGTGTGATGTCTCTTTTATCAAAATAATCCACCAAGAACTGAACATCGTAGAGGTGTTTTGTGCTGACCTTTTTGTTCTCAATGGAAATTGTTCGGTCGTCCTCTTTCAAGGTAAAGGTAACATGCTTTTTCTTCGGGGAGATTTTCAGGTTTAACTGCTCTGCTATTTCCAAAAGATGAGAGAGGTTTCGTGCTCTGGGCAAGAGAAAATCCAGTCGCTGCTCAATAGCTCGTGTCGCAAAATGCTCTCTGAAATAATCCTCGGTGTAGGGCTGGCGCTTATACAGCTGATGGCCACGAATGACCTGCTTCATGTCTCGGTCGGTCATGAAAAATCTGGCGTACCTGCGAGAGAAATCCATCTCCACGTTGAGAGCGGAAACCTTGACCACAAAGTCCTCAAAGCTCTTACTGTTCTCCAGGAGAAAATAGAGCCGCTGCTTGAGTTCAAACTTGTGATTGGTCTTGCGGTAGGTTTCAAACCGATCATGCGAGTAGCGATTGGGCGGAATAATCTTTGCTCCTGCTTCCTTGGCCAAGCGGTCAGAAATCAGGCGAAGATTCCTCTCCTGGGCGTAGTCCCATTTAAGCTTCTTGTCGGAATGGAGGTCAATGGCATTTATTAGGATATGATTATGGATATGGTCCTTGTCTGTGTGTGTCGTGACGATGAAACGAAAGTTGCCTCCTGTTAATTCCTTGATGGTTTCGTAGCCAATGCGATTGATTTCCTCTGGTGTCAGCTTGTCTTCAGGAGAAAATGATTGAATCAAGTGGTGGGCATGGATTTTGTTCTGCTTGAGTTGCTGGCGGTCGTTTCTGGAATCATAGAGCCGATCATTATTGGTCAAGTTTGCCTGATACATCTCCACCAATTCCTCATAGCTGGGAAAGTCCAAGTAATTGCTCATGCCAAAATCAGAGACCAGTTTCAGCTTCTTCGTCTTTTCTGGATTGAGAATATACTTGGTGAGGCTCTTACGATACTTGGTGCTATGCACCGCAAAGTGTTTAGTGACGACCATAAAACTCCTTCAGCTGCTGACACTTTATGTTAAAGTCCTTCTCCACTTCCTTGATGAGTTGGCCAATGCCTTGCACCAAAAATCCACGGTCGCTTGGTGTTAAGATGTGAGTCTGGTTGACGGTCCGTGCGATTTGATTGAGGTTGTTTCCGATTCGTCTCAACTCAAATACCAAGTCGTCATAGCTACTGGTGTCAATGGTCAGAAAGGTCATGTTGGGATTGAGCAGAACTTTTCTAGCATAAGCAGAGAAATTTTTTACAGCCACTCTGACCGATACGGTTGTTCAGGGTTTCCAACTCCTGGTCTGTCAGAAAGACTTTTTTGAGGTTGGTGCGGTAACGATTTTCCATATCTAACCTCCCATGTACTTGTCACGAAAATCTGGGCTAAGTGGGATAGCCTTCTCCACTTCTGCCATCAACTCCTGCACACAGGCCAAGAGAATTCGCAGGTGCTCTGCCGTGACCTGCTGGGTCTGTTCAGCCAAGATAGTCACTTGTAAAATGTCTCGACTGATTTGTTCAATCTTCTGGGACTGCCAGAGGGCAAACCAATCCGTTACTGCCTGCTTCCTCTCAACCAAGTCCATCAGCTTTTGACGGACAAAGGGAGAGAATTGCTCTGCGTGTTCCTGCTTCATCAGCTCCTGAATCTGCTCCAGTTCTCCTGGTGTCAGATTGATTTCCTTACGGATAATACGATAGTGGTCTGTCATCTCGTTATACTCCTTCTCTACTTGCCTCTATCGGGTCAGCCCCGATACCGTATGGGATACGGGTGCTTCCTAAAAGCCTCAACGCTTCGCTTTTCGGCTTTTGCGAGCTCAGGCATTGTGGTCACAATACCCAAAAAATTCATATCGCCAGCTAACCAAAACCTTCCAGTTTTGACAGCCAACGATAAGATAACTTGGTGGCTTCGCCCCCAAACCCCCAGTGAAAATCAAAACTTGATTTTCTTAGGAATGATATTAGGATAGCAGGGATGATTTGGAAAAGTTATCACAGTATGGAAAAAAAAGAGAGAGCTAAACAGCTCTCTTTAAAACCTAGCAATAATACGATGACAATAAATCTCAATAAACGAAAGTAACATTCATTACATCTATATTTTTGAATTTAATCATCAATCATTAAAAATTAAGTTATCAGACGACTAAATAGAACATACAAAAATAGAGTGAATATAGGTGAAACAATAGCTAATAGCTCTGTATTTAGTTTATTTATTCATTTTTCCATATTTATCTTCAAAAGCTTTTTGATACTTAAAGTTGTTCTAACATCTCCCCATCTTTGAACTAGCTTTTCTTTTAATTTTTTGGATGATCCGAAAAATCCTAATTCCGAATAAATATAGTAATCTAAAATTATCAACAAACAATTATTACAGATTGTTAATTCCTCTTCGGATAGAACTTTGCCTCTTTCTTTTATTGACTCATCATAGTGAATATAATAATTTCTAGTATTAGCAACGATAAATTGGAAACTCCCACATACTAATGTCACCAGTTATAAAAAATACCTGATATTCTGCAAGCATTAAATCAGCAAGCCTACTTTCAAGAGTAATTAAAACTCTTTGATTTTGCCAATAGAAAACTTTCCATACCATCTGTTCGACCATCTGTTAATGTTTTTACTCTGTCTTTAAATTCTCTCATGGTTCCTGCTTTAAACCTAGCATGATAAGTTTCTAGAGCTTGAACAACATTTAAAAATAGTCTTACTTGGGATATTCCATTCATATATAGCAATTCCATATAAAGCTCTATCACTGGCTTTAATTTATAATAAGAGCTAAATAAATTTTTTAAAACTATTAGTTTTTTAGCAAATCATCTAAAAGAAAAGATTTTAGTATATACCTACCATAATAGTTTCCCTTAAATCTATCCTTTCTGATAATAGGGCTAATGATATCCAATGTTCTAGAAAATTTATGTTCACTATCATATAAATCAAATTCTAAATTCGATAGCCCTTGAATTTTATGAACAACAATTTCTCCAACAAGTGTCAATTCAATTAATCTTTTAATCTTTTCAAATAAGTTAAAAAATTATCTAAAAAGGTTTCGTTTGAGAATTCAATCTCAATTAACGTTCTTTGAATCAGTTCAATTTTATCTTTAAATAATTCAGACTCATGAACAGGAAGCATCGTACCCCTAACATGATATTTAATATTCACGTTATCATCTTCATAAATTAATGTACCGCTATCAGAATCATTATAAACACCATAGTTTTCTCCAATCGAATATGCAGATTTTCCTCCCCACCTCATTACACCACTAATTTCAAAAAATTACACTTTTAAAATTTTCATTTTGAAACTTTTTTCAAATCCCGAAACCCACTCACATAGTATTTTTAGCACCAAAATGAAAAAAATCAGATGTTCTAGATGAAACCATTACTTGAAACCCCTTTAGAACGAAATACATCAAATAATACAATTTTGCACCATTTGATAATTCGACTTTTAACTCAGTAATTGGTCTGGCAATTCCAATGTACTAGGAAGTGCTTCCTTAACCTCTATTTCAAGCAATATTCCACCATCTTCATCATTCAAATAAAGGTGACACTCTCTTTTTTTTCAACCCTTGTAATTCCACAGCACCACTACCATG
>ENA-OQHD01000582-OQHD01000582.1-human-gut-metagenome-genome-assembly--contig:-NODE-582-length-12779-cov-3.329671_pt1 | contig 12779 bp, 9 predicted proteins | sample MGYA00242560_ERZ504711 | MGnify/ENA primary metagenome ERZ504711 (study PRJEB26092, sample SAMD00036198) | human gut metagenome | host: Homo sapiens | study: EMG produced TPA metagenomics assembly of... | reverse complement strand
TCGCGGTCGATATTTACCGTACGGCGCACCCAGATATTGCGGGTTCCCCATTAGGGTCTTTGGCTGTAGGCTCAGTTTTCATTTGGTATCCAAAGGCACCACGGTCCGACTTCCATCCGGAATCATTGTAATCGGCAGATGTCCAGTCGCCAGCGGGCTTGTCTGTGATATACCGTCCAGTCCACTGCCCCTTGCTGAGAGGTGGGCACGATTGCATTCATCTCCAATTCTTCAGTCCCCATAAAACGGTAGGAAACACCGTCTACCTTCACCACGCCAATCAGAGGGAAATCCTTACCCGTCCAATGGCGAACGGGGCTGTCATAAAGGTTATCGCTCATGGACCATGCACTGGCATAAGGGTCGATGGTAACAAGCGGGTAGGCTGGAGCTCTCAAGTCATTCTTGACGACTTCATAAGACGTATCCTTGTCACTGCACGCAAAAAGGGCATGATGCCAACAAGGGGTATAAAAGCTTTTTTCCTCATATCGTTTATATAATATAATTGTTTATGTTGTTAAATGCTAAAAAAGTAAAAGGTCTGAGATTACCAGCAAAACTTCACCGACACTCCGTCAGGATTATTCTCAAACTCTATCAAATAGGTATGACTTGCTGCATGCCAACGCTTGGTATCGAATACTTCTTTGCCATCGACTGTCACACTCTTAGGACAACTCGGCAACAGTACCCGCGATACGTTTGAAGTCTCGGCAGGACTTTTCGCCACATAGGAATACCAGCCTTTTCCGCGTTCTTCCTGTTCTTCGCGACTTGCCGAAGCCAGCACTTGAGGCTTCTTCTTACCGGCTACACGTTCTACATTCAGCAACAAGGCTTGCTCACCCGGATTTATCCGCTTGGAAGTGTATATCGGTAATTTGGGATCAAAAGGTCAATCAAACATCCTTCCACAGTAAACGGCTCGTCGCTCACACTCTCTTCAAGCACAGCAGCCAAGTCGTAATCTCCCCTTTGCAGATAGAAGTTGTTTTTGAACTCCAGCTTTCCCGCTTTCGCGTTCTGCTCGTACATCCGGGCCGCAAGATACAAAAAATATTTGTCACCACCCTCATGCAGGACATAATCTTTAGGATCGGTACGAATAACACATACAGTTCCCTTACCGTAACTATATTCTCCCTGATTCGGCCAGGCAGGAAGCCCCATCTGCTCAAAAAGATGTGCGGAAGGGGTAGCATAGTTATGCCCGTTGGTATTCCACCATTCCCTTACATTCTGGAAAGGGTCGTTGTCCGTTCCACTATAAATCAATACTCCCCCTTTCTTCACCCAATCGGCTATGTGGCTGTGCGCTTCAGGCTCAAGCGGTTTCATGTTCGCATAAGTCATCAACAACACTTTTGTGTCAGCCAGCGCTTCCTTATAGCCGAGGTTCTCAATGTGGACGGTCTTGACGGGTACCCCTCGTTTGAGCAAAGGCAACGCCTGACCGTAGAAATTCGCCAATTGTGGGTCTTCATATCCGTTGTGCGTAGGGAAACGCTGGAACATCAAGGAGTTTGCCATCAGTACGCTGAATCCTTTGCTTCCGGTCAGTTCTTTATCAGTCAGAGGCATACGGTTCAAGGCATTAATCATCACCTGCATCTGTGTGGAATAGAAACGGGGAATACGTTCTTTCTTGTCGCTATTGGCACTTGTCCGATATAGTCCTTCGTAGATACGTTCCGGCCAAGGCATCACTTCGTAATCGGCTATATTGGGATAGAGTAATTGTGCAGTAAAGGTAGCCTGATAGTTTTTCTTATAATCTGCCCAGTCACGCGGCCAGTCTTCGATAGGGTCGGTCAGAAAGAACATCTTGCGACCAGTAGGAGCAGTCATTGACTCCATAGAGCCATACTCCAGATAGGCAGTCTCGAACACACGCTCACGTTTGCGACCGTCAAAGAAATTCGGCTCACGCGAAGTTCCGGTCCACACCTGAGCAATGTAACCGTCCACACAAGGAAGTGAGGCAAGGCTTGCTTCTGGACTGACAATCTGCCATTGCGAATAGTTCACCAGCGAGTGGGTGGGAACGTAGCACTTCACGTCCATCCTTGCTTTACCATATTCTTTGGCAAAGGTGAAAACTTCATTCAGTGCACGATAGTACAAGTAATACTTGAGTTTGCTCGACAAGTAAGTATTTTCCGGAGACTCGTGTTGCGGTCTCCACTCGAAGCCATAGTAATTTTTTCCATTCCTCCTTAAAAGAATCACTGTAACCGGCTCTTGCCCGAAAATTCAGGCTCTTCCATGAAGATGGCATCCACACCGGCGTCGATTACCCTCTTCACATGTCTCTCTTTCAGATAACTTAAAAAATTCTCCGACGGTACGATATAGGGCACCATGTGACCGTGCCATATCGTATCTCCAGTCTGTGTGACTTGTCCCTCATCCAAATGCCATTTCCCGTCCCATTGTCCGGTAAAATAGTCCTGATATTCACCCCAAGCAATACCGGTCATAAAGTGTATGATATATCCACGCTCTTTCCAGGACTTCACCCGTTCCTCAAAAGATAGTTTGCGTGATTTATCCGAAGGATTTCCCCCTACTCCATACACCATCACCGCATCGGCCCTATTGTCTATAGAAGGCTTCCACTCGCGTGAGGTTTGAAAAGTGGTTTTAACATTGTCCTTGGTCTGAGCATCTACAGAGATGCCTATTGCCAAGACAGCCAAACTTATCAAAAATGTTTTTGCTTCATATTGGTTTCTTGTTTTTATGGTATTAATCATTGTCCTTACCACTATAATGGCAAAAGATTGCTCAACAGCCGAGGCTTTGGCACTATAGCAGCAAAGCCTCGGCTGTATGCCATCAAGCTACGGAATAAGTACTTCTACCGGCTCACTGTAGTTCCAACGGCGTGTGCCGCTACCTACAGGTGTGTCGTAGTTAATACGTGCGGCAGCGCGTACAAACACTTTGCGGCCCGAAGGTATACTGCCGTTAGACTGGACAATAACTTCCTTACCCAGTAAATCTTCGAAACTCTTACCTTCATAGCTGATGCTGCTCGACCAACGCTCGTCGCGTGCCCGGTAGCCTACTGTGTTTGAGTAGCTGACGAAGAACTGGATGTCAGTTACATTCAAGTATTCGTCTTTCCAATTGCCCATCGGCTGGATTTTTTCACGGAAAACTTCATCCGACACACCGCGTGTCACGCGTACTTGTGCCTTGATGACCCCATTGCTCACCTGCGGATCACCTACAAACTCAACGTTCAGAAAGGGCTGTACTTCAAATTTCACTTTCGTCGTACCACTGATTTCAGTATTGACGGAACCATCATGGAGCAAGGTACCGTCTGTATTTTCACGCACTAATGGAATGAACGGGCCGTCGATACGGACATTATACTCACCTTTGAAGAGCTTCGTGTTCTGGAATGTACCGTCCATCATACAGTAAAAATCGGGATTATGTTGCACATTGTCAGCCCCAACTCAATTCGGTCAGACGGACACGGATACCCTCACTGCCCTGGTCGGTCAATACACGCTTACCAGTTGCTTCATCTACCACTTCGACCCCAAATTGTTTCTGCCGGTTCCTCATAGTTGTCTATTTCGAACATGCTGCATGAGGTTAACATGAACAAGGCGCTGAATAAGCTATAAAATATTGTCTTTTTCATACGTTTTAAGGTTTTTAATTATTGAGTTTTATCGATTAGGCTGCTGGTCAATCACAGGACTCTTAGAAACCTCACCACCCGGAATCGAGAAATAATAGTCCACCGGAGTGTAACCGAAGTCCTTGTCACCGGCAGTCGTATAGTTGAAACAAACATCAAAGAACCACTTGCCGGTCGCCGTCGAATAGAACGGATAGATACCACGGAAACGATAACGAGTCGTGTTGCTGAAACGGTCCTTATTGCGTTGCTCACCCCAGAATCCATCGCGACCTTCATAGTGATTCACACGCCAGCGACGCAAGTCCCATTTGGTCTTATGTTCGAAGGCCAACTCCTTGCGACGTTCCTTGCGGACGATATCACGGCTGTCTGTTGTACCAGTCAACGAGGCAGTCAACAACCGGGCACCGGCACGCTCACGAATATCATTGATGGCTTTCGTTGCCACACTCAACATATCTGTACCATCAGGAGAAGAGACGCCCGCTAACGAAAGTTCCACAGCAGCCTCGGCTGCATTCAGCAGCACTTCGGCATAACGCATCAAAATAAAAGGTTGTGCACTATTGCCTTCCCGAGGAACAAATGCAGGATCAGGGTTCAACCATTTACGTGCCAGCAGACCGGTCATAGCACTTCCACCATCTTCATAGAAAGGACCGTTCTGGCCAGCAGCCTTCATCGTAGAGCCATCAGGCAGGGTTACAATTTCCTGCTGATCTTCAGGTTTCGGACTGAGATAAAGCGTTTTGGGCTTCTCTTTATAAGCACTCAGATGATTGTACTTGGTAGTGGCAGCACCATACGAATAGTCACTAAGAAGCCGGTTTGACAGGCGCGGCCCCCGTATAAACACCGGCATAAATTTCATTTCCTTACCCTTAAACACATCACCAGGGAAGATGACGTAAGCACGCAATCTAGGTTCAGCATTCTTGTAATAGTCCATGGGACTATCATACATAACGTAATTACCTTCGGTACAAGAATTGCCTGTCGTCACCTTCAAGGTACCGTCGGGATAACGGTCGAAACCATCAAACAACTCAACAAAGTCGGCTGTCGGGCAAACACCACAGTTCAGCGGAGCCTTAAAGGTGAGCGGTAAGTTGTAAGAATCGTAAGCATGAGTACTGGTGGGGTAAACGTACTCCTTCACATAGATGTTCTCAGGATTATTGCTAAGATCGGAGAACATATCCACCATATTTTGATATTGTGCTTCCGGATCATTAGCGGCCCATTTCTTCTTGTAAAGTGAGTATACACCGCTTTTAAATCACCTCGGAAGCGGCTTTGTAGGCTTCAGTGAAATACTTCTTGGAAGCCTCTTGCCAGCGGTCCTCATCGAATCCGATCACGCGTACTCCCGTCTTGGTACCCAAACCGGTCAAACGTCCAGTTACCGTTTCATTATACTTAGCTACACTACCGGCATAGAGCATTGCTTCTGACTTGAAAGCCAATGCTACATACTTATTACTGTAACCACTCTTGGGGCTACTAGACATCATCAATTCAATGGCCTTGTCATAATCTGCCAAAACCTGGTTCCATGTTTCTTCCTCACTGGCACGGGGAACCTCCAAATTTCCGTCTCCAGGATACTGGATGACTTTTGTCACCCAAAGGGATACCTCCAAAACGACGGGCCATGGCATAGAAAACTGTGGCACGCACATAATAGGCTTCGCCCAAATAGTGGTTGTAAGTAATTTCTGCATAGGAACTCTGATATTTCGGCAGGTTCTCAAGCAGGAAGTTGGCATCGCGCAACAATTCAAAAGCCTTGCCCCAGTAAGCATTGTCTTCACCGGTAAACGCACAGCAAATACCGTCCCTGTTCATGGCTTCACCAGTACCGTCAATACCCATGGCATTCAACCAACCATTAAAGTTCACCCCCCATTGTGAGAGGTATTTAAAGTCTTCCCATGGCATATTGCTATACAAACGTGCCATATAGATGTCCATACCAGACTCATTGGAAAGCAACGACTCGGAAGTCACGATATTTTTGGGAGCAATATCCATATCGACACATGAAGTGGCAAGAGTCATGCACAACATCGCGGATATCAGTTTATGTCTCATATTTATTATTTTTTAGGTTTATATCATTAATTAGAAAGAAAGGGAAACTCCCAATGTATAGGTCTTGTTCAACGGATACATGCGTCCCAAATCATCATCGGGATGCTCAGGGTCTACAAATTTCACACCCGTAAATGTCAGCAGGTTGTAAGCATTGGCATAAATACGCAGACTGGCATTGGGAATCTGTTTCAATTTCGGGAATGTATAACCCAGCTCGATACTCTTCAGACGAAGGTAAGCGGTGCTTACACGATTGAAAGCTGAATTGTTTTTCGCCCAACGACCTGTGTAGGCGTAGTGACCGGAAGTCCAGACAGTAGAAGGGTCATAGGGATCGGCCTTCGGGTCTACGGGATGCCAGCGATCAAGAAACTGTGTCAATGCACCGCCACCGTTCTTACCCCAAATTTCATGCAAAGGCTCTTTGTACTCCATAGAACCCAGCGCAGAGCCTTGCAACAGCATGTTGAAATCTAAGTTCTTCCATTGCAAGCCGGCATTTAAACTGAACTGCAACCATGGAGTCTGGTCAAAGGCAAACGGATGTTCGTCCTGACCGTTAATCTCACCGTCACCATTCCAGTCTTCATATTTGTAGTCACCCGGCAGAATGTCACGTTCCTTGTAGCCAGGATAGCTCCAAATATCATTCCAGCTGGTGTAGCGTCCGGCAGAAGTATAACCGAACTGTACTCCCTGATAACGGTTCGTCAAGTTGTCATTACGCCAACGATCGTAGGAATTGGCCCAAGGACCTTTTTCCGAAGCAGTCAGGTATTTCTGACGGGTAACGGTAGCAATACCTTTCAGATTATAGGCCACTTGTCCAATCTTGTTGCGGTGGGTCAATTCCAATTCCATACCGAATTGGCGGTCACTGTCCAAATTTTCGCGCGGAGCAGAAGCACCTACCACCGTAGGCAAATCACCGGTACGGCGAGCGAAAACGGCCAGTACGCAGACGATTAAAATAGTCGAACGAAACACCCAGCAGACCGTTCCAAGCTTCAAAATCGAAACCCACGTCGAATGTCTTCGACTTGAACCAAGTGATGTTCTCATTAGGTAATGCCATCGGGCTTGCTGCACTGATGAATTTGCCACCGAAGATATAGCCCGGTGAATAACCGTTATAGTCGCCATTAGACATGTTACCGCTGGTTGCAGGATAAGTGTACCCCATAGCCCAGTCATAATTCAAGTCACCATCATCACCCAGCACACCGTAGCTGGCACGCAGCTTCAGCTGATTGACAAACTTCAAAGCATCTATGCTTTTGAAGAAAGGTTCTTCGGATACTCTCCACCCAGCCGATACTGAAGGGAAGAAACCCCATTGATGGCCCCTTGGCAAACTTGCTGGAACCGTCGTAACGAAACTGTGCTTCCAGCAGGTATCGGTCGGCAAACGAATAGTTGACACGACCTATCAAAGCTTCGTTAGCTTGTTCATACAAATCATTATTACCAGTCTGCATGGCGCCGATCTGTCCTTCAGTCACACCAGCCAGCAGGTAAGGCATAGAGAATGCCAGGTCGCGGACAGCGTAGAAGTTGTCACCGTTGCGCTTCTGTACCTCCCAACCGACAACACCACCCACATGGTGGACATCGTTAAAAGTGCGGTCGTAGTTCACTGTGAATTGTCCCAACATCTGTGATTTGTCATAGAACTCGCGACGCATGTTGCTGGGCGAACTTTCGTTATAAACCTTCTGATTGTAGGTACCGGTCTGCTCGTCATAAGCATACTGGTAGTACTCTTTGCGGAAAGCCTCGTTGTTGTCAGCACGATAATCGTAACTGAACATAGCTTTGGCAGTCAATCCCTTCAATACCGGTGTGTATTCACTGAAATCTACCGTCAAAGTAGCCGAAGACTGGAAATATTTCTGCTTGTACTTCTTGTAACCGGAAATATCGGCCGTCATCATAGCCACAGTATTCTGTTCCATGTCCAAACCGTTGTAGTTCAACATCGTCCCTTCAGGATCAGCGTATGCAGGATAAAGTACACCTTGGCGCCAATAGTTACGAATGATATCCTGTGCGCTACTGTAAGGCGTATTGCGTTCGTCGGAGATGCCACTTACACCAAGTTCGAATTTTATACCTTTAGCAACTTCAGTTGAAATGTTGGAACGCAGGTTGAACTTATTATAATTCAAGTCTCCCGAACGGAAGATACCTTCCTGGTAAAAGTAGCCCATACTGATATAGAACTTCGTCTTCTCGTTGCCACCGGAAATGCTGATGTCGTGTTGTGTCTGTGGAGCCACATTAGAGATAATCAAGTCATTCCAGTCCGTCGTACGGCGCGTACCGTTACGGAATGCTTCAAAGCTCTCTTCGCTGAAGACCCATGAACCGCCATTGATGTTATTCATCGACATTTCGTTGAACAGCGTCATAGATTCATAAGGATCACACAGTTCAGGCATACGTGAAGGTTGTTGGAAAGTGTAGGAACCATTGTAAGAGAATTCCGTTTTTCCAGCTCCTCCATTTTTTGGTGGTCACCAACACTACACCATTGGCTGCACGTACACCGTAAATAGCGGCAGAAGCATCTTTCAACACAGAAATATCATCGATATCCATTGCATTCAAACGCTGGAATTCTTCCGTACTCCGAGGAATTCCATCGATGATAATCAATGGAGATCCCATACCTCGAATATCGAAACTGTTATTGAAAGTCCCGGGCTCAGAACTCTTCTGCCATACGCGCAAACCAGGAATACGTCCTGTCAGCATATTCTGCGGATTTTCGTTCTTGGTCTTTATCATATCCTGCCCTTTGACGGCAGAAACGGCACCCGTCACCGATCCGCGGCGTTGTGTTCCGTAACCTATCACCACTACTTCGTCTATCATCTTGGAGTCAGTCTGCATAATGATGTTGATAGTGGTACGTCCGTTCACTTTCTCTTCCTTGTCCTTCAATCCCACATAAGAGAAACTGAGAATACCATCTGCAGGAGTACTGATGGTGTAACGTCCGTCAATGTCGGTAATGACACCTATAGTGGTGCCCTTCACCATAACGGCAGCGCCAATGACAGGTTCATTGGTGTCATCCATAACTATTCCTGAAACGGAAATAGAGTTTTGTGCGAAAACACCTGCCGGAATCAGCATCAGAAGGAATGCCATTACCATGTAGGATAATCCTTGTCGCATCTTGCTAAAATTCTTCATAGTCCATTAATTTTAAAATTATTTCTTGCTCCATTCATAATTCGCCAACACTGCATATTCGGCGGCAAAAGCAAAAGTGAACATTCCTTCCACGTTGTTCTTGTTCTTTTCAGCTTTGTACCACCCCACCAGCAGATTGGTGGGAAGCATATGTTTGTATTGATAGTTTTCGTAGGCATAATCCAGATTATTCTGGAATGCCTCGATACAGCTTGCGGCAGCAGTGTGGGTTGAATAAGCATCCACATACCCACGCATCAGTACACCGTTGAACCAGTTGCAGAATCCGCTGACATCAAATGTATAACAGCCCGGTTTGGCAGCTTCAGGTTTGGCAAAGTAAGCAAAACTATTATCGGTCAATTCCGCCAAGTCCGTCTGATAAGTCGCATCGCTTGTAACTCTGAAAAGGTCGGCAGCACCGGAAAGCATCGTACCACTATTGTAAGTGATGGCCGGACCTACACGATCACGCAGTTTGGAACCAGTCCGGTAGCGTTCACCATCAATGGTAACATATTTTATGTCCGGTGAATCATAACCACCCATCATATCGTCGTACACCCCGTCTGGTCTCAGCAAATGTTTCTTCTGCCAATCGTAAACAGCTTTGGCAAAATTCAAGTAATAGTCAGATTTCTTCTCAGTGCGTAGCTTGCGACTGTTGTCGGCAGCCACGTAGCCATAGGTCACTTCGTCAGGTTTTCCTTTGTAAATTTCGTGCAGCCACACCAGAGGACTGACAATAGGGCCATTACTGCAAGAGTGCTTGGTGATATACCCCGGTCCCCATGTGATGCCTCCCAATGGACTACCTTGCTCATCAAGGGTGCAGTCCCAACCGTCAAGCACGTATTCTGTCAGGTATTCTGCCTTTTCCTGATAGCGCTGTTCACCAGTAATATGATAGGATTCCAACAGTTCACGCACCAGCCACATCTGGTCATCGTAAACATTGAGGGTACCTTCCACTTGTGCAGCTCCCTTGCCGTTGCCGCGGTTTACGCCGTATACCGTCCACTGTTTGGTCTGCGTATAAGAGGTCAGCGTAAAAGTACCTGCATAAAACCTCCAGATTGTCATAAAGTTGAGCTAAAAGTTCCTTGTAGCGGTTAAAGTGAGAGTCATAAAGAGCCGTCTCTCCCTTTGTCTTCCCGGTCTTCATGGCTTTCATCGCAGCATTCACGGCCTCAATGGAGCTAGTGTACATCCACACACTGCCCAACTCACTGGAACGGTTTCCGGTATAAGGGTTATAATAACGTGACATAGCCATGCCCGTACCCGTAAAATAGCACTCTACAGCATTGTCAATCAGCTCTATGGCACGTGCCACATTCTGCACCGGCAGATTACCTGGAACATACGTACCTCCGTTGTCCGGCTTTTCATCAACAGCAGAGTCATTACTGCAAGCCACTAACGTCAATAAGAGCAAAGTCAATAAAGTAAATAAATTTTTCATTATATTCATACAATTAGTTTCTTCAGTCCCCGTCTCTCCCCTCACAAGATGTAAAAGGAGATAAAGAGGGAAAAATCAAAAAAATTTAAATATCAGCAGTTTGTCACTCCATTGTGATGTCACGCAGCACCAGTTTGTTCTCGTCGCCGTTCTCTTCTCCCTTAAAGACACCAATAGTCAACATTACATCTTCTCCGTTGAACTGAGACAAATCATAGACAAAATCGGCATATGCCTCCGGATACCCCCCTTTCCTCCGGCCTGATGGATAAATTTCCAGCAACCGTCGGCAGCAGCCTCAGCAAACTGAGCCGTATGGGATGCAGGTGCCAAGTGTACGACAGTTCCGTCCATACGGATAGCTGTCACCTTGAAGAAGGTAGCATTCGTTCCACTGAAGTTGCGAGTCTTCAATGTCATCCTATCACACCCAGACGCAATGGAGAATTTGGCATAGAAATAAGATTCGGGAACGGTGGTACTTACGTTGTTTCCACTACGTGTCTTTATCAGATAGCCTTCGGAAGGGAATACCTCAGGATCTTTACTGAGCGGCATATACGACCACTCGGCACAAATATGGTCCACCTCGCGCCATGCACGATAGGCGTCCACATAGTTATCGCGATTTCCCTCAACCGGACTCAAGCCAGTGAACTTCGACTTCATTTGCGGCATGGTAGAGCGTACCATTTCCCGGGTCATCTCCCAACCATCCAACTCTTCGACCGATGTTCCGGGCAACCAGCCCCATCCTTCAACGGCTTCTTTAGCAAAAGCGATGCGGCGCAATACCAACTGCTTCCAGTAATCACCAGTCTGGGCACGGAATGTACCGATGGCAATGATTACTTCCTTACCGATGTATTTGCTCAAGTCTACTGGAACAGAAATGTAATTTTGCCGAGGCATAGGTTCTGACATCACCCACCATCTCAGCCTTCGGATCGGTAGCAGTCAGGTCTACCACCTGCACGCCATAATATACCGGAGCAGCTTCGTCGGCACTGTGCGTACGGATCTGGAGGGTCATCATGTAGTTATCTTCTGTAATCAGCTTGCTTCCGAATACAAAGGAATCGAATATCTCCAAGTCAGCAGGATTCTTGCGGTCCTCTTCATTGTTACGAATGCGGAGAGTGGTTCCTTCGTTCTGCTCTTCCCAGTCGCCACGGAAGTCCATCGTACACATGTAGTTGCAAGCCCAATCCCAGTGGGGATAGCTTTCAGCGTTTCGTCCGCCACGGTATTCGTTATAATACCATTTTTCTGCAGCTTTCAAATCATCAAGAGTTAGTCCGCGCAATATTTCTGTCCCACCCATGCGAACCTCTATAGTGGCAATGCCATCCACAAAGTCAGCTATAGCTACCTTCTTCGCAATGGAAGCATAGCCTGCTTTGGTAAAAGTAACGGTGTAGTCTGCCAATGGCAAATTACCAATTTCAAATGTACCATCGCTTCCGGTGGTGGCAGTCTGTGTGGAACTGATGCTGACCGTCACTCCTTCCAACGGAGTATTTCCCTTTCCTGCATCAACTACTTTTCCTTTGATTTTTGCGGCTGCATACTCCATTTTAGGGCTAACTTCAGCCACTTGTTCTTCATTGAATTTTCCTGCCACAACGGTAACACTTACCGTCTGGTAATCGGCTTTCGTAAATGTAATTATATGTGTACCTATTGAAATATTTTCGAGTGTATATACACCCTGCGAATTTGTCGTGGTCTGAGGACCGTCCGGTGCAGCCGTTATACCGGAACCATCGACTAAAACTGTGACCCCTTCAAGAGGGGAAGATAAATCATCCGTGACGACACCCGTCACCTTTCCATAAGATAAAGCCCTTCCGCCCGTATCATCGTCCGAACAAGAGCTCGCCATGATGACCATACTTATAAGCATGGCCATCAGTCCAAAAAACTTTCAGCTTTTTTCAACTGTTTCATAGCTTAAATTATTAATTAGAAGTTAATATAACAAAGGAGCCGATGCCAATCGCCCACATCAGCCTCAGGGTGTTGCAAATCGCCCCCTTATTTGCAAAATTGATTCCACATGGGTTAATTTTAGGGTTAATTTGGGTATAATGGCATAAAAAAACCATTAATCCAGATCATTTTAACCCATAAAAGGAAATGTACAGACTTCGCCTAACACTTTAAGCCACAAAATGTAGTGCCGCGAATAAAACCAATTATCGTATAAGTCCTACTAAATCTTTATTTTGCAACAGCCCATTTGTCTTCATTTACCATATTGAATTCATCGATTTTGGGAGCCTAATTATCAGAGGAGAAATAATGGGCTATCTCAGTATACGACTGAGATAGCCTACATATGTGCCT
>ENA-OQHD01000581-OQHD01000581.1-human-gut-metagenome-genome-assembly--contig:-NODE-581-length-12785-cov-3.857639_pt1 | contig 12785 bp, 17 predicted proteins | sample MGYA00242560_ERZ504711 | MGnify/ENA primary metagenome ERZ504711 (study PRJEB26092, sample SAMD00036198) | human gut metagenome | host: Homo sapiens | study: EMG produced TPA metagenomics assembly of... | reverse complement strand
CTAGCCGGTGCAGCAGGGATTGCGGTAGGAATTGTAGTCACGGTAATAGGAATCGCCGCAGGCGTGATCTCCATTATAAGCGGTGCCCGTTTACTGAAAGCAAAAGAAAGGAATCTTATTCTAATACCGAAGAGACACAGGAGGTTGTAGGACGTTGGATTCAGGAAAAAGAAAACGAATCCGGATACTGGGAAAGATATTATTTATATTATATGTAATATTTATTGTATATTTCCTGCTGTTCTCTGATTGGTATGGACGTACAGGTGAGATGAGGGAATACCATTATAATCTGGTACTGTTTAAAGAAATCAAAAGATTCTGGCAGTATCGTGAGCAGGTGGGATTCTTTGCAATGTTCACTAATTTATTTGGAAATGTGATTATATTTATTCCGTTTGGAGTTTTTCCTCCCGATGGGAAGCAGGCAGAGAAGTTTTATTGCAACGGCATATTACAGCTTTGTACTGAGTCTGTGCGTGGAAGTCTTCCAGCTTATTACAAAGGTGGGGAGCTTTGATGTAGATGACCTGTTACTGAATACCATCGGTGGAATTTGCGGATATATATTATTTGCAATATGTGCGGCAATAAGGAGAAGACATGCTGGGTAAAAAAACTAAGAACAGAAGATGATAGAATTAAAGCGGTAGCGAAAGCCCGTCAAAAAAAAGCGGAAAAAGATGATCAAAACGAAATATGGACAGAAAGCAGTCAGACACTCCAAAAGGGGTGTCTATTCCTGTACTTATGCAGTGGTGATTGCATTTCTGGTGATCGTGATGATTCTTTTTTCGTTTTTAAATAAAGGAAATGTCAATATATTGATCGGATTTTTCGGACTGGGAACCTGTGCGATGGCAGTGATTGGAATCTGGCTTGGCATGAAAGGATTCAGAGAACGCGAAAAGATTTATACAACATGCAAGGTGGGAATCACGGTAAATGCGGTGTTTCTCGCCGTTATGGTTGGATTATTCGTCAGGGGGCTTATGTAGAATGATAGGAGAAAGATATGAACTGGCACTTGACCGTATCCGTCTGATGCAGACAGAAGATACGGTGAAAGAGCCTTACAGAGATTATTTTAAGAAGATGGCAGAGTTCGTGCTTATGCTGGACGAACTGAGAGATGAACTTCTGGACGGAAGGTATCAGAAACTTACGTTGGAAGAATTAAGAACATGGAACAGACGGCTGTATCAGGATGTTTTGCCGGAGCAGTATGAAGAAAGTTATGCGAATCCGGATTATGCGTGTAAGATGTTTGGAAAAGAATCAGGACAGATTCTTGGGATGTTATATGCGGAACTTCGTGGGGCAGTCGTCTATGTTTTTGAGGGAAAGACGGAATATCTGGCAATTTTGTATGAATTATTGATTGAAATATATAACCAGTTCGAGGATACACCGGATGCAAAAACAGCCCGTGATATTTTTTCACTGGTATGCAAGTGATTATTGTGATGTATTCCTTGCGGATCGTATCAGAGAACAGATCCTGCCGGAAGAATCCTTCGCAACAGATCTGATCATGAACAGTGATCTTAAAGATCTCAGATATCTGTATCAGTTTGGAGAGTATATCAGCGAAAACGAATGGAAGACAGCGGAGCATCTGAACCGTCTTCCGGAAGAGACCATCCAGAAGATGGCAGATGTCTATTCGGAAGGATACCGCATCGGATTCGTAAATACCGGAAAAGATCTTTCGAAGAAATCGGTAGTGAATATCCGTTATATTCTTGGATTTGAACGTGTAGTAAAGAAAGCGATAGAGAACTTTGAAAAAATTGGGATTAAAACCGGTCATATATCGTGCAGCGGTCAGTGTGTTGACAAAGAGACAACATTACAAGATCGGATACTGCGGAGCAGTGGCAAATAAGCAGTATGAATACGATCATAAAGATGATCAGGCAATCTTCATGGATAAGAAGTACCTGGAGCGCAAACTGGAAGTGATGCAGACAACATATGAACATTATAAGAAAGAGGCAGCCGGGTTTGCAGGACCGGCATGCATTGACATGTTTGGTGAAGAACCATTCGAACCGGTGGCAAAAGAGACTGTGGCAAAGCTTTCGGAGAGTCAGGAAGAGATGATCCTGCAGTATGACAGCCGTCAGAGCCAGATGGTGAACAGGTATATCAAAGGAGAAGAGCGCAGCTTTACGATCATTGCCTATCCGGTGCCGGAGATCGGAGAGCAGTATGAAGAGATTTTCGATGAGATTATCCGTATAAACACACTGGATGCAAAAGTATATGAAAAAGTACAGCAGACACTGATTGATGCATTGGATCAGGGAGAATACGTGCATATTCTCGGGACGAATGGGAATCGTACAGATCTGAATGTGCAGTTACATCCGTTGAATGACCCGGCAAAAGAAACAATCTTTGAGAACTGTGTGGCAGATGTGAATATTCCGGTCGGGGAAGTCTTTACTTCTCCTGTTCTGGAAGGAACGAACGGAGTCTTACATGTCAGCAAAGTGTATCTGAATGAACTGCAGTATCGTGATCTGGAGATCATATTCTCAAATGGCATGGTATCAGAGTATAACTGTGAGAACTTTGATCGCGATCTGGAAAATAAAGCGTATATTCACGATAATGTATTATACAAACATCCGACGCTGCCGCTTGGTGAATTTGCGATCGGAACGAATACAACTGCATATATAACTGCCAGGAAGTATGGAATCGAGGATAAGATGCCGATCCTGATCGCAGAGAAGATGGGACCGCATTTTGCGGTGGGAGATACATGTTACAGTTGGTGCGAGGATATCAAAGTCTATAATCCGAACGGAAAAGAGATTATTGCAAGAGACAATTCGGTATCGATCCGCAGAAAAGAAGATGTATCAAAAGCATATTTCCACTGCCATACAGATATTACCATTCCATATGAAGAACTTGGAAGTATTACGGTTGTTACAAAGGATAAAAAAGAGATTGTGTTACTGGAAAATGGAAAATTTGTACTTCCCGGTACAGAGATTTTAAATGAACCATTGAAAAATTCTAATAAATAGGGTATGATTTATTTGTCAAACTTATAAGAAAGGATGAAAATTATGCCAAAAGTAGGAATTATCATGGGCAGTGACTCAGATCTTAAAGTTATGAGTAAGGCTGCAGTAATGCTGGAAGAGTTAGGAATCGAGTATGAGATGACGATCATCTCAGCACATCGTGAACCAGATGAACTGATTGAATGGACCAGAGGAGCAGAAAGCCGCGGAATAAAGGTTATGATCGCCGGTGCAGGAATGGCAGCAGCCCTTCCGGGAATGTGTGCAGCATTATTTGCCCTTCCGGTTATTGGTGTACCTCTTTCAGGAAAGAATCTGGATGGAATGGATGCAGTGTTTTCAATCATGCAGATGCCGCCGGGAGTTCCGGTTGCAACCGTTGCGATCGATGGCGCAAAGAATGCAGCAATTCTTGCAGCAAAGATTCTTTCGGCTTCAGATGAAGAACTTCTGAAGAAACTGAAAGCTTATACAGAAGAACAGAAAGAGGCAGTCAAAGCCAAAGCAGCAAAGCTTGATTCTATCGGATATGAGGCATATCTGGCATCAAAATAATAGATATAAAAGTACAAAAATAAATAACAGGTACAAAAGGAGATCGGATTATGGATTACAAAAAAGCTGGTGTGGATATTGAAGCAGGTTACAAGTCAGTAGAACTTATGAAAGAGCATGTAAAGAAGACCTTGCGTCCGGAAGTTCTTGGAGGACTCGGAGGATTCTCGGGAGCATTTTCTCTTGCGAAGATCAAAGAAATGGAAGAACCGGTGCTGTTATCAGGAACAGACGGATGTGGAACAAAGGTCAAACTTGCCATGATCATGGATAAGCACGATACCATTGGAATCGATGCAGTAGCTATGTGTGTGAATGATATTGCATGTGCAGGCGGCGAGCCGTTATTCTTCTTAGACTATATTGCATGTGGGAAAAAATTATCCGGAGAAGATCGCATCTATCGTAAAAAGGTGTGGCAGAAGGATGCCTGCAGTCAGAAGCAGCCCTGATCGGCGGAGAGACAGCAGAACATCCGGGACTTATGCCGGAAGATGAATACGATCTTGCAGGATTTGCAGTTGGTGTATGTGATAAAAAAGATATGATTACAGGAGAAGACTTAAAAGCAGGAGATGTACTGATCGGTATGGCATCTTCAGGTGTGCACAGCAATGGATTCTCACTGGTACGTAAAGTATTCGAGATGACAAAAGAATCGTTGGATACATATTATGATGATCTGGGAACTACACTCGGAGAAGCACTGCTTGCTCCGACAAGAATCTATGTCAAAGCATTAAAGAGCATAAAGAACGCAGGAGTGAAAGTGAAAGCCTGCAGCCATATCACAGGAGGCGGATTCTATGAGAACATTCCAAGAATGTTAAAAGACGGAGTAAAAGCCGTTGTAGAAAAAGACAGTTATCCGGTTCCGCCAATTTTCACAAAGCTTGCAAAAGAGGGAAATGTAGACGAGCATGCAATGTACAATACTTATAATATGGGGATTGGTATGATCGTTGCGGTTGATCCTGCTGATGTAGATAAGACAATAGAAGCAATCAAAGCGACCGGAGATACTCCATATGTGATCGGTCATATCGAAGACGGTGAAAAAGGAGTGACATTATGTTAAATGTCGTAGTTCTGGTATCCGGTGGCGGAACAAATCTGCAGGCAATCATAGATGCAGTAGATTCCGGCGAGATTACAAACACAAAGATTGCCGGCGTCATCAGTAATAATAAGAATGCATATGCATTGGAGCGTGCTGAAAAACATGGGATTCCGAATCAGTGTATATCTCCAAAAGATTATGAAAGCCGTGAGATTTTCAATCAGGAATTTATGAAGGCTGTGGATGTCATGCAGCCGGATCTGATCGTTCTGGCCGGATTTCTGGTAGTGATTCCGGCAGAGATGATCGCAAAATACAGAAACCGTATGATCAACATTCATCCGTCCCTGATCCCGGCATTTTGCGGAACAGGATTTTATGGATTGAAGGTGCATGAAAAAGCACTGGAACGCGGAGTGAAGGTGGTTGGTGCAACGGTACATTTTGTAGATGAAGGAACCGATACCGGTCCGATCATTTTGCAGAAAGCAGTTGAAGTGGAACAGGGAGATACCCCGGAAGTTCTGCAGAGACGTGTAATGGAGCAGGCAGAATGGAGAATTCTGCCAAGAGCCATTGATCTGATCGCAAACGGTAAAGTTAAAGTAGAAGGACATCGTGTGACGATCGAGTCATAGAGGATAAAGGAGCAGTGTAAGATGAAAGTATTAATCGTTGGAAGTGGCGGAAGAGAACATGCAATCGCATACAGCGTTGCAAAAAGCGATAAAGTAGACAAGATTTACTGTACTCCGGGAAATGCGGGAATTGCAGAATTTGCAGAGTGTGAACCGATCGGAGCCATGGAATTTGACAAGATCGTAGCATTTGCAAAAGAAAAAGAGATTGATCTGGTTATTGTTGGAATGGATGATCCACTGGTTGGCGGTCTGGTGGATGAACTGGAAGCCGCAGGTATCCGTACTTTCGGACCTAAAAAGAATGCAGCGATCCTTGAGGGATCAAAAGCATTTTCCAAGGATCTTATGAAGAAATATAACATTCCGACTGCAGCTTATGAGAATTTTACAGATCCGGATAAGGCAGTTGAATATCTGAAGACGGAGGCCAGATTCCCAATTGTATTAAAAGCAGACGGACTGGCACTTGGAAAAGGCGTGCTGATCTGTAAGAATCTGGAAGAGGCTGAAGAAGGCGTGAAGACGATCATGCTGGATCAAAAAATTCGGTACAGCCGGTAATGAGATGGTTATAGAAGAATTCATGACAGGAAGAGAAGTCTCAGTACTGTCATTTGTAGATGGAAATACAATCAAAACGATGACTTCCGCACAGGATCATAAGCGTGCAGGTGATGGAGATACAGGTCTGAATACAGGAGGAATGGGAACATTTTCACCAAGTCCGTTCTATACAGAAGAAGTAGATGACTTCTGTAAGAAATATGTATATCAGGCAACCGTTGATGCTATGAAGGCAGAAGGAAGACCGTTCAAAGGTGTAATCTTTTTCGGACTGATGCTGACAGCGGATGGACCGAAGGTTCTGGAATACAATGCCAGATTCGGAGATCCTGAAGCGCAGGTGGTTCTTCCGAGAATGAAAAATGATATCATTGATGTAGTAGAAGCTTGTATTGATGGTACGCTGGATCAGATCGATCTGCAGTTTGAAGACAATGCTGCAGTATGTGTTGTTCTGGCAAGTGACGGATATCCGGTGAAATATGACAAAGGACTTCCAATCAGCGGACTGGAGGAATTTGACAGGCACGAAGGCTATTACTGCTTCCATGCAGGTACGAAATTCAACGGTGATCAGATTGTGACCAACGGCGGACGTGTACTTGGTGTGACAGCAAAGGGAAAAGACTTAAAAGAAGCAAGAGCTAATGCCTATGCGGCAACCGAATGGGTAAAATTCGATAATAAATATATGCGTCATGATATTGGTAAAGCGATTGACGAAGCATAAAAATGTACGAAAAGAGTATGAAAAGAAGAGCTTACGATTTAGGTTGTAAGCTCTTTTTAATTGTGTTATAGTATCCATATAACAAAAGAAAAAGACAGATAACAGGTGATGAGATGTTAATAGAAATTGATTTTAACAGCAGCGAGGCAATCTATGTACAACTGCAGAATCAGATTATCATGGGGATTGCAACAGACATGATTCGGGAGGGAGATACCTTACCGTCTGTCAGACAGCTGGCGGATACTGTGGGAATTAATATGCATACGGTGAATAAAGCGTATTCGATCTTACGGCAGGAAGGGTTCATCCAGTTGGACAGAAGAAGAGGAGCCGTAGTCGCCATTGATGCGGACAAGGCACAGGCAATGTTAAAACTCAGGGAAAAGCTTGCGATATTACTTGCAAAGGATGCTGCAAGAATATTGGAAGAGAAGATGTGCATGCATTGGTGGATGAGATATTTGACGAGTATAGAAGATAGGCAGAAAGGAACAAAAAGGCATGGATTATACAAGGCAGGCTAAGGAAGTGCTGAAGATTGCAGAAAAAATGTGCGAAGGAGATGGCACACCTTATGTAGGAACAGAACATCTGCTCTGGGAACTCAGAAAGGTGTATACCGGCGTAGCGGCGCAGGTTCTGGGAACGAACGGGGTAGATGAGGAAAATATACAGAAAGTGATGTCCGAACTGATCTCTCCTGCAGGTGAGATGCCAGGCAGAAAGAAACCAGAATACAGTCCGAGACTGGAATATATTCTGGAAGACAGTAAGACAGAGGCAGAACAGTTCCGCTCAGAAGAGATTGGAACAGAACATATGCTGACGGCACTTATCCGTGATATGGATTGTGTTGCTGCAAAGATCCTGACTACGTTAGGTGCGAATCTTCAGAAGATCTATCAGGAAATATTTGAAACTGTCGGGATCGATCCGAAGATGTATCAGGAAGAATATGGACCGGAAGAGGGGAGAAAGAACGGAGTATTGGATCAGTATGGTACCGATCTGACAGCAGAAGCAGAAGAAGGAAAGCTCGATCCGGTCATCGGAAGAGAAGAAGAAATCGGACGGCTGATGCAGGTCTTAAGCAGACGCACAAAGAACAATCCCTGTCTGGTCGGGGAACCGGGTGTTGGTAAGACAGCAGTCATCGAAGGACTTGCAACACAGATTGCAGAAGGCATCATGCCGGAAGGAATCAGGGGAAAACGTATCTATACCATGGATCTGGCAAGTATGATCGCCGGATCAAAATACCGCGGAGAATTCGAAGAACGTATGAAACGTCTGATTCAGGAGGTGAAGGCGGCAGGTAATATCATTCTGTTTCTGGATGAAGTGCATACGATCATTGGTGCGGGTGGTGCAGAAGGAGCGATGGATGCGTCTAATATTCTGAAGCCGTCTCTTGCAAGAGGAGAACTGCAGCTGATCGGTGCCACAACGATCGTGGAATACCGCAAATATATTGAAAAAGATGCGGCACTGGAAAGAAGATTCCAGCCAATCACGGTAGAAGAACCAGATAAAAATCAGTGTCTGGAGATACTGAAAGGTCTGCGCTCCAGATATGAAAAAGCATCATAAAGTAAAGATAAGAGAAGAAGCACTGGAGGCAGCAGTCAGCTATTCCAACCGCTATATCAATGACCGTTTTCTTCCGGATAAGGCGATTGATGTTGTGGATGAAGCATGTTCAAAAGTAAGCTTGCGTGGATTTAAAGTACCGGAAAATGTATATAAACTGGAAAAGGCACAGACGGAACTTGCAAAGGAACTGGAAGAAGCAATTCAAAGCGGCAATATCATTGAGGCATCCATGCTTCATAAAGAATTAAAGGATGCAGAAGAGAAATCAGAACAAATCAAGAAACGTATTCACAAGAAGAATGATGCAAAGCATCTGGAAGTAACGGAAGAAGATATTGCAGAGGTCGTATCACAGTGGACGAAGATTCCGGTAAGTCGTCTGGCTGAGTCAGAAAGCACAAGGTTAAATAAGCTTGAACAGACACTTCATAAGCGTGTGGTCGGGCAGGATGAAGCGGTAACAGCAGTAGCAAAATCTATCAAGCGCGGAAGGGTCGGACTGAAAGATCCAAAGCGTCCGATCGGTTCGTTCTTATTCCTGGGGCCAACAGGAGTCGGAAAGACAGAATTATCCAAAGCTCTTGCGGAAGCTCTCTTTGGAGATGAGAATTCTATGATCCGTGTAGATATGTCTGAATATATGGAAAAGCATAGTGTGGCAAAGCTGATTGGTTCGCCTCCGGGATATGTCGGACACGATGACGGTGGACAGCTTAGCGAACAGGTGAGAAGACATCCATATTCCGTCATCTTGCTTGATGAGATAGAAAAATGCACATCCGGATGTGTTTAATATCTTTTTGCAGGTGTTAGATGACGGGCACATTACAGATTCACAGGGAAGAAAGGTGGATTTTTCGAATACTGTGATCATTATGACATCTAATGCCGGAGCACAGTCAATCATCGATCCGAAAAAGCTGGGCTTTAATACAAAAGAAGATGCCGCAGGAGATTATAAGCGGATGAAGAATAACGTTATGAATGAGATCAAGTTTATCTTCCGTCCTGGGAAATTTTTGAACCGTATTGATGAAACTTTTGGTATTCCATCCACTGACAGTTGAGCAGATGCAGAAGATTGTGGGATTGATGTGCAGAGAACTGATCAAACGTGCAAAAGATCAGCTTGGAATCGATCTTACGATTCGTGATTCTGTGAAAAATGCATATTGTAGAGACTGGTATGGATAAGAAGTATGGGGCAAGACCACTCAGACGCGCTGTACAGAATCAGTTAGAGGATAAACTTGCCGAGGCGATTTTAAGTGGGGAAATCAGAAGAAATATGAAAGTTGTTGTTGGAATCTCTAAAAAATGAAATTAAATTTACGGCAAAGACTACAAATTAAAAACTATTTTATTATATAATAGAATGAACGAAAGAAGAACCTTAGGAGGACAAGAAAATGGCAGCAGTGAAAGAGCTTTTAAGAGCTGAAACAGACGGTACACTTAGTTTTGGAGATTATACATTAGACAGCAAAACTAAGTTAGACGGATTCGAATTTCAGGGGGATATCTACAAAGTTAAGACGTTCAAAGAGATTACAAAATTAGAAAAGAACGGAATGTTTGTATACGAATCCGTACCGGGAACTGCAGTAGAGAATTTCAAGGCAACAGAGAACGTAGTTTCGTTTAAAGTATGTGGAGAGACAGATTTTCAGTTTACACTTGGAATGGAAGCGGATGCAGAGTATGTTGTATACATGGATGATGTGAATATCGGAGACATGACAACAAACTTAAGTGGAAAACTCAGCGTAAGTGCAGAAGCAGATCCGGGAAAAGAGATTGGAATTAAAGTCGTAAGAAAATAATGGCAAAAATAAAGAAAAGTATATATTTCTGTCAGAATTGCGGACATGAAGAAAGCAAGTGGCTGGGGCAGTGCCCAATGTGCAAAGAGTGGAATACATTTGTGGAGGAAAAGGTGAGTACTCCGGCAGCCGGTGTATCCAGAGGCAGCAGTGTGGCAAAGAAAAAGAGTCAGATTGTGACTTTATCCAGTGTATCAACGACAGATGAAGAACGAACAAAAACTGGAATAAAAGAATTAGACAGAGTATTAGGCGGGGGAATCGTACAAGGTTCCCTCGTATTAGTAGGTGGGGATCCCGGAATCGGAAAATCAACACTGCTGCTTCAGGTGTGCCAGAAGCTGGCAGCCAGGCAGAAGAAGGTGCTTTATATTTCCGGAGAGGAATCATTGAAGCAGATTAAATTGCGTGCAAATCGAATGGGAGAATTCGCGGATAGTCTCTTTTTATTATGTGAGACGAATCTGGCAGCAATTCAAAGTGTGATTGAGAAAGAAACGCCGGATGTTGTTGTGATTGATTCGATTCAGACAATGTATAATGAAGAAGTGTCATCTGCACCGGGAAGCGTATCCCAGGTGCGGGAATCAACAAATGTACTGATGCAGCTGGCAAAGGGGCTGAATATCTCGACTTTTATCGTGGGACATGTGACAAAGGAAGGAACGGTTGCAGGCCCGAGAGTACTGGAACATATGGTGGATACAGTACTTTATTTTGAAGGCGACAGGCATGCATCATACCGGATACTCCGAGGAGTGAAGAATCGTTTTGGATCAACAAATGAGATCGGCGTATTCGAGATGCGCAGAGAGGGACTATGCGAGGTAGAGAATCCTTCGGAATTCATGTTGAGTGGAAAGCCGGAGAATGCAGCCGGATCTGTGGTGGCATGTGCGATGGAAGGCACAAGACCGATGCTGATGGAGATTCAGGCACTGATCTGCAGGAGTAATTTCGGAATGCCGAGAAGAACTGCGGCAGGATTGGATTATAACCGTGTTAACCTGCTGATGGCAGTTTTGGAAAAGAGGATGGGGCTTCCGTTATCCAATTACGATGCTTATGTCAATATTGCCGGCGGGATTCGTATGAATGAACCGGCAGCTGATTTGGGCATTGTAATGGCTATTGCTTCCAGTTATAAGAATAAACCAATCGCAGAAGATACGATCGTATTCGGAGAAGTTGGATTAAGCGGGGAAGTAAGGGCTGTATCTATGCCCGAGCAGAGAGTTGCAGAAGCTAAAAAACTAGGATTTAAGACTTGTATTGTGCCATCGGTTACATTGAAGTCCATTGGGAAAGTGGACGGAATCGAAGTGATCGGGGTCAGTAGCGTGAATCAGGCAATGAATTATATTTAGAACCAGTGGGGACGGAGTTTTGTGGCATTTTTTAGTGTTCCCCACTGGTTCGTTTTTTATTTATTGTTATGTGGTATGAGAAAACTATACTATATGAGCTTTTTTGATAACTGTTTCATACATAAAGAACATGATGCATAAAAAGACTCCCAGATAAATTGGAAAGAGTGTAATATCTATGGATCTTGCAATAATGCCAAAAAATGGAGGCATCAGACAAGTTCCAATATAGGCAAACGCCATCTGTACTCCAATAATCGACTGAGATTTGTCTGCACCAAAATGTGCGGGGGTTGAGTGAATAATGGATGGGTAAATCGGTGCACATCCAAGTCCGATGAGGATAAGTCCGGTTAAAGCAATTGTTTTTCCAAAAGGAAAAATCATGGCGAGGACACCGATAAGTATGATCCCTTCACCAAGATGGATCATCTGTGAGTCATTTAGCTTAAAAGTAATGAAACCGCTGATACCTCTGCCTACAGTAATTCCAATAAAGAAGAGACTTGCGAATCCAGCTGCTTTCTCTGAAGAATAACCCAGGTGCAGAACGAGATAACTACTGGCCCAGAGAGAGGATGTCTGTTCGATTGCAGAGTAACAGAAGAAAGCAAAAAGAATTTCTCTGGCGCCTGGAATCTGAAAAATCTGCTTTAAAGTCAGGGCCGGCAAAGTACAGACGGAACTGGAATCAGGTTGTCCGGTGTTTCCTTTGTTCTGAAATTGCTTCCAAAGAGGAAGACTTATGATTAAAATAGCAGTAAGTCCAATCTGGAAAATGGAAATGTAGCGGTATCCCATAGACCACCCCTGCTTATTAGATAAAGCATATCCCATAATATAAGGTCCAATAGAGGCACCGACACCCCACATACAGTGCAGCCAGCTCATATGCCGGCTTTCGTAATGAAGTGCAACATAATTATTGAGTGCTGCATCAACACTTCCACCGCCAAGTCCGTAAGGAACTGCCCACAGACACAATGCAATAAATGAATGGCTGACAGAGAATCCAATCAAAGCAACAGCAGTAGTAGCTACACTGATGGCAGTGATTTTACCTGTACCAAGATTTTTTGGTAAGTCTGTCATTTTGCAGACTAGATATAACGGTACCGGCGGCTATGATCATGGAAATGATTCCTGCGTAAGAAACGGGTACATGAAAGACCGGATACATGGAGGGCCATGCGGAGCCCAAAAGTGCATCCGGAAGTCCGAGGCTGATGAATGCCAGATAGATTACGGCAAGTAATAAGTGAAACATATAATAGTAACTCCTTCCTTTTATATAAGAAGAATCATAAAAGAAAAGATAGACAGTGTCAAGAAAGGAAAACAGGCAATTTTATATAGAAATAAGCAAGGGAAAAGAATAAAATTGTTTGAATTGTCTAAATTGCAG
>ENA-OQHD01000580-OQHD01000580.1-human-gut-metagenome-genome-assembly--contig:-NODE-580-length-12797-cov-2.051934_pt1 | contig 12797 bp, 22 predicted proteins | sample MGYA00242560_ERZ504711 | MGnify/ENA primary metagenome ERZ504711 (study PRJEB26092, sample SAMD00036198) | human gut metagenome | host: Homo sapiens | study: EMG produced TPA metagenomics assembly of... | reverse complement strand
AAGGGGCATTTGGAGTTTTGAAAAACGATTATGAATTTCAATGATTTTTACTTCGAGGAAAAACCAAGGTAAAACAGGAGATTCTTTTGCTCTGTAGGGGGTATAACATTAATAAACTGCATGCAAAAATCCAAAAAGAACGCACAGAAAGTTAGCTTTTCCCAGTAAAAGAAACAGCCTGAACAGCCAAAAAAAGTGGAGGCTTTTTTAAAGTACGCCAAAAATCCGGAAGAATTTCCAAATGAAAAGAATTCTTTCCGGATTTTTTCCATGTATAGAGCGAGGGCATCGCTCAATCATCTAATTTGATGATTTTGCGACACCCTCTTCCATTTTTTAATGTCAAGGTTTGGAGCGGCAGAGTTTATTCTGCTAAATTCTCCTGATTTTGCTGCGCGCATTACAGGGAACGCTACCTTTACCTTGAAGAGATCTCCGTCAATGTAGATTTCGAAGGTTCCGCCCTGGAGCTGAGTCAGGCTCTTGGCGATGGAGAGGCCCAGACCGCTTCCTTCGGTGGTTCTGGCCACGTCTCCCCGGACGAACCGCTCGGTCAGCTCCTCCGCCTTGATGTTCAAAGGATTGGAGGACATACTTTTTAATTGTGAATACAGCCATGGAATCTTCCTCAGCTACGTCCACATAGATGCGGCTGCCTTCCAGCGCATACTTAAAGGCATTATTATAGAGGTTTTCCAGCACCCGCCACAGGCGCCGTCCGTCTGCCTCGATAAAGAGCGTATGATCTGGAGCGGAGGTGATCAGGTTCAGGTGGCGGCTGGCGAATTTCTCCTCGAATTCGCCGTTGGTCTGGTAAATCAGTTCGATAAAGTCCAGACGGCTGATCTCCAGCTTCAGATTCCCGGAGCTGGCTTTGGAAGCCTCCACCAGATCCTCCGTCAGATTTTTCAGACGGTGGGATTTCTGCTCCAGCACGTCCAGATAACGCAGGATTTTTTCATCCTGGATATTTTCCCTTTTGATTAAATCTACATAATTAATAATAGAGGTCAAAGGAGTCTTAATGTCATGGGAGACATTTGTGATCAGATCGGCTTTCAGCCGTTCGCTTTTCACCTTTTCCGACAGGGCCATCTCCAGCCCCCTGCTGGCGTTGTTGAGATTTTCCGCAGTCTCTCTGATTTTTCCGGAAAACTGCGTCAAATCTACCTGGTAGGAGGTTTCTCCATCTGCCAGATGGCGGATAGCCAGATCAATCTTGTCGCGATCAGCCGCTCTGCGGAACATGACGTAAAAAATTCCACAGATTCAGACAGAACCACAGAGCCGCCAGCACCCCAATCATAATTTTAAGCGTCATAGAAAGAATATGCCACTTTAAATATAAGTAGGCTGCAGTCAGGAGAAGAATCGTATTGCAGATCAGGTAGGCGATGAAGGATACGGTCAGCTGTCCGGCAAAGGTCTGTCCTGTAAAGAAGATGGACAGGCGCACGCCCAGCTTCCGGATCAAGCTGTTTTCCCAGATAACGCCGGCTTTGTACCGTCTGATCAGGCTGAAGGCGGCTATCAGGCATCCCAGGTAAATAACGGCTGTGTAGAGCGCCCTTTTCGCCCACGTCCCAGGATTCCTCCGAAAGCGTCAGGTGAAGTACCCGGACCATGGTGTACCTGCACGCGAAGAGAGCCGCTGCGGTCATAAGGCATACAATCATCATGCCGGTTTCTGTGCTGGTATGGTCGAAGGGAGTGAGAGACACAGCATGGTCTCCATCTTCCTGCCTGCCGGAAACGGACAGAAGATACAGAAGAGAGAAGGCCGCCGTAAGACCGCCGACTGCCATCAGGGCAAAGCCCAGGAAGTAATAATTCTGCATTCTGACATAATGCCGGTAATTGGCCGCGTAGGCGTCGTCAGCCGGGTAATTGGTATCCAGTGCGGCCAGCAGGTAATAGGTCTTCGTAGAATACGGATTATTGGCAGACAGGGCCGAGACGGTATCCAGGTCAATGGATTTAAAATTCGTATCGTAGAACACGGAATTGCCCTGCAGGCAGGCGTACCGGCCGTAGTTTCTGGCCGTATCCAGAGTTAACTCCTCATCGTTGGAGAAGGAGGTGATCCGCTTGGGATTCGACTCATTGTCCAGATATTCAATTTTAAAATGAAGGTTGCAGGGCTGGTCAAACAGCCGTTTGTAGGTGCTGTAATATTGATTCAGGGTGCTTAAAATCTCTAAGGAAATTTCCTCCAGGGAGCAGTAGCGCATTCCTTCCCGGAGAGAAGTGTAGTATACGTCAGGCTGATTGGCAGACCACGCCACATAACCCCTTTAATGGTTTTCTGTTTTCATCCAGCGACACGGGCGTACACTGGAAATCCTCATTTAAATAGTAGCCCAGGGATTTCAGATATTTAATAATATCGTTCAGCGAAAAGGAACGCGTATCGTTGGGGCCAAAGGTCATCTGAAGCATTTCCTTTGAGATGTCGATGGAACCGCCTGTGGCAAAGATATTGTGATATTCCATGTACTGGAAGATATCAGATAAATCCTCGTTGAAATACTGGGTAAATTCATCGGTCTCCTCGTAGGAACCGCTGTGGATTCTGGTAATTCCTACGCCCAGGTTGTCATTCATATACATGATTCCCACGCCTATGAAGGCCAGGGCCAGGAAGAGGAGATGAACCACGCAGGCAGCGATTTTCCGCTGGTACAGAGAAAGCTTTCGAATCGTCATACTGTGTCACCTACTGTTTTTCAATTTTGTAGCCCACACCCCAGACTACTTTCAGATACCGGGGTTCCCTGGGATTGATTTCGATTTTTTCCCGGATATGGCGGATATGGACCGCCACCGTATTGTCGGCGCCGATGGCCTCCTCGTTCCAGATTTCCTCGTAGATCTGGTCGATGGAAAAATTACCTTTCCGGCATTTTTTGAACCAGGAGAAGCAGGATGTTGTACTCAATAGGGGTCAGCTTGATCAATTCCCCATCCACAAATACTTCCTTGTTTTCGTCATTGATCTGGAGACCGCCGCACTTGTATACACGGCTGTCTGTCTGGGTGTTCATATTTCCCAGCTGCGTGTAGCGGCGAAGCTGGGGACTTCACGCGGGCTACCAGCTCCAGAGGGTTGAAGGGCTTTGTGATATAGTCGTCTGCTCCGATGTTCAGTCCCAGAATCTTGTCGGAATCTTCTGACTTGGCAGACAGAATGATGATCGGTATGCTGCTGGTTTCACGGACCTTGAGGGTGGTCCGGATGCCGTCCAGACCGGGCATCATCACGTCCACAATCATTAAATTTACCTCATTTGTCTTTAAAAAGCTCCAGAGCTTCCAGGCCGTCGTAGGCCTTGATCACCTGAAAGCCCTCGCCGGTTAAGTAGATATCAATAGCCTCGACGATCTGCTTGTCGTCGTCGCATACGAGAATTTTCTGCATTATGTAACCCTCCTATTTTAATAGATAGACTGTATAGCGTCCCTTGTACACTGGCACTATAAAAATAAAGAAACATCATAGGTTAAGGAACCGCGAACTCCGTATCCTACGGATACTCCGTTTGCGTAGCGGCAGGAATCGCTCACAGAGCGATTCCTGCCTTCATTATACCTTCTGCCAGAGCAAATGGGTACTACTTTTTTCCTTGACAAACAACCTGCCATAGAATACACTAGCAATAGTTTGAATATCAAACAATTTCGTTTACTGAGTTAATGAAAGAAAGCAGACAGAAAAGCAGGAATCAGACATGACTACAAAAATCATTGGAATCGGCTCTTATGTGCCGGATACAGTTGTTACAAATCAGGATCTTATGAAGTTTCTCGATACAGACGACGCCTGGATTCGGGAGAGGACGGGAATCTGCGAGAGAAGGGTATCTAAGGATATGGGAACCTGCGGGCTGGCCATAGAGGCGGCGAAGCGGGCCATTGACGACGCTGGCATCGATCCGAAGGAAATTGACCTGATTGTGCTGGCCACTTCTTCCGGCGACAGGGCGTTCCCGGCGGCGGCCATGGACGTGCAGGCGGCCATAGGGGCTGTGAACGCGGTGGGCTTCGATATTACGGCGGCCTGCTCAGGCTTTATTTTCGGCCTTCACATTGCCCACAGCTTTTTCGCAGCAGGAATTTATAAGACGGCTCTTATCATCGGAGCGGAGACCTTGAGCAAGGTGGTGGACTGGACGGATCGGGGAACCTGCATCCTGTTCGGAGACGGAGCCGGAGCTGCGGTTGTCAGGGCGTCCGAGACAGGAATTATCAGGACTCTGATGGGAAGCGACGGAACCAAGGGATGGACCTTAGAGTGCCAGGCCAGAAATCTTTGGAAACTGCGTAAACGGCATTAAGCCGGAGCTGGGCTTTATGAAGATGGACGGAAAAGAGGTCTTCAAGTTTGCAGTCCGCAAGGTGCCGGAGATTGTGGCCCAGATTTTGGAGGACGCCCAGATGGATCCGGAGGAGATTAAATACTTTGTCCTCCACCAGGCGAATTTCAGAATTCTGGAGGCAGCTTCCAGAAGACTCAAGGTTCCCATGGACAGAATTCCGGTCAATATCGACCGCTACGGCAATACGTCGGCTGCCTCTGTTCCGATTCTCTTAGACGAACTGAAGAGGGACGGAAAGCTTGAAAGAGGCGATAAGCTGGTGCTTGCGGGCTTTGGATCCGGCATGACCTGGGGGGCTACTTTACTGGAGTGGTAGAATCAGTCTGCGATTCCGGGGAATTTTTTTTCTTGCAACTTCCTGAAAATCAAATATAATAAAAGAAATGACAGCCGTAGGGGAGGGCCCCGAAACGGCTTTCAGAAAATCTAAAACCCATAAAGCAAAGGAGACAAAAACTATGTTAGAGAAAATGAAAGAGATCATCGCAGAGCAGTTAAGCGTGGACGCAGAGTCCATTACAGAGGCTTCTTCCTTTAAGGATGATCTGGGAGCAGACTCCCTTGACTTATTTGAGTTAGTTATGGCTCTGGAGGATGAGTACTCCGTAGAGATCCCGGCTGAGGATTTACAGAACCTCTTAACAGTCGGTGATGTAATGAACTATTTAAAAGAAAAAGGTGTTGAGGCATAATGAAGACCAGAGTCACTGAACTTTTAGGGATTGAATGTCCAATCATCCAGGGCGGTATGGCCTGGGTGGCTGAGCATCACCTGGCTGCCGCCGTTTCTGAGGCGGGAGGACTGGGCCTGATCGGAGGAGCCAACGCTCCCGGCGAGGTGGTTCGCGAGGAAATCAGAAAAGCCAGAGAGCTGACAAAGAAGCCTTTTGGCGTCAATGTTATGCTGATGAGCCCTCACGCTGACGACGTGGCAAAGGTTGTAGTTGAGGAAGGAATCAAGGTAGTCACCACAGGAGCCGGAAATCCAGGAAAGTATATGGAGATGTGGAAGGCAGCAGGAATCAAGGTAATTCCTGTGGTAGCTTCCGTTGCCCTGGCCAGAATGATGGAGAAGGGCGGAGCTGACGCTGTGATCGCAGAGGGTATGGAGTCCGGCGGACACATCGGCGAGGCGACCACCATGACTCTGGTTCCACAGGTTGCAGACGCAGTTTCCATCCCTGTCATCGCGGCAGGCGGAATCGGAGACGGACGCGGCATCGCGGCGGCATTTATGCTGGGCGCTGAGGCGGTTCAGATGGGAACCCGCTTCGTTGTGGCGAAGGAGTCCATTGTGCATCCTGGCTACAAGGAGAGAATCATCAAGGCGAAGGATATTGATTCCACCGTTACAGGAAGGACTCACGGCCATCCTGTCAGATGCCTGAGAAACCAGATGACAAGAGAGTACATTAAGCTGGAGCAGGAAGGAAAGTCCTTTGAGGAGCTGGAGTATCTGACTCTTGGAACTCTCAGAAAGGCTGTCATGGAAGGCGATACGGTAAACGGAACCGTCATGGCAGGACAGATTGCAGGCATGATCAAGAAAGAGCAGAACCTGCAAGGAAATGATCGACGAAATGATGGCAGAGGCCGGAAGGCTTCTGCACTGGTAGAAGGACGTCAGTCCCGACGCCGGAGAATAGAGGTGCGGCCCGTGTGCAGAAAGTGACGGCAGGCGGGCCGTTTCCATAGGAATAAAAAGGAGCGGCGCTATGAGCAAAATTGCATTTATTTTCCCCAGGCCAGGGCGCGCAGGTGTGCGGTATGGGCCAGGATTTCTACGAGCAGACTGAGACAGGAAGAAAGGTGTTCGACACAGCGTCCGAGATTCTCGGATTTTCCATGCCAGAGCTCTGCTTTGAGAAAAATGACAGACTGGACATCACAGAGTACACACAGCCGGCTATGGTCACAGCCAGCCTTGCCATGATGAAGGTTCTCATGGAGCAGACGGGAATCAAGCCCGACGCGGCGGCAGGACTCAGTCTGGGCGAATATCCGGCAATGGCGGCGGCAGGCGTGATGTCTGAGGAGGACGCGATCCGCACAGTACGAGAGAGGGGAATCCTGATGCAGGAGGCAGTTCCGGCCGGAATCGGAGCTATGGCTGCTGTGCTTGCGATGGATGCAGAGGAGATTGAAAAGGTAATTGCGCCGATAGAAGGCGTTCAGATTGCCAACTATAACTGTCCGGGACAGATTGTTAGTTTCCGGAAAGAAGGAGGCAGTGGACGAGGCGGCAGAGAAGCTGAAGGAAGCAGGGGCAAAGCGGGTCATCCCGTTAAATGTCAGCGGACCGTTCCACTCTAAAATGCTGACAGAGGCAGGAGAGAAGCTGGGAAAGGTTCTCGACACCGTCGAGATTCACAAGCCGGCGATTCCCTACGCTGCCAATGTGACGGCAGAGTATGTGACAGAGGCAGAAGATGTAAAGCCTCTGCTTGAGAGACAGGTGTCTTCCTCCGTGCGCTGGGAGCAGACTATGAGAATGATGCTGGCCGACGGAGTGGATACATTTATTGAAATCGGGCCTGGAAAGACTCTGGCCGGATTTATGAAGAAGATAGATAGAAGCGTTCGCGTGATTAATATAGAGAAACTGGAAGATATTGAGAAGGTAAGAGAGCTTCTGTAAGCTCAGGTGGGAGACGCGGAAGCAGTATGCCGCGTCCCATTTTACCCTCAGGCATACCGGAAGAAATTCCGAGGAAAGGTTGTAAAACTATGTTATTGGAAGGCAAAATTGCACTGGTAACCGGAGCGAGCCGCGGAATTGGCCGTCAGATCGCCCTGACACTGGCCAAGGAAGGCGCCGTGGTTATCGTAAATTACAATGGATCTGCCGCAAAGGCGGAGGAAGTGGTAAGGGAGATCACCGAGGCAGGCGGAACCGCTGAGGCCGTTCAGTGCAGCGTCTCCGACTACGCAAAGACAGAAGAGATGATGAAGGACCTGATCGCCAGATATAAGAGAATCGACATTCTGGTGAACAATGCGGGCATCACGAAGGATAACCTGCTCATGAAGATGAACGAGGAGGAGTACGACGCAGTTCTGGACACCAACTTAAAGGGAACCTTTAACTGCATCAAGCACATTTCCAGACAGATGTTAAAGCAGAAGGGGGGTCCGCATCATCAATATTTCCTCCGTTTCCGGCGTTATGGGAAATGCAGGGCAGGCCAACTACTGCGCGTCCAAGGCGGGCGTAATCGGACTGACCAAGTCAGTGGCCAGAGAGCTGGGAAGCCGCGGCATTACGGTAAATGCCATTGCTCCGGGCTTTATTGACACGGAAATGACGGCAGTTCTCCCGGAGGACGTAAAGAAGGCTATGGGAGATCAGATTCCTATGAAGAAATTCGGAAAGACAGAGGATGTGGCGAATCTGGCTGCATTTTTAGCTTCCGATCAGGCAGGATACATCACAGGCCAGGTCATCAACGTTGATGGCGGCATGGCAATGTAGGAGGTAATATATGGCAAACAGAGTAGTGATTACCGGTATGGGCGTCGTAAGCCCAATCGGAAATGATGTGGAGACATTTTGGAATTCCCTGAAGGAGAACAAGAGAGGCTTCGGAGAGATTACATATTTTGATACAACCGACTATAAGGTAAAGCTGGCAGCCCAGGTCAAGGATTTCGATCCAAAGCAGTACATGGATCCGAAGACAGCCAGAAGAATGGAGCCATTTTCCCAGTTTGCAGTGGCTGCGGCAGGACAGGCCCTGGCTCAGTCCGGCATCGACATGGAGAAGGAGGATCCCTTCCGCGTAGGCGTCAGCGTAGGATCCGGAATCGGAAGCCTTGGAGCTATAGAGAGAGAGCACAAGAAGATGCTTGAGAAGGGACCGGGCCGCATTAACCCGCTTCTGGTTCCCATGATGATCTGCAACATGGCGGCAGGAAACGTGGCCATCCAGTACGGCTTAAAGGGCAAATGCATTAACGTGGTAACAGCCTGCGCTACAGGAACCCACTCCATCGGAGAGGCCTTCCGCTCCATCCAGTGCGGAGAGGCTGACGTTATGGTTGCCGGAGGCGCAGAGGCCAGCATCACAGGCCTTGGAGTGGCAGGCTTTTACGGCCCCTGACTGCCCCTTTCCACCAATACAGATCCGGCTACCTGTTCCCGTCCGTTTGACAAGGACAGAGACGGTTTTGTGATGGGCGAGGGAGCCGGAGTGGTTGTCTTAGAGTCCTTAGAGCACGCCCAGAAGAGAGGCGCAGTGATCCTGGCAGAACTGGCAGGCTACGGCGCTACCTGCGACGCCTACCACATCACCTCCCCGGCAGAGGACGGAAGCGGAGCTGCCAAGGCCATGGAGTATGCAATCAAGGACGCCGGAATTACTCCGGATCAGATTGATTATGTAAACGCCCACGGAACCAGCACCCACCACAATGATTTATTTGAGACAAAGGCCATCAAGCTGGCTTTAGGCGATCACGCTTACAAGGTAAAGGTAAATTCCACCAAATCCATGGTAGGCCATCTGTTAGGCGCTGCCGGAGGCGTGGAGCTGATCACCTGCGTGAAGTCCGTCATGGAGGATTATGTTCATGTGACCTCCGGTCTTTCTGAGTCCGAGCCGGAGTGTGATCTGGACTACACCAAGGGCGAGGGCGTCCACACAACCGTAAACTATGCGATTTCCAATTCCCTGGGTTTTGGCGGACATAACGCAAGCCTTGTGGTAAAGAAATTCGAGGCTTAATTCAGAGGAGGCAGAGATGGAAATTAAGGATATTGTAACGCTGATCGAGGCTGTTTCAAAAAATAACCTGACCAGCTTTGTGCTGGAGGAGAACGGAACGAAGCTCTCCTTAAAGAGAGAGAAGGAGAGAGAGACCGTTGTGACAGCCGTTCCAGCGCCTGGTTTTGCGCCGGTTTCCGCAGCTCCCATGATGAGCCAGCCGGCTGCGGCTTTTCAGGTATCCGGCGCTTCTGAGGCTTCTGGCGCAGAGACGCCTGCAGCGAATGCAGAGAGCAGAGATATCGCTTCCGGCAATACGGTAAGCTCCCCGCTGGTGGGCACCTTTTACGCATCCCCGTCTCCGGACGCAGAGCCGTTTGTGAAGACTGGCGACAGAGTAAAGAAGGGACAGGTTCTCGGCATTATCGAGGCCATGAAGCTGATGAACGAGATTGAGAGCGAGTATGACGGCGTTGTGGAGGCAGTACTTGTAAACAACGAGGAGGTTGTGGAGTACGGCCAGCCGCTGTTCCGCATTAAATAATCCGGAGAAAGGGAAAGGTATTTCTATGCTGGGAATTAAGGAAATTCAGGAGATTATCCCTCACAGACATCCGTTTCTTCTCATCGACTGTGTGGAGGAGATCCGCCCGGGTGAGGGAGCGGTAGGATATAAATCAGTGACCTACAACGAGCCGTTTTTTGCAGGTCATTTCCCTCAGGAGCCGGTTATGCCGGGAGTCCTGATTGTGGAAGCCCTGGCCCAGGTAGGCGCGGTAGCCATCCTGAGCGAGGAGGAGAACAAGGGAAAGGTAGCCTACTTCGGCGGAATTAACAGCGCCAAGTTCAGAAGAAAGGTAGTCCCGGGAGACCGCTTAAAGCTGGAGTGCCAGATTATTAAGAGAAAAGGCCCGGTAGGAATCGGCAGCGCCACGGCGTCTGTGGACGGCAAGGTGGCAGTTTCTGCTGAGCTGACATTTATGATTGGATAGGTGACAAGTTTGTTTAACAAGATTTTAATTGCAAACCGCGGTGAGATCGCGGTGAGAATTATCCGGGCCTGCCGGGAAATGGGAATCAAAACCGTTGCTGTCTATTCAGAGGCGGATCGTGATTCTCTCCACACGCTTCTGGCGGACGAGGCCATCTGCATTGGTCCGGCTCCTTCCAGTGAAAGCTATCTGGATATGGAGAGGATCATTTCCGCTACAGTGGCGATGAAAGCAGATGCCATTCATCCGGGATTCGGCTTCCTGTCTGAAAATGCCCGCTTTGCGGATCTGTGCGAGAAGTGCAATATCCGCTTTATCGGCCCGTCTGCTGAGATTATTCACCGGATGGGAAATAAGTCCGAGGCCAGAAAGACCATGATGGAAGCGGGAGTTCCCGTGGTTCCGGGAAGCAAGGAGCCGGTTTACACTCCCGAAGAGGGGCTTAAAATGGCCGAGAATATCGGTTTCCCCCGTTATGATCAAGGCCTCCTCAGGCGGCGGCGGAAAGGGCATGAGAATTTCCCAGAAGCGCAGAGGATTTCGAGGGCAATTTTAACCAGGCCCAGATGGAGTCTGTGAAGGGCTTTTCCGACGATACCATGTACATCGAGAAGTACATCGAGCAGCCAAGGCATATTGAATTCCAGACTTTTGGCGGACGAGCACGGCCATGTAGTGCATCTGGGAGAGAGAGACTGCTCCATTCAGAGACGCCATCAGAAGGTAATCGAGGAGGCGCCGTCAGCGGCTATCTCCCCAGAGCTGAGAAAAGAGATGGGCGAGACGGCGGTGAAGGCCGCCAGAGCGGTAGGATATGTAAATGCGGGAACCATCGAGATTTTTGTTAGATAAGCATAAACAGTTCTACTTCATGGAGATGAACACCAGAATCCAGGTGGAGCATCCTGTGACAGAGGCTGTGACAGGCATTGACCTGATTAAGGAGCAGATTAAGATCGCGGCGGGAGAGCCGCTTGGCTTTTCCCAGGAGGACGTGGTCATCCGGGGGCACGCCATTGAGTGCAGAATCAATGCGGAGAATCCGGAGAAGCATTTCATGCCAAGTCCGGGAACCATCACAGAGCTGCATCTGCCCGGCGGAAAGGGCGTCAGAATCGACACCCACATCTACAATGGATACAAGGTTCCGCCTAACTATGATTCCATGCCTTTTAAAGCTGATTTCCTACGACAGCGACAGAGAGGGAGCCATGGCCAAGATGCGCAGCGCCCTCGGCGAGATTGTCATTGAGGGAATCGATACAAACGTGGACTTCCAGTATGAGATTTTAAACAGCGAAGCTTACCAGAAGGGAAGCATTGACACGGATTTTATTCCGAAGGAATTCCCGTCCTACTGCAGGTAGGGGAGGCTTTTGACGGAAATGCTTCTGTCTGGGCTTAAGCGTCCGGCACAGTCTGAGCAGAGGCGAGGATTCGGGGAAAGGGAGAGTGTTATATGCTGAAAGATATGTTTAAAAAGACATATACCTTGATTGATACAAAACATTAAAAAGGTTTCTGAGGAGAGAGAGGGGGCTGTAAACGAGGGGCAGCCCAACATCCCTCAGGGCCTCTGGCGCAAGTGCAACAAGTGCGGCCGTCCGATTTACACGGAGGATGTGAGAAATAACTATTACATCTGTCCCAAGTGCGACGGCTACTTCCGCGTCCACGCCTACAGAAGAATCGAGATGACCATTGACAGCGGTTCCCTTTGAAGAGTGGGACAGGGAGATGGAGTTTATCAATCCCTTAAATTTCCCTGGATATGAGAAAAAGATTCAGGCAGTTCAGGAAAAGACGAATCTGAATGAGGCGGTCGTGACAGGATGGGGAACGATTCACGGCCAGAAGACGGCCATCGCTGTCTGCGATTCCCGTTTTATTATGAGCAGTATGAGCCACAACGTGGGGGCAGAAGATTGCCAGGGCTGTGGAGAGGGCCACGGCTTTAAGGCTTCCGGTGATTATCTTCGCCTGCTCCGGAGGAGCCAGAATGCAGGAGGGACTTGTCTCCCTGATGCAGATGGAGAAGACCTCCGCCGCCTTGAAACGCCACAGCGACGCGGGACTTTTATATATCAGCGTCCTGACGGATCCCACCACGGGAGGCGTGACGGCCAGCTTCGCCATGCTGGGAGATATTATCATCGCGGAGCCTAAGGCGCTGATAGGATTTGCCGGACAGAGGGTAATCGAGCAGACCATCCGCCAGAAGCTTCCTGAGGGCTTCCAGAGAGCGGAGTTCCAGCAGGATCACGGCTTTGTGGATCTGATTGTGGAGCGCCCGGAGATGAAGGACACTCTGTCCTATCTTCTGCGGTTCCATTCCAGCAGAAATCAGTGGAACTACAAGGGCGAGGGACGCAGGGCCCAGACGTCGGAGAGCGCTCCGGAGACGAAGGGCTGTCCGGAAGGCGGCGCAGCCCGCAGATTTCCGATTTTATCCAATGGGGAGTCCCTTGGAAAAAAGAGGGAGGCAGAGCTTCTGGCCGCTGTGGAGAAGACCTTTGAGAGAAAGAGCGCTGTGATTAAGCGGACCTCTGAGAAGGAGTTCGAGGATATTTCCAACCGCCAGCTGAGCGCCTGGGATACGGTTCTCATCTCCAGAAGCGAGGACAGGCTGATTTCCAGCGACTATATCGGAGAGCTGTTTGACGATTTCATCGAGCTTCACGGAGACAGGTATTATGGGGACGACGGGGCCGTTATCGGAGGAATCG
>ENA-OQHD01000579-OQHD01000579.1-human-gut-metagenome-genome-assembly--contig:-NODE-579-length-12800-cov-2.351298_pt1 | contig 12800 bp, 17 predicted proteins | sample MGYA00242560_ERZ504711 | MGnify/ENA primary metagenome ERZ504711 (study PRJEB26092, sample SAMD00036198) | human gut metagenome | host: Homo sapiens | study: EMG produced TPA metagenomics assembly of... | reverse complement strand
TTGCCATCTCCTTGCCCAAAAGCACGGTAGGCAGGAACGACACCTGCCACAGCCCAATATCCCAAGCCTACGGCAACTGAGCGAGAAAGTGGGCAAAGTGGGAGCTGCTTCCATCATGGCGTAGGTTGCATTCCGCATGAAGTAACCATCGTTCATGTCCACACGCCATGTCCCCATCAATATAGCTGTATTTTCCGGTAACTCATGCAATCTGTCACAAATGGTATATATGGTATGGACGCGTCCGTCCAGCAGAATCAGGTTGAGTTCCGGAAACTTCTGCATCTCCTTCACTACATAGGCTTGCATGGCAACGCCGCCATAACTGTTGTCTGAGACAAAAGCGATATTCTTGGTGCCGGGATACATCTGCTTTATCATATTGATGTTGGCCTCCACATCATACTCATAAACGAAGCCAGCCTTGATAGGCGAACTGGGGAAATCCGTGAAGAAGTCGACGGATTCGGGCATCCAGGTCTTTAAGTCGACCGTATCGCCCGGCAACAATATGGCGTTACGGCTGGACAATGCACTTACGACCGGAGTATTGCCGCGTATAGAGTCGGGCAGAGAAAGATAGGCAGCCCAAGCCTCCTGCCCAATAAGGACGGTCAGCGCCGGACTGTTATCGCCCTGGTATTTGGACAATAGCTCCACCATCCTCCGTTCCCAAAGGGGGCAGATTCGGAGAAGCTTTTGCAGTTCATGTTTTCCAATGCGATGGTGTTTGTCCCGCCCAGGCGTTGGAACTCCTCCATAAAGTCTGAGATGTTGCCGGAAGTACGGCCAGCATCCGGGTTATAGGAACTGATAATCAGTATCGGATGCTCCCCCGTAATAGAGAACACTGGTAACAGACAGCAGAATAATGCTATGATACATGACGATATGGTACGAAACACATCAGTCATGAAGGTCATAGTCATTAATGCCATAAAGTATGGCGTAGGACTTTGCTAAATTTGCTTTTTCAAATTTAGCCATAAATGTGGTGTCACTCTCGGCATTGGTATCACGATGTTTTGCTTCGTTAAAGTCATAAATATCCTTCAGGCCTACGGGAACGCCCTCCTCATCAAAGAAGATTGTCGCACAGCCCAAGGCATAATCAAATTTCATCATTCTCATAGAAAGAAATGGTTTGGGAATAATAGACCTTTCCTTTAATGATTACCTTCTGTGGGCCATGAAACAGCTTCTCGCTTGCCGCACGCGAGGCAACAGCCGCTTTCGCAATCCGCTCAAAGACTTCTGACGACACGGTCATAGTTTGATGCCCTTTTTTTTGTAAAATACCCAAAGCAGGCATTGGTTTTTCAAAATCGCTATTCACTTTTGCCATGAAATGCTTCAATACCTCCTCAAGGTTTTTGCCGAAATGTGTTTGAGCCTCATTTTTCGGCTGCTTTCACTAACGTATTGATAAATGTAGTGAGCATTTTATCTAAAATCGATTGACCTTTAGCTTCTTCCATATTATTGTTTATTAGTTCGTTATAGTTGACAAACTTCGCAATAATAAATGATTTTTCCAAGAATATGGGGTTTATTTTCGTACGACGATTGTTTTTCGTACTTTTGGCATCCATTATAAAAAGAGAGAACCGATGATACAACATTTCCACCGCATGATATCTGCCGCCCTCGGCATATCAGAGAAACAAATAGTACAGACCCTCGGATTGCTGAACGATGGTGCCACCATCCCCTTCATCAGCCGCTACCGAAAAGAAGTGACGGGAGGACTGGACGAAGTGCAGATTGAATCCATAAAGACCCACTACGAAAAGCTGAACGAAATCGCCAAACGTAAAGAAACCATCCTGAACACCATACAGGAACAAGGTAAACTGACCGCCGAACTTCAGAAGCGCATCGAGGAGACTTGGGACAATACCCTACTGGAGGACATCTACCTCCCCTACAAGCCCAAACGGAAAACACGTGCCGAAGCAGCCCGTCAAAAAGGACTGGAACCCCTCGCCACCCTGCTGATGCTGCAACGTGATCCTCATCCGGAGGAACGCGCCGCCAATTACGTGAAAGGAGACGTGAAGAACGTGGAAGATGCACTGAAAGGTGCCCGTGACATCATAGCCGAGCATGTTAGCGAAGACGAACGTGCCCGAAACAGCGTGCGCAACGCATTTGCCCGCCAAGGCATACTGACCGCCAAAGTAGTGAAAGGCAAAGAAGAGGAAGCGACCAAATACCGTGACTACTTCGACTGCTCCGAATCGTTGAAGCGATGCAACTCCCACCGCCTGCTCGCCATCCGGCGTGCCGAAGCGGAAGGCCTGCTGAAAGTCAGCATCAGCCCGGACGATGAGGAGTGCGTGGAACGGCTGGAACGCCAATTCGTGCGGAGCAACAACCCCTGCGGACAGCAAGTGGCAGAAGCCGTGCAGGATTCCTACAAACGCCTATTGAAGCCATCCATAGAGACGGAATTTGCCACGCAAAGTAAGGAACGTGCTGATGAGGAAGCCATCAAGGTATTTGCCGAAAACCTCCGTCAGTTGTTGCTGGCTTCACCACTTGGGGGCAAAAGCGTGTGATGGGTATAGACCCCGGATTTCGTACGGGTTGTAAAGTTGTGTGCCTCGATGCACAAGGAAATCTGCTCCACAATGAGAACATCTACCCCCACCCTCCGGTCAGCAAGCAGAAAGAGGCATTTGCCAAGCTGCAAATGATGATAGAGTCTTATAAGATAGATGCCGTAGCCATAGGTAACGGAACTGCCAGCCGCGAGACGGAGGAGTTCTTGAAACATCAGCGCTTCAACCGCGACATACAGATATTCATCGTCAGCGAGCAGGGAGCTTCCATCTATTCGGCCTCTAAAATTGCACGGGACGAGTTTCCCGACTACGACGTCACCGTACGCGGTGCTGTGTCCATAGGCAGACGACTGATGGACCCGCTGGCAGAGTTGGTAAAGATTGACCCGAAATCTATTGGTGTGGGGCAATACCAGCATGATGTGGACCAAACCAAGCTGAAAAAAATCACTGGACCAGACCGTAGAAAACTGTGTAAACTTGGTAGGTGTCAACCTGAACACCGCAAGCAGCCATCTACTGACCTACATCTCGGGATTGGGTCCGCAACTGGCACAGAACATTGTGAACTATCGCGCCGAAAACGGTGCCTTCACCTCGCGCAAGGAACTGATGAAAGTACCTCGTATGGGTGCCAAGGCGTTTGAGCAATGTGCCGGCTTCCTACGCATTCCGCAGGCAAAAAATCCGCTGGACAATACTGCCGTACACCCGGAAAGCTATTGTATCGTAGAACAAATGGCAAAGGACTTGGGTTGCAGCGTAGCCGAGCTGATAGCCAGCCGGGAGCTGCGTCTGAAGATTAATCCCGAACGCTACCTCCTCCCCCGACCGTGGGCATGCCGACACTGAAAGACATCCTGCAAGAGCTGGACAAGCCCGGACGTGACCCACGCGGACCGATAAAGATATTTGAATTTGACAAGAACGTGCGCACCATCAACGACCTGCGCGAAGGCATGGAATTGCCCGGCATCGTAGGAAACATCACCAACTTCGGCGCATTTGTCGACATAGGCATCAAGGAAAACGGACTGGTACACCTCTCCCAACTCGCCGACAGATTCATATCAGACCCTAATGAAGTAGTGTCCATTCACCAGCATATACGCGTAAAGGTACTCAGCATAGATATGGACCGGAAACGCATACAGCTGACAATGAAAGGAGTGGAACAGAATTAGGGGTTAATGATTAGTGATTAATGACTAATACGGAAATCATTAATCACTAATCCCTTATAATAGTGTCTTAAGATAATTACTGTACCAAGCACTAAAAGTAGTGAACACAGAATAGAGCCTTCGAACCCGAAAGTTCCTCCATTTATCAGATTTTCTTCCGGAAAGTGAAGAATCAGCAGATTCTCATTGCTAAATTCATTTCCACTGACTTTATATCCCAAAACAGAACCTTGAATCCAGTTCCAGAACCAATGCAAGGCAATGGGAAAACAGAGGTTACGCGTGTATATATAGGAAGCTCCCAAGAAACAACCCGCCAGCATGATATTCAAAAACGGGACGAAGGCAAAGCTGGGATTGAAAAGATGCATCAACGAAAATAACACCGCAGAGATAAGCAATGCCACAAACTTATTGACGCCTCCATCCAGCATACGCCCTAAAATGAAACCGCGTCCAATAACTTCTTCCGTAACTGCCACTAAAAAAATTAAAGCAAAAAGACTCGACAACAACGAAATGGGAGAAAACAAGACCCCTGCCACTTCCACAGCCCCCAAACAATAAAGACAAGCCAAAACCAACTACATACAAGAACACGACAAACAAAAGCTCCGTTCAGCAGGCTTCTGCCCATCCCTTCAAAGACAAGCCCAAGCCCGAAAAAGGAAGCTTCCTGAAACCCAGCACCATACAAGCGGCAATAAGCCCACTGGCCAACATCAAGACTTCATTCAACATCATTAAATAGACGCTCATCCCACCAGCTTGTGTCTTCAACTCAGGGAAAGCAATCGCAAAAGGTATGGCAAACAAAAACAGAAAAATCATAAAAAGTACAGTAAACAGTACTATATCAACGAATGCCAGCCAAATACGTTTTGTTTTACTCATAGCAACACACTCTTCCTTCACCGTTTCTTCCGTCTCCATTTGTATCTCATTTTGATTAATATCCGACAAAAAGTAATAATAAAAAGAAAAAAGCTTCATGTATTCCTGCCGGTTTCTTGTTATATTTGTGATAGTATGAAGTATCTTATTTGACTATCAACGAATTACATTCAACTCGCATGAGAACGGGCAACGGATAAGAAAATGCCGGACTGTTCAGAATCACTATATTCCTCATGCTTTCAAATAACTCTTTGTTTCGATGCAAAGATAGCATTTTTTACTGAGAATACCGGAATTTTCCGGGTACAAATTCATGATGAACCAATGAAATAACCTGTATCGGACATGACAGGCATACCGAAGCCGAGTTCCCCCTAACTACAGGCAAAGGTACCCCCGTGTCCTGCTCGTACAAGCAAGGTCAAGCCCTCCGGGTGTCGTGGAAAAATTCATCCTCGCCCGGAGGGCTTGCGGTATTTTTCCCGCCAACCTTGCCTGTACGGGACACGGCCTTTCATAGCCTGTAGTTACGGGAACTCCGGCCCCGAAAAGCCGGACTAACAAAAAAAGTATAATTGTCATGCTACAACAGGCAACAAAGGAAAAGTACGGTATCGAGACACTCAAAGAACGGAATGTTTCATACGACCATGAACATGGACTGACACAGAAAGATGTGGATATGGCCAACAATCATGTGCAGCTTATCGAGCGGACACGCTCTGAAGTCACACCGCAAATCGGCGACAGGCTGGTATATGTAACCGAACATGGGGATTATTACGGGAACGCTCTTATTGATGGCAAAAGTACAAAGGAAGGATACCTATCCATATGCGAACAGCCCTATGTTCCTTTCGTGTGGGGAAGAAGGCGGGAGCATCCGTCTGAGTGTCAGCGGCGGAGCGTTCCACTCCGTAAATCCGAAGGACATGAAATTCCTGAAATGGACGGAAGGAGCGTTCAAGGACTGGGGACACTGCGGCGCATGCGCCAACGGTTCGGTGACGTTCATTGCCAAAGTGCCTTTATGGTTCTATGCCGAACCCAATTCCAGGTATGGAGATTTCACGACAGAGACCTACCGGAAGTTTTACCTGAACAAAAGGGATGAATCGGAAAGCGGCAATCTCTATCAAGGCTTTGACATCGCTTTCCGGGATGAAGCCGAGTTCCGGCAGTTCCTGAAGGACTACGAAGGAACTGTGTTCAAGGGAAATTGGGAAAATCAAATCGTGTTATGGTGTTTCCGTCGGGAATATGTGTTCCTACCTTCCGCCGAATGGAAAACGGTTGATGCCCCTGCCGAAGAACGGAGGCTCAACTTCCACCCCGAACAGGTCAAGATAGTCAAGGACATGGAAAAGCACATCACGTACTTCTATCGAATCAAACCGGATAATTTCTAACACTTAAAATCCAACAGATATGCAAACGACAGTAACCAAGGCCGGTAAACGCTCCCGACCTGCTTTCCGGTATCCTGAGCATACAAGTGAGAAACGGGGACAAGATTACGGAGCAAGACCGTGCCTATTGCCAGCACCAGCAGGACATGCTCTACAAGACACTCGACCAGATTGACCGTTGGTACGCCGTCTTCAAGGAGGAGGCAGAACAGTATCAAGCCGAGCGCAAGTTCCATTACGAGGAGAACGGCAAGGTGTCCATGCGGGATTTCTACACTTACCATAACGACAGGGACGACTATTCTCACAACGAGTTCAAGCCGTTCGACCTGATCAATGACCTGGTGGATAAGAACCGCAACGCCAACGCGAACTTTGCGGGCCGCATCATTTCTTATTTCAACAGGACTTACAACGTGTCGGTCCCTGAATATAAAATAGACGAAAAGACCCTTCAGATGGGCTCCCGTCCTGTCTATGGGACATATGTAGATGTGGTTATCGAACACTTGGGTGGCAAGAGTTTCCGGGAAACGGCGGTGGAGGAACTTCTTGCCAGGGTTGCCAGAGTCGTCAAACCTTCCTGCTGGAGTAAAGTCAAGACGGAGCTGAAGAAGGACAGGATTGTATTTCCCGAAATCATCCGTTTCGACGATTATTACATACAATACAACAACAGGTGCAAAATCAGTTACAACTATGGCGGAGAACTGGAAACCCTGTGTGCCGGTATCGCCATACGGTGCGGACGACATACTGAACGGGAATTCAAAGATGATCATCCGTTTCGATGACAATGACGTTTCCGTCACCGACTGGTACGACCTCACGACCACCAATGCCGAGCAGATCCGGTTCTACAAGAACGGACGCATCGATGTCCGGTTCAAGGACAGCGCGGCAGCCGAGAGTTGTTTCAAGCGTCTGCGTCTGGATGAAATCACCCTAAGAGAAAACTGACCATGATAAGATTTACACAGCACCCCGTAAGGCATTCCTTGCGGGGTGTTTTCATTTTTAACGATAAACAGATAAAGTTATGTATGCCATCATCCCCCAACAGATACCGCAAGGTATGCGTGCCGAAGTCAACGAGAAGATACTTTTCGCCATAGACTCCGGCAAGAACCTCATTCCGGCGGAGAGCATCTACAACTGCTATACCGGTATCGGAGGGCTGCACAACCTCAAACAGTCCGACTTTGCCAGCTACCACGAGTATGCCGAAGCGAAGAAGGAGTTCGAGATGGGACAGTTCTTCACCCCGCATGAAATATGCCGGGACATGGTGGATATGCTGTGTCCTGTCTCATCCGAAATGGTTCTTGACATGTGTTGCGGTATGGGCAATTTCTTCAACCATCTGCCCAACCCGCATAATGCCTACGGCTTCGACATAGACGGCAAGGCCGTGTCTGTCGCACGATACCTCTACCCGGAAGCCCATATCGAGAAATGCGACATCCGGCAATACTATCCGGAACAACGTTTCGATGTTATCATCGGCAATCCTCCTTTTAACTTGAAGTTCGACTACAAACTGTCGCAGGAATACTATATGGACAAGGCTTACGATGTGCTCAATCCGGCAGGAATCCTGATGGTCATCGTGCCCTGTTCCTTCATGCAGAGCGGGTTCTGGGAGAAGACACGGATAGCCGGTATAAACGGCAGATTCTCATTTGTCGGTCAGACGAAGTTGGGCCCGTCAGCCTTTGCCGCAGTCGGAGTCCATGACTTCAATACGAAAATCATGGTATTTCTCCGTAAATCGGGCCACATCAAGATGCAGGCTTACAACGCGGAAGAATTCATAACGGCGGACGAGCTGAAAAAGCGCATCGGCGAGGCAAGGGCGATGAAACACCGGTTGCGTTTCGACCTGATGCGCGAAACCAACCGGATCGACAAGGAAGAACTTGAGCTGTTCGAGTACAAACTTGCCAAGTACATGTACGAGCTGAAGGCGCACGCCAAGTTGAACAAACATATAGACAAGGCGGAAGCGTTGGTCACGAAGTTCCGTAACCAGAAACCGCCTGAGAACGCCACGCGGGAGCAGGTGGAGCAATGGGAGAAGAACAAACTGACCCCGAAGAAAGTGCTTGCCGTCATCCGCAGGTACATCACCTCGCAAAATACCGTACCTCGCAAGGAAGTGGCATTGGTGAAGACCTCATACGGCTTCAAACTGAAACAATATGCTCCGCGACTCCTTGACAAAGTTCCGCACAAGGCGGCAAGTATCAACGACCTCGTGCTGGAACGTACTGAACTGCCCATGCCGGAAGTGCCGACAGAAAAGAACATGCACCAAATCCGTGCGGCGGAGAAACTGATCCGACGCAAGCGAGAGAGTACGAAATGCAGAACCGGCAGTTCCCGGAAATGGAGGAAGATGGCAGGCTGAAAGAATACCTGGACCGGTGTGCATTCATCAACAAGGACGGCGAGACCTGCGAGTTTACCACGCTCCAGAAACACGACCTGAACCTCGTCTTGCAGAAACGCCACGCGCTGCTGAACTGGCAGCAAGGCTCTGGCAAGACAGCCGCCGTGTACCATCGTGCCAAATACCTGCTCAAATTCCGCAAAGTACGGAATGTCATCATACTGGCTCCTGCCATCGCCACCAATATGACATGGATACCCTTCCTCTCGATAAACAGGGAACAGTTCCGGGTGGCAAGGAACAATGCCGACCTGGAAGCTGTGCCGGAAGGCGTGTTCATCGTCCTATCCACCTCCATGCTCGGCAAGCTGAAACGGGGCATGGCAAGGTTTGTCAAACGCAGTTCAAGAAAACTGTGCCTTGTTTTTCGACGAGTCGGACGAGATAACCAACCCGTCGTCACAACGTACAAGGCATATCCTCGGTCTCTTCCGCCGCCTCAAATACAAGATACTCGACACCGGTACGACCACACGCAACAACATCGCCGAACTGTACAGCCAGTTTGAGCTGTTATATAACAATTCCATAAACATGGTCTGTTGGAGCAGTCGTGTGTACCACGAGAACAGGGACAAGGAGATAGAGGAAGATAACAATCCGCACTATGGTGAGCCGTTCCCCGCTTTCAGGGGGCATGTGCTTTTCCGTGCCTGCCATTGTCCGGGAAAATCCACCGTCTTCGGCATTGAGAAACAGAACCAGGATGTCTATAACAAGGAGGAACTGGCCTGCCTTATCGGCAAGACCGTCATCACCCGCAAGTTCAGGGACTTTGCCGGAGAAAAATACAAGATACGGACACATACCGTCAGCCCGTCCGACGGCGAGCGTGAGGTTTACCGTGTCATCATCGAGGAGTTCTGCCGCATCTGCGAACTGTATTACAACAGCACGGGGGGATGCAAAGAAGGATGCCGGACTCCGGCTTATGCGCCAGATCAAGCTGCTCATCAAGGCCTGCTCCGTCCCACACCTGATAGAGGGCTATTCCGGAGACGGGATTCCGAACAAGACAAGGTACATCGAAAGGCTGGTACGGAAGATACCCGGCAAAGTGGCTGTCGGCTGCACGTCCATAGCCGCATTCGACCTTTACGAGAAGCGTCTCCGCGAATGTTTTCCTGACCGTCCCGTATTCGTGGTCAAGGGCGACGTGGCGTTCAAGAAACGGCAAAGCATCGTGACGGAGTTCGACTCCACCGTCAACGGTATACTGGTCTGCACGCAACAGAGCCTGAGCAGTTCGGTGAACATACCCACCTGCAACGACGTGATACTTGAATTCCTGCAATGGAACATACCGAAAATGGAGCAGTTCTATTTCCGCTTCATCCGCCTCGACTCCAAAGAACTGAAGGGCGTGCATTATGTCACCTACAAGGACTCCGTGGAGCAGAACCTGATGGCGCTGGTACTTACGAAGGAACGGCTGAACGAGTTCATCAAGACGGGTGAAGTGAAGGAACAGTCCGAAATCTTCGAGGAGTTTGACGTCACCATGTCCGTCATCGAGAGCCTGCTGGTCAGGGAGCGTGACAGCGAAGGGAAAATACATATCAGCTGGGGAAGCCAGCGCATCATGAACTGAAAAATGGAAAAACAAATGAGAAACCGCAGATTCCATTCCACAGGCAAAGGTAGCCCGCCCCTACCGGCAGGGCAAGGTCATGCTGCAAGCGGTTTTCGGGAAAATCATCCTCGCCGGGGGCTCCGGTATTTCCCCGAAAAACCCTGCACTGCCGGGGTGCGGACCTTTTGGAGCCTGTGGAATGAAATCTCCGGTTCCGTATCATAAACTATAATGAAGAATATCATGGACTTGAATCAGGCAGAAGTGGCAGTGACCACGCAGCATCTTATAGACATGGGGCGGGAGAAGGACAACTGGTTACAGATGTCCGACTTCGGCGACATTGGGGGGAATTCCTGTGTACCTGCTCCGAACTGTTCCCCGAAGAGGAAACACCGGAATACAGGTACACGAGATGGAAGGAGATTCCGGACCTGCTCATCAACCGGGAATGGCTGTGTCCCAGCTTCTTCGAGATAAGGGAGGCGATGGAACAGCTGGAGGAACCCGACAAGGATTGTTTCTTCGACTGGTGTGACCGTTACGGGCATGACATCAGCACGGAAGACCCTCACCTGTTGGTGGCGCACTATATCGAACTTTATGGAAATGCGACCTATATCGACGATGAGCCTTGCCCGGACAACATGGATGACAGCCTGCTGTACTATCCGGGCATATCAAGCAACTATTTCGACACGGGTATTCCCCGCTTCGAGATATTCGACGACAATTACGATTAAAACATATACAAGATGGAAATCAACTTCAAAGGACCGGTAATGCCAGTTGACCCCTATTCGCAAATGGCGTTTGTGGAGATACTGAACATTCTCCTGACGGCAGGGCACATCGTGGATGTGAACAAGTTCCTGATAAACAGGAATACCAATCCGCTGTTCGGCTCGTTGTCAGGATATTTCAGATGGTCATTCTCCGACGACCACTTTACCCTGTGGCAACGGGTGGAATACAATTCTCCGATCTGCTTCAGCCGGCGCATATTCAGCATCCATTTCGGAACGCTGGCAAGCCGTGACAGGAAAAAGGATTCACTCACATTGAACTGAAAATAACAGTCATGGATACGGTAACGATAAGCAACAGGGAAATCGCGCTGATGGCTTTCGACAGGCTGCGCAAGGAAGACAAGACAGATTCCGCATTGAAACTCGCCCGGTGTATGCTGCATGGCACAAGCATATCCCTCGGCATAGGTGATATCGACTGGGAGATAGACAGGGCGATACAGCTGTGCGGAGGAGTGCCAAGAACGGGATACAGATACACGGCTTATTTCCACTTCAACCGGAATACGGAAATGGCAAAGGAAATATACGACAAGATCGTGAAGGAACTGTATGGTTAGGTAACAACACGGAGGCGGCTTGAAGACCGCTTCTGTCATTTATAACGGTATGTACGGGAAAAGGAATCCTGCCGTACACAGGTAACAGAAATGGATGAACAGAAAACATTGACATTGGATCTCATCAAATCCCTGATGGAACCGGCCTATACGCTGGTATGGACGGACTACAATGACAATCTTGACAACCATCGCGGGCTGATTCAAAAATGCCTTGACAGCAAGAGCCGCGAACATTTGTGGGAAAAGGCAGACGAGTGGTACAGCGATGCCGAATGGGAGGCTGTCCGTGAGATTATCGCGAAACTGAAAGAGGAATGCAGCGTATCGGGTGGCTTCGACGAAGAAGAGGTGGATGACTTCTTCGATGAGCACGAAGATGAAATCCGTGACGAGATTTACAGCCGCAACGATTCGGACGTGGTGAAGGAATTAATAAGGCACACGGACGACATTCCTATCCGTGTGGAGATGCTTTCCAACTATGACTGCATCAACTCCAACTGGTTTGAATCGCAGGGCGGTTACAGGTACGAGGAATCCTACTTCGGGGACATGGTGGACAGCCTGAACCTCAATCCGGCAAGAGTAAAGAAAATCCTGACGGAACACGGCTACAGGGCTTACGGGCGTTTCCCGAACCGTAAGAACCGGAACGGCAAGGAGCAGGTTTCCTACGAACAATTCTATGAGGAGCTTATCAATTCCTGCTGCGGTGCGAACCTGCTGACATACATCGGCAGGGTAAGCCTGAAAGAATTGTATGATGCCGATTTCTCGCTGAAAGAAATCATCATACCAAAAGGTAACTGCTGCGGGCTTTTCAGCTCAATATTCGGTGGCGGAAGCCTGCCTGAAATGGAACTGAAGAAAGATGTAAAACTAAAACTGGAAGTGGAGGACTATCACGGATTCCGCTTCCGGCTGGATGACGAACGGTCCAACTATGACTGTTCAGTCCAACATGTATATGGGGTGGACGACTCCTTTTTCGGGGATGCGGTGCGCATTGTATCCTGATAAAATCAAATCATTAACAATCAAATCATAGAAGATTATGGCAAAATACGATGTAAAAGTAAGATACTCCTTCGAGGGTACTTACACTGTGGCGGCGGAAGACCGTGAAGAAGCGAAAAGAATGGTGTCGGAAGACTGCGGTCTGGTATTGGGTGGCAACATCCACACGACGCGGGATGACGATGAAGTGACGGACTGGGATTTCAGCATCCATCCCGACACGCAGGTTCTCTCCATAAAGCAGAAAGACGCAAAATCCGCCATGTCAGTGTTCGGGGACAGGATTGAAGAACTGCGAAAGACATTATCGAAGCGATACGGCAGTTGCT
>ENA-OQHD01000578-OQHD01000578.1-human-gut-metagenome-genome-assembly--contig:-NODE-578-length-12823-cov-4.828765_pt1 | contig 12823 bp, 18 predicted proteins | sample MGYA00242560_ERZ504711 | MGnify/ENA primary metagenome ERZ504711 (study PRJEB26092, sample SAMD00036198) | human gut metagenome | host: Homo sapiens | study: EMG produced TPA metagenomics assembly of... | reverse complement strand
CGGAAGTTGTGCGTTTTCTTGTATGCGGTGCCCTAAAGTAAGAAGTGCTTGAGTTTCTTTCTGACGCACGAAGGAGAGGCAGTCCGATGAAAGTTGATATTCTAACCCGCGAATACCCGCCGCATGTCTATGGTGGGGCCGGTGTACACGCCGAGGAACTGTCCAAGGTGCTTGCCGAGCGCATCGACGTAACCGTTCGTGCGTTTGATGGCAAGCGCACCGAGGCGGACATTCCTGCTATCCCGAATGCTGCCGATGCTAAGGGCAGCTTGAAGGTCGTCGGCTATGACACGCCTTCTGAGCTGGCTGATGCCAACCCCGCATTGAAGACCTTCGGCGTTGATTTGCAGATCGCCAATGATGTGGACGCCGACATCATCCACGCGCACACCTGGTATGCCTGCTTGGCGGGCTACATGGCCAAGATGCTGCACGGCACTCCATTGGTTATTACCGCGCACTCTCTGGAGCCGTTCCGCCCGTGGAAGCGTGAGCAGCTCGGCGGCGGCTACAATCTGAGCTCCTGGGCTGAGAAGGATGCTTACGAGCACGCCGATCGTGTGATCGCCGTGTCCGGTGGCATGCGCAAGGATATTCTGACTGCTTACCCGAACCTCGATCCGAACAAGGTGGTTGTGGTGTACAACGGCATCACCATGGCCGACTTCGCTACCCCGGCACCAGACGATCCGGGTTGGAAGGTGTTCGAGCGTTACCACATCGACCGTTCGAAGCCCACCCTGCTGTTCGTGGGCCGTATCACCCGCCAGAAGGGCCTGCCATACCTGCTCAAGGCACTGCACCTGATTTCCAAGGATATTCAGGTGGTGCTGTGCGCGGGAGCGCCTGACACCCCGGAAATCGCCGAAGAGGTCAAGATCGCGTTCGCCAAGCTGGATGAGGAACGCGGCAACATCGTCTGGATTGAAGAAATGCTGCCGAAGCCTGAGCTGAATGCTTTGGAACACGGCTGTGATGCCTTCATCTGCCCGAGCATCTACGAGCCGCTGGGCATCGTGAACCTTGAGGCCATGGCCTGCGGTCTGCCGGTCGTCGCATCCGCCACCGGCGGTATTCCGGAAGTCGTGGTCGACGGCGAAACCGGCTATCTGGTGCCGATCGACCAGTTGCACGACGGCACCGGCACTCCCACCGATCCGGACAAGTTTGTACACGATATGGCCGCCGCTATCGACAAAATCATGGCTGACCCCGAACTCGCCAAGAAGATGGGCCAGGCCGGCTACGAACGCGCCCGCGACGTGTTCAGCTGGGAGACCATCGCCGACAAGACCGTGGAAGTCTACCAGTCCGTGCTCGACGAGCAGAAGAAGTAAGTAGCGCTGCAACGAGTGCCCCCCATCAGTCCGGCTGCGCTGGCCAGCTCCCCTCAGGTACCGGTTTCTTGGCTCCCCTCTTTGAGGGGAGTCGTCCGCGAAGCGTACTGAGGGGAGTCCTCAGATCGCGAATCATAGTTAGTATTTCACTCATGACAAACACCGTCCTCCAACTCGACAACGTCGAATTCCGGCGCAACCGTCGCGTCATTATCACCGACGTGAACCTCACCATCAACGCGGGGGAGCGTTGGGTGCTGTTCGGACCGAACGGCATCGGCAAATCCACCGCAGTCGGCATGCTGGCCACCCGCACGTTCCCCTCGGAAGGCCGCGTATTCATCCTCGGCCATCAACTCGGCAAATACGACGTATTCAAACTGCGCACCCGCATCGGTCTCGCCTCGGCCGACCTGGGCCGGCAGTTCCCCGAGTTCGAGGACCCGCTGGACGCCGTGGTCACCGGCCTGTCCGCCGTGACCGGGCGCTGGCGCGACACCTACACGCAAGAGGAATACGCCCGCGCCCGCCAGCTGCTGCGCGATTTTCGCGTCTCCTATCTGGAAGGCAAGGAGATGTGGCGACTGTCCGAAGGCGAACGCACCCGCGTATTGATCGCCCGTGCGCTGATGGGAGATCCCGAGCTGCTCATCATGGATGAACCGACCACCGGCCTTGACCTGGGCGGCCGCGAGCAGGTGATGCGCACATTGAGCCGAATCGGCGAAGAGAACTCCGAGCGTGCCGTGGTGCTGGTCACCCATCGCTTGGAGGAGATTCCGGCCGGTTTCGACCACATCGCCATTATGGGACGCAAGCCGATTCCCGCTGAGGACGCCACCGAAGCGGGCGTGGATTCAATGGGTAATCCCGGTGCTGGCACCATCGTCTACACCGGTTCGTTGGAGAATGGCCTGACCGACGAACGCTTGTCGGAATTGTTCGGTATGCCCATCGAAGTCCAGCACACCCACGGCCGCTGGGCCGCCTACGCCGTGTGATGCTTGTAGGTTTTAGGCGGGATTTTCTTCGCCCCCTCTGGAGAGGGGCTGTCAGCGTAAGCTGACTGGGGGCAACCAGTTACGAAGGCAACCATGACAACCAATAGCAAACTCGTATTCATCGATATCGACGGCACCCTAGCCGACGAAAACCACGTCGTACCCGAATCTGCCAGAATCGCTTGCAAACAAGCCCAGGCCAACGGCCACAAGCTCTTCATCTGCACCGGGCGTTCCGTGCCGAAAATCGAACGCAGCATCCTCGACCTCGGTTTCGATGGCGTGGTTTCCGTGGCGGGTGCTCAGGCGAATGTCGGAGACAGGCTGCTGTTCCAGCATCTCGCCCCTCCTGAAGCGGTCGATGCGGCGATGGCGTATTTTGCCAAGCATCATATCGAGAGCTACCAATGGCAAGGTGCGGATGGCATGTACATCTCGGAAGGCTACCGTCAACATCTGGAATCGAAAGGCAAGACCTGGAATCGTGGCGAATTCGCGCGATTCTGGCACCTGTTGGATGAGATTGACGTGCCGGCCGGCTCCACGCTGGGGCACACGATTCACGTGAGCAAAGGCTCATACTTCACCGCCCCGAATCCGGACGTGACCTTCGAGGAAACCCAGCGTGATCTCGCTCCTTGGTTCGAGCTCGTTCACGGCTCATACGACAAAATCTCGCCGAATAACGGCGAACTACTCATCAACGGCATCGACAAAGGCACTGCCGTACGCGACGTGGCTTCTTTGCTGGGCTACTCCGTTGCCGACACCATCGCCATCGGCGACTCCGACAACGACACCGCCATGCTCAAGGCCGCCGGCATATCCGTAGCCATGGGCAACGCCATCCACGGCATCCAAGCCTTCTGTGACTTCACCACCACCGACATTCACCAGGACGGCCTGGCCAACGCCTTCAAGATGTTGGGACTGGTGTGAGGCTATGTCGTTTGCTCTCAGACGAAGGATCCTTTCGTGCTGTAGTATTAATAAATAAGTTGAATATACTGAACGGGGAAGGAGGGAACGATCTTATGCCGACGATAATGAAAGAACGGATGGAAGTCAGCATTCGTGTCACTCCTCAGCAGGCTTTTGATTTCATCAAGCAGCAGATAGACACCAATGAAGGCTTTGATGAGGATACTCGACCAGTGCGGGTGCATGATTCAGCTTATTTGAAGCAACTTCTGGAGAGCTGATGAGCTCCGCCGTATGTGTCATTTTCGACTGCAATATTTATATCGATGTGGCAGAAGCCCTAGGTTTTGACGCGTCGCTAGCTAATTTGCGTAATTTCAGAACTGCAAGTAGGCCTTTACAAGCCGAAATCGATGCTTTTCAATGCGTGCTAGCAGGAAAATTTGGTCCGTATGATTTAAAGCTTGGCAGCTCGCTGCACATCAAAGACACGGTACAGCATGAGCTAAGCAGATTGCCGGAATGGTCGGAATCCTCGGCGAAATCATTCCTCGATCAATTCCATGACAATCTTGTTGATATTATGTTGACCGGATTTATCGGAGAAGAACACGTGCCACCCTTGGATCATGAAGATGGAGTGGTATTCGGCACATGCCATGAAATCAGGAATACTCCGGGCATCGTGCAAACGATCCTTGTCACACGAGATAAGCAGTTCGCGGATTCATTCAAAGATGTGCCTTCCCATACTACGGTGCTTCATCCGATTGGCTTCATGAAACTTTGCGACGCGGCACAACGTATGCTGCGCCGAGCATAGAGAATTATGAATTCAAAATGGTTTGTTCATCATGCGAAGATAGTGGTCATCTGTCCGTCGCGGTTGCGCAATTTACGGTGGCGGAGGAGCCGGAACGGAATCTGGAGATCATCGACGGATTCGCGCGTGATGCTGCGGTGGGCGATAGGGAAGCCGATCTCATTACTGCTGAGCTGAGTCGTGAGTGTCTTGATTCCGCGCGTCGAACATTGCCGGTGTTGCAGAATCGCCGTTTTGCCGATCCGCAGTTGTGTGACTGACCTCTAAATAACTTTACTAGCGCTGTTGATAAGGGTTCTATGATGGGAATCATGACCACTACTGTTGATAGCTCTGATTCAATGCCGGAACGTCTGCAAGAGGGGAGCGCGGCGCCCGATTTCACTCTGCCGGCGGTTATACCTGGGTTTACAGAGAGCGGATCAATCAACCTGTCTGACGTGCTTGATGCCGGCCGCAGGGTTGTACTGTACTTCTACCCGGCCGCGATGACGCCCGGTTGCACCACCGAGGCCTGCGATTTCCGCGACAATCTCGCCCGATTGGCGTCGAAGAATGTCACAGTGCTCGGTGTCTCCAAGGACTCGCGTGACAAACTGCGCAAGTTTGCACAGCGCGATCATCTCACGTTCCCGTTGCTGTCTGATCCCGACCTGACCGTGCACAAGCTGTACGGCGCATATGGCGAAAAGAAGCTCTACGGCAAGGTGCACGTAGGCGTGATCCGCTCGACGCTCGTCATCAATCCCGATGGTTCCGTGGCGATTGCGCGCTACAACGTGCGTGCCAAAGGACATGTCGATTCGCTATTAAAGGCACTGGAAAAGTTGGAGAAGCTGGAGAAGTAGTGCGTTCTCGTTGTTCGGACACAGTGGTTCGTGCATAGCAGTTCCGTGCGGTACGTGCCGTATGAACCACTGCCGCATGAGCCACCGGTTGACTTCTCGGACTCACCGGCAAATAGTGAGACCGTGGGCGCGCAGTACGTCTATGGCTGGCATGTAATCGAGCGATGTTGCGGTGGGATTGAGCATCAGTTCGCGGATGGCGGCGGATGCTGAGGACTCGCTCGTCTTCGAGGATTCTGCGGCCGGGAACAGAGCGTCGGCGATTAGGGAGATGATACGGGAACGTGCATCGCCGGCATTGGCATTGTTGCTGCTGCTGCCGGCGTCGGTAGTGGCGGAGTTGCCAATAGTAGCGGAGCTGTTTTGTAGAGTCGTATCCAACGCTGTGACAAGCGGCTCCAGGTTGTTCTTTGTCGCCTCGGCAATGTCATCGAGCTGATCGAATAAGGCGAACAGCCATGCACGACTTCGCTCCTCATCGTTGCCGGTCGCAAGCCTTTCATTGGTGACGCGCACGAGTTCGTCAATCGGTACTGCTGGCGTCTTTGCCGGATCGCGATGCTCACGGTTGTCTTCGATATCGCCCATAAGATGCTGGATTTCGCACTCGTCCTGCAATACGGTGGTCTCGGCAAATGCGGTGGCGATGGCGTCCGCATCGATGAACTTGCCACCTTCGGACTGGAAGCGCACGCGCTTGGGCTCACTGTAATAATGCGACATGCCGAATGTGATGTACTGAGGCATCTCATCCTGCAATTGCTTGACCGCTTCGGCCACCTTGCGCATATCTGCCAGATGTTGGTGCATCACGATGAAAGCGAGCACTGCTTTGGTGTCGGTAAGAGTGAGCGGCTGACCGATGCTGGCTCCATGATGGTGCTCATGATGCGCAAACATGTTCTTCAGCGAATCAAACAATCCCATAATGTCCTCCTTCGGACTGGGGCACAGTAGCTTCATATCTGTCGCTTACTGTAGTCCCGAATATGTGGGAATGGTCCATGGAACGCCGAAGGTGAATGCTGGTTCCGGGCGATGCTCGCAGCAATTGAAAATATCGCAGGACATGACAAAAAGCGGGTGACAAGCGTTATCCTGAAATACATAGGGCAAGGAGGCCGTATGACAGCAGAAGTGGATGACGGTTTCTTTCAATTGTTTGAACGCAGGATTTTGTGCGTGGAGAAGCTTATTACGATGCCGGCAAGGTTGATCCGCCGGTCATGATTGCTGAGAATCTTTGGCATACCGTGGTTCGCGGGAATGACGACTATCAAGTGGACATTCGTTTGCGCCATGGCAAAGTGATTTCTGCCGCCTGCACATGCCAATATTCCCAACGTGCAACGTACTGCAAGCATGTGGCTGCGGTGCTTATCTTCATGCGTGAGAGCCGACGTCGGGAATTAGATGAATCGCAAGACCAAGTTTCAGAGTTTCCTCATGAAGCATTGAATTGTGTGAGATGGTATACGATGTATGAATTCCCGAAATATCGCGGATTGACAGAGGGAGATTGGCATGCTGTCAAGCGAATATTTGAGGTGTTGTACTGTATCCCCGACCTTGATACTACATATACACATGAGGTAATGGATACCGTTTGGTGACATCCATCTCGTAGGTAAACAGTTCGCTGTGGCCAAGACGCTGAGTCTCAGGGATATTCTCGTCCGCACCGAGTCCCACTGCAATCACACGCCAACCCCGCACAGCGAGCATCCGCGCAGTCGCCTTGCCGATGCCGCTCGTGCCGCCGGTGGTGACCAATGCCACCGGCCGTCCGTCATCCTTGATTGGTTCCATGTGTACCATTATCGCGTGGTGGTGTCGGAATCACGGCATGGTGATAGCAGCCGCATGGAACAAGCTACTTGCTAGGCGAGGCTTGAGCGTCGTCATCCGTCTTGCGAGCATTCAGATGCCGGTGCTCGTATTCCTCGAAGTCATCACGGACGGCTGCCGCGGGATACTTGCTCTTGGTCTTTGCGAGCTTGCCCATGACGATGTCATCCATATCCACACCAAGCGCATCGGCCATCATGATGCAATACGTAAGCACATCCGCTAGTTCTTCCCTGACATGTCCCTCATCCACGGATGGCGACTGCGGCGTCCACTGGTAGCATTCCAGCAATTCCGACGCCTCGATGCTGATGGACTTCGCCAGGTTCTCAGGAGTGTGGTATTGGCCCCAGCCACGCTCCGCCACAAAATCACGAATCGACTGAATGGTACTGTCACTGATCATGACTGACATTCTAGGACTTGCTGAATGTTGGTCATGTACCAGAGCTCATGATGGACCATAATATGACTATGAACAGTGAGAGCTTGGCGCCGTTTGTCATCAACCTGCCATATGGCCAATACAGTAGGGAAGCTTTTGAAAAGGCTTTTGACGAATCCCTCGAGAAGCAGATGGGGCGCAGTGTTAATGATTCCGAGCTGGAACATTTCATGCTGCGATATGTGTTGGCATATCCAACGGTTTATGTCGTGTATTCAGGAAAGACCAATCGCTATTCGATGAAGAACGAATATACGGTGTACGTCGGTGAGACCAACGATATACGGCATCGTACATTCCAGCATCTTGAAAGAGATGCTAAAGAACGCGAGGACTGGAAAGCTGTAGCTGATGCTGTCTCGCGGAATGATGATGCATATCGGCAATATGTTATTTCACATCCCAAATTCAATAAGTCGTTAACCCTGGATGTCGAAAACCGTCTTATGCACTATATGTCCAGTACCGATTCGGTGAAAAGGCTCAACAATCGACGGACCAATGCGCAAGGCGATTATTACACCGCAGACCAGTTTGATCGGATTTTCTCGCAAATCTGGTTGAGATTACACAAGGAAGATTCTGACCTGTTCCCGGCGGAGGAGATCATCCGAGATTCCGCGTTGTTCAAGGCCTCGCCTTTTCATAAACTCAGCGATAGCCAGCTCGAAGCCGAAGAATCTATTTTGGTGCAACTTGCCGCCTTGGTTGCCGATAGCCGGCAACAGAAGAAAGCCGATGAGCAATCTTTAGACCGCCATCCGAAATTAATCTTTGTTCAAGGCGCTGCAGGTACAGGCAAAACGGTCCTGTTAAGCCACCTGTTCTACAGAATCGCGGCTGAAATCGGCATCCAAGGCGACACCTATTCCGAAGACGAAGATTATCCTGAGCTGCCACGAACGGCGAATGGCCGGCTTTCCTCATACATTCTTGTCAATCATAAGGAACAGGTGCACGTATATAATCAGATTGCCACGAAACTGGGTTTGCAGAAGGAATCTGGTGAAGTGGTCATGCTGCCCAGTCAGTTCATCAATCGATTCAGCTTACGCAACGAGCATGGTCGAGGCATTCCAGACCAGCCGCAAGGCCTGGCGGACATCGTGCTCATCGACGAGGCCCATTTGTTGATGACACAAGGAAATCAGGGGTATTCCGGGAAGAACCATCTGTATGACATTCTGCGCAGAGCCCGGGTGGTGATTGCGGTCTTTGATCACAATCAGATTATGCAGTCCAGCCAGCAGTGGGACCCAGCGGTGCTGGAAAAACTTCAGCTGGACTCTGATTCGACTCAGACCGCATGCGCGACCGGGAAAATCGGCGCATTCAAAGCGGTTGATTTGGGCGCCGAATATCATCTGCCGTCCATTTCCGTGGACGTTGCGCATGTCCATTTGAAAAAGCAATTCCGTATTGCCGCGAGTAAGTCGATGATTCAGTGGATTGACCGATTCGCTTCGGGGAAAGGTATCGGTCCTTTGCCCGTTGATACGGGCGAGTATGCCGCAGATGGTGAAGTGATTCGAGAACCTTATGACGTTAAGGTGTTCGACTCGCCGGTTGATTTGTTTAATGCCATTCACGCGAAGGCCCAGCTGAAGCCCGATGGTTGGGATGGGGCTGGACTGTCCCGTTTGTTGGCCACCTATGACTGGAAGTATTCGGCGAAATCTGAGAATCAGAATGATCCGCATGGCTTTTGGAATGTGGAACTGCATCGCGATACTTCCGGCGTATGGCGTATGGGACTTGCGGATGACCATGGATTCGATCATTCCGCAATAAGTTCTGACCAATTCTGCAAGCCTTGGAACAATCAGCTCGAAGATTCCGCTCCGAAGAGCAGGAAAGGCATCGACAAAGAACTGGCTTGGGCGGAGAAGCCGTACACCATAGATGAGATTGGCTCCATCTTCACCATCCAAGGGTTTGATTTGAACTATGCCGGTGTGATCATTGGACCCTCGGCGACGTATCGTAACGGGGAAATCGTGTTCGATGCAAAGGCCAGCCAAAACTATCTGGCAACCAATAAGCGCAAAGATTTAGGAGATTTTGCCGAAGAAAACTTGAAGCATGAGTTGAATGTCCTGCTCAAGCGCGGCGTCCACGGTCTGTACCTTTTCGCGGTGGACGAAGGCCTGCAGCAGCGTTTGAAGGAGTGCTGCATCCATTAAGGTATGTGACGGAATTACTGTGCTGAAAATGCACGCGAAGCGCACGCAAATGATGTTGAATGCGCTGAAAATGCACTCAACATGCCGGGTGTCGTCGTTCGCTGAATATTTGACTTGCTGAGCACGTTGGTTATTCTGGTTCGGCACTGTTATTGAGTTGTCTGGTTATTGTTATTCGGCACTGCGGTTATTGCGGTTCGGCACTGTGCGGGTTAGGCTCCTTTCATCCATGCGATGGTCACGTGGACGAAAGGAGTGCCAACGATGGTACGCAGGATCAAGGCGAAGCTCGTGCCCGGGCTTCGTGACCAAGGGCTGTCCCGGAACACGATAGCCATGGGCTACGGCATGTCGAAGCACAGCGTGATCAATGTGTTCGACGCCGCCGACCGGCTCGGTGTCTCCTACGGTGGTGTGGAGGACAAAAACCGATGACGAGGTGTATGCCCTGCTGTTTCCCGGCAGGGGTGCGATCGAGAGTGCCCACGAGCAGCCCGACTGGGCGCGCGTGCACGGCGAATTGGGACGTGTGGGCGTCACGTTGAAGCAGTTCGGGGCATCCGGGCGCACCGCCTTTGACGGCGAGGGATTCGATGAGCTCGGCCATCATGCCCCGTCCCTTGCGCCGGTCCTCGTGCGTGTAACAGGAGATGATCTTCTGGTACACGCCGTGCTGTATTGCTTCAATGTTTGTTGGGCGGGTTCGGCAGTGTTTTTCCGCAGTGAAAAGATAACGTCCGGATTCTTGCGCATTTTCGGATTTCGGCCTTGATGGAAAGGGACATGGACCGTGCCGGGTACGATTTTCAGTCGCCAGACAATGAAAAACCGCGATTGGAAAGAGGCACGGAGCCATGTCCAAGGAAATCATACAGTTCGACCAGGCCATGTTCGAGACCAAGCTCGACACCATGGTGCGAGAGAAGGTCGAGCGGATCGTCAACGCGATGCTCGACGCCGAGGCGGACGAGATTGCCAACGCCGCCAGATACGAGCGCACTGGGGAGCGGAAGGCATACAGGGCCGGCCACTACGAACGCAAGCTCACAGCCAAAGCCGGCAGACTCGCTTTGAAGGTGCCCAAGCTCAAAGGCGCGGTCTTCGAATCCGCCGTCATCGAACGCTACCGGCGGCGTGAGCAGAGCGTCGAGGAATCCCTGATCGACATGTACCTGGCGGGTGTCTCCACCAGACAGGTTGACGACATCAGCCAATTGCTGTGGGGAGACCGCATGCCCTCGCAGACATTGAGCGACAAACTCAAGAAGGTGTACGAGGACATCGACTCGTGGCGCACGAGGCCGTTGGAATCGGAGTATCCGTACGTGTTCATGGACGGCGTGTGGCACAAGCGCTCCTGGGGCGGGCACGTGGAGAACGTGAGCGTGCTCGTCGCCATCGGCGTGGACTCCGAGGGTCACCGGGAGGTCATCGGCGTCGCCGAGGGCATGAAGGAGGACGGGGACAGCTGGGAGCAGTTCGTCAGAGGCATGATCGAACGCGGCCTCAAGGGCGTCCGGCTGGTGGTCGGAGACCGGTGCGCCGGGCTCGTCTCCACGGTCAATTCCATGCTGCCGAAGGCGAGATACCAGCGGTGCATGGTGCACTTCATGCGCAACGTGCTCTCCAAGACGCCGCCCACCCACAGGCAATGGGCGTCGGCGGCCCTGAAGGCGATATTCGCCATGGAATCCCGGGAATCCGCCCTGGCAAAGGCGGAGTCCGTCGCCGCGGAGATGGAGGCCAGGAGGCTGAAGGCCGCCGCGAACTGCCTGCGCGAGGGGGTCGGCGAGACGACCACGTACCTGCTGCCGGAGTTCCCGGACGGACACCGCAGGCGCATTCGCACGAACAACATGATCGAGCGATTGAACCGGGAGATCAGGCGGCGCACGCGTGTCGTGGGAAGCTTCCCCGACGGGAACAGCGCCCTCATGCTCGTCTGCGCGAGGATCAGATACGTCACCGACAACGAATGGTCGACCCGCCGCTACCTCGACATGTCCCGACTCGATGACACCCTACAGGCAGCGAACTGATCATCGCGCCATGGACGGCCATGATCCAAAGTGCGCAACCTTTCGGGCACTACCCAATATCGGTCGATCATTATCAAACGAGACGCCGGCTTTCCCGAAATCCGCCTCGGCGATGCCGGCAATATTAGAATCAGTCACTCATTACTCCCACTGTCATCACCCAACAGCATGCCACTGTAACGGACAAATCATATCGGGAGATGAAACCGGCGTGAGAATGACGTGAATACTTACGTCTTACGTCAGCTTGATGTCAGACCGTGTAAGCATACTGCCGCGTGATTTGAGGGCGCACCGGAGCTTCCTCAACGCGGTAGTGCTTGCGCATGCTGGTCAGGATGGTGCGCAGCGCCTTGTTTGTCTGCTCGGCGGCAGTGCGGAATTTTGCGTATTCCTTGCCGTGCGGATCCTCAATATCCTCGGGTTCGGGAAGCATGGGCCGAATAATGGAAGCAGAGTCAATCACTGACTGCAAGCGTTCCTGAATGGTCAAGCCCTTGACCAGCCCGTTGCGTGCGCAGTACTCGCACATGTTTGCGAAGTCACCCAATAGGAACGTGTATTTCACAGCAGTGGGAGCCAACGTGACGATGTCTTTGCGCTGATCCTTTTCAAAGCACAGGATCAGATCAGCTGACTTGGCCATCGGCTGTGTCAGGCGTCGAGAGCGGAACCCACTCGGTTCGATGCCCACGCTCTCCATGAGCAGGGCGCTGTTGGGGTCAATCTGGTGCATGGGCAAGCCATGCGTGCCCGCGCTGGAAACCTGCACTGTGGTACCGGAAAGGTAGCGGGTGAGTAGCAGCTCGCCCATGGGAGAACGACAAATATTGCCGGTGCAGACGAACATAATGTGCATGGGCTCAGTCCTTCTTCATACTTACAACGCTACCTTGCGGGCCTGCGTACAAACCACTAGCGTCCCATTCTAGTCCGATACACCGGACTGCGGCCAATCCGCGTCCGCCCACCACCACTTCATCTTCACATGAATATTACAAGGGATTCACTTTTTGGGCGGATTTTGCTATAGGGGGGGGGGGTGGCATTCGTGCTAGGGTGGGCGAGAGTAAGAGAAAGAAATGAATGTTCCTTGCGGTTTTTGGGAACGATGGAGGAAGAATTCAGTATCATGCCGAAGGACAGAGGCACAGCAGCAGAGTCGCAGGCAACAAGCACCGCGACCATGTCAATGCCCAAAGGTACGGGTGAGCGGGAGCCGGTCCTCGGCTTCGTTCTCCCCCAGTTGCCGAATGTGACATTGCGCCGACATTCTTTGACGGCACCTACTTCTCCTCTACACCGGACGGCAGCTCCACACATAACGACACCACGAACCATACGTCCATTGATGGGCCATTCTGTGCCGAAGTGGCGA
>ENA-OQHD01000576-OQHD01000576.1-human-gut-metagenome-genome-assembly--contig:-NODE-576-length-12837-cov-2.895043_pt1 | contig 12837 bp, 22 predicted proteins | sample MGYA00242560_ERZ504711 | MGnify/ENA primary metagenome ERZ504711 (study PRJEB26092, sample SAMD00036198) | human gut metagenome | host: Homo sapiens | study: EMG produced TPA metagenomics assembly of... | reverse complement strand
GGTCTGGAAAGAAGATGAACTGTATTTTTTATACCCCGGTACGATCATCATTTTGGGAAAAAATTGAGGAGATTTCATAATGTCAAAATTCTAAAGAGGTTGCTTTTTCTCTCTGTTAAAGCTTATGATTATGTAAGTATTTTTTCAAAACAAGGAGTAACCATGAGAAATTAGCATTAGATGATGATATTTTACTGAGTATTGAAAAGCCTGCCCGCTACATCGGCGGAGAGGTAAATGCGGTAATGAAAGAGAAGGAGCTGGAAGCCGGTGAGATTGCGGTACGCTTTGCCATGTGCTTTCCCGATGTCTATGAGATCGGAATGTCGCACCTCGGTATTCAGATCCTATATGATATGTTCAACCGCAGAGAGGATGTATGGTGTGAGCGTGTCTATTCACCATGGATGGATCTCGACAAGATCATGAGGGAGCAGGATCTCCCTCTTTTTACGCTGGAATCTCAGGATCCGGTCAGATCTTTCGATTTTCTGGGGATCACGATCCAGTTTGAGATGTGCTACACGAATATCCTTCAGATCCTGGAATTAAGCCATATTCCGCTTCATTCTTCCGATCGTACACTGGAAGATCCTTTTGTCATTGGCGGTGGTCCATGTACCTACAATCCCGAACCACTGGCTAAATTTTTTGATCTGTTCTATATCGGAGAGGGAGAAACGGTTTACGACGAATTGCTGGATGCCTACAAGGAGTGGAAGGGCAGTGGCAGGTCCAGAACAGAATTTCTGGAACGTGCCGCACAGATCGAGGGAAATTTATGTACCTTCGTTTTATGAGGCTGAATATCATGAGGACGGCACTTTAAAGTCTTTTACTCCGATAAATGACCACGCACTTGCAGTCGTCAGGAAGCAGATCGTCATGGATGTGACGGATGCACCTTATCCGCAAAAGCCGGTCGTACCGTTTATCAAGGCCACGCAGGACCGGGTGGTTCTTGAGATCCAGCGTGGCTGTATCCGTGGATGCCGTTTCTGCCAGGCAGGAATGCTTTACCGTCCGACCCGTGAGAGGAATGTCGACCGTCTGAAAGAATATGCACATGCCATGCTGGAAAAAATACCGGACATGAGGGAAATTTCTTTAAGTTCCTTAAGTTCCAGCGACTATTCCGAACTGAAAGAACTGGTTCTTTTCCTGATCGATGAATTTAAGGAGCAGGGGATTAATATTTCGCTGCCATCCCTGCGAATCGATGCATTTTCCGCTGGACGTTATGAGCCGCGTACAGGACATCCGGAAAAGCAGTCTTACTTTTGCCCGGAAGCCGGTTCTCAGAGAATGCGTGATGTGATCAATAAAGGTCTGACAGAAGAAGTCATCCTGAACGGTGCCGGACAGGCCTTTGAAGGCGGCTGGACCAAAGTAAAACTTTATTTATGCTGGGACTTCCGACTGAGACGGAAGATGATATGAAAGAGATCGCCCATCTTTCCGAAAAAGTAGCCCGCAGATATTATGAAATTCCAAAGGATCAGCGGCACGGAAAATGTCAGATCACTGCAAGTTCTTCTTTCTTCGTTCCAAAGCCGTTCACTCCGTTCCAGTGGGCTCCGATGTGTAAAGCAGAAGAATATATGAGGCGGGCCCATCTCGTCAACGATGAGTTTAAGGCACAACTCAACCGGAAAAGCCTGAAATACAACTGGCATGATGCACAGGTCACCGTCCTTGAGGGCGTAATGGCTCGTGGTGACCGCCGGATCGGAAAGCTGATCGAAGAGGCTTACCGGCTCGGATGTCTGTTTGATTCCTGGACAGAAAGTTTTCATAATGAACTGTGGATGCAGGCCTTTGAAAATACCGGTATTGATCTGGAGTTTTACAATCTCCGGGAACGCAGTGAAGATGAATTGTTCCCATGGGATTTCATTGATATCGGAGTCAGCCGGAAATTCCTGAGAAGAGAATGGGAACGTGCCATGAAAGAAACCGTGACCCCGAACTGCCGGATGCAGTGTTCCGGTTGTGGGGCAGCAAAATTTGGAGGAGGTGTCTGTTATGAAAGCAAGAATTAAATTCAGAAAATACGGGGCACTCCGCTTTATCGGACATCTTGATGTCATGCGTTTTTTTCCAGAAGGTCATGCGCCGGGCTGATATTCCGATCGCATTTACAACAGGATACAGTCCCCATATGATCATGTCATTTGCCAATCCGCTTGGCATCGGACTGACCAGCGACGGAGAATATTTTGACATAGAACTCCGGGAGGCTGTCAACAGCCTGGATGCTGTCAGGAGAATGAATGAAGCCTGCGTGGAAGGCATCGAGGTACTCAGTATCCGCCGGATTTCCGATGAGAAGAAAATGACCGGAATGACGATCCTTGCCGGTGCAGATTATCTGTCCACGCTCCGTAAAGGAGAACTCCCCTCTGACTGGAAGGATTCTTTTGTCCGGTTTATGGGACAGCCGGAAATCCGTATTCTCAAGCAGACGAAACGCAGTGAAAAAGAAGTGGATATCAAGCCTCTTATCTATGACTGGGAGATCCGGGGAGATTCTATCTATACAAAAGTGGCAGCAGGCAGTGTGGAAAACCTGAAACCTGATCTGATCCTGGAGGCTTTCTGCAGCTTCCTCGGTCTTGCTTTCGATTCTCTGAAATTTCAGCATCACAGACTGGAGATGTATACAGACCGCAGTGAAGATGGCTCTCTGATTCCACTCGAAGCAATGGGGACAGAGATGGCAGGTGACGAAGAATGAAAAGAAAAATACTGATTGAAAAAAAAGAGAAGAAAATCTGGACTTTTCTTTTAGAAAATGACAGCATTACCGAGATCCACTGTACTCCTGAAAATGATGAAAAAGCCCGTTATCAGATTGGCGATATCTACATTGGAAAGGTTCAGAATATTGTTGCAAATATCGGAGCTGCTTTTATAGAGATTGCCCCGGGAGTCAACTGTTATTTTGACCTGCAGGGAGTGCCTACAGCTCTTTTTACGTATAAGATCGGCAAAAATGCCTCTCTGTATCGGAGATGAACTTCTTGTCCAGATCAGCAGGGAGGCGGTTAAGACAAAAGCTCCCACCGTCACCGGAAATCTGAACCTGACCGGACGTTATGCAGTCCTCACGCACGGGAATACCCGGATCGGAGTTTCTTCCAAGATTCCTTAAAAAAGAGCGGGATGCCTATAAGCTGCGGCTTCAGGCATATCAGAATGACCGGTTCGGGATCATTGTCCGCACCAATGCAAAGGAAGCTCCGTTTGAGGCGGTCGTAAAGGAGATTGAAGATCTGAAAAAACGAGTATGAGAGGCTGACCTCCAATGCCATGTCAAGAGTCTGCTTTTCCTGCCTGAAATCAGCACCTCCGTCCTATATTACAGATCTGAAAAATGCTTATATGGATGGAATGCAGGAGATTATTGTAAATGATCCGGATCTTTACCATACGATCTGCAGATTTTTTTGACCGGGAAATACCGGAACGTTCTTATCTCATCCGGCTGTATGATGATGCCGGCTATCCACTGGGAAAGCTCTACAGCACTCAGACTGCCATCGAAAACGCACTGAAAGAACGGGTTTGGCTGAAACACGGTGGATACCTGGTCATCCAGGTCACAGAAGCTTTAACGGTTGTGGACGTTAATTCCGGGAAAAGTATTAAAAAATCCAAAAATACACCGGATGCCCTGAAGCTGAACCTCGAAGCCGCCCAGGAAACCGCCCGGCAGATCCGGCTGCGAAATCTTTCTGGCATCATTCTGGTTGACTTTGTAAATATGGATGATCCTGAAATGGAAGAAACTTTGTTCCAGGAATTTCGTTTTTATCTTACGAAAGATCCGATTCAGACAACACTCGTTGATATTACAGCACTGGGACTGGCAGAAGTCACAAGAAAAAAAGTACGCAAACCACTCTATGAAATGATAACCGTATAAAAATCAGGAGGCGGTCATATTGAGTAAAAAAGAATTAAAAACAAATGCAATGAGGTTTCTTGACCGGAATAAGATTCCCTTATGAGTATCAGACTTATGAATGTGATGAATTTATTGACGGCATTTCCGTTGCTGATAAAATCGGACTTCCTCACGAACAGGTTTATAAAACTCTCGTCACAGTCGGAAAAAGCGGTGGACATTATGTCTTTGTCATTCCGATTGCGGCAGAACTGGATCTGAAAAAAGCTGCGAAGGCCGTAGGTGAAAAATCGGTTGAGATGCTCCACGTAAAAGAGATCACCAAAGTAACCGGTTACGTCCGGGGCGGATGTACTGCCATCGGAATGAAGAAGCAGTTCCCGACTGTGATTGATGAAAGTGCATGTACTCAGAAGCTGATTTACGTCAGTGGCGGGAAGATCGGAATGCAGATCCGGCTGAAACCGGATGATCTGAAAAAGGCTGCCAATGCAGAGTATGCAGCCATCACTTTCTGACGGGAATTTCTGATGGGATTTCCGCTTTTTATTTACAACCTACCAGGAACGAGGTATAATATTGAACCGATAGGTTCTGATGCAGGGCAGTGCATATAATTCATTAATCCATTTGATTCCGGACATCAGAATCATACAGAATATCGTAGGATTGTGGGAGTGCGTAGCACGGAGCAATCCGTAGGCATCAAAGTCGGGGGCTTTTGACCCCGACATCTATCGTATGCAGAATGCACAATTTACATTTTGGAGGAAGTTAAGAATGAAGAAAGTAGTAAAGTTCGGCGGAAGTTCTCTTGCAAGTGCTGAACAATTTAAAAAAGTCGGAAATATTATCCATGCGGATTCATCCAGAAGATACGTTGTACCGTCAGCTCCGGGCAAGCGTTTCTCTGCCGACATAAAAGTAACTGATATGTTATATGACTGCTACGGAGCAGCAGAAAGAGAGGAAGATTTCACTGAAAAGCTCGCAGCGATCAAGGCAAGATATCAGGAGATTATTGATGGTCTCGGTCTGAAGTTCTCTCTTGATGCAGATTTTGAAGTGATCCAAAAGAAATTTTGCGGCAAAAAGCGGTTCCGACTATGCTGCTTCCCGTGGTGAGTTCCTGAACGGTAAGGTAATGGCTGCCTACCTTGGTTACGAGTTTGTAGATGCAGCAGAAGTTGTACGATTTGAAAAAGACGGTACTTTCAACGCTGAGGTAACAAATGAGATCCTGTCTGCCCGCCTTGCAGAGCTGGAGCATGCAGTCATCCCGGGATTTTACGGTGCAACAGAAGATGGAACAGTCGTTACATTTTCAAGAGGCGGCTCTGATGTCACCGGTTCTCTCGTAGCCCAGGCAGTCCAGGCAGATCTGTATGAGAACTGGACAGATGTTTCCGGTTTCCTGATTGCCGATCCGAGAATCGTAAAAAATTCAAAATCTATCGAAACCATCACATATAAAGAACTTCGTGAGCTTTCCTACATGGGAGCCAGCGTACTCCACGAGGATGCGATCTTCCCTGTAAGAAAAGCCGGTATTCCGATCAACATCAAGAATACAAATGCACCACAGGACAAGGGAACTCTGATCGTAGAAGCAACCTGTTGTCAGCCGAAGTATACGATCACCGGTATTGCCGGAACAGACGGTTTCGCTGCTATTACGATTGAAAAAGCAATGATGAACTCTGAGATCGGTTTCTGCAGGAAAGTCCTTCAGGTATTTGAAGACAACGGAGTTTCCATTGAACATATGCCATCAGGAATCGATACCATGACAAATTTTTGTTCACAAGGATGCCTTTGAAGAAAAAGAGCAGAAGATCCTTGCGGGAATCCATAAAGCCGTAAATCCGGATCATATTGAGCTTGAGTCTGATCTTGCACTTATCGCGATCGTTGGTCGTGGAATGAAGTCCACGAGAGGTACAGCAGGAAGGATCTTCTCTGCACTGGCACATGCCCATATCAACGTCAAGATGATTGATCAGGGATCCAGCGAGCTGAACATTATTGTTGGTGTACGCCATGATGAGTTCAAACATGCGATCCGTGCATTATATGACATTTTTGTTCTGACCCAGATCTAAACACAAATGTCAGGGCTGATCCTTAAAAAGGATCAGCCACAGAACAGACAGCATATAAAAGGACAGGATCAAAATGAATATTTTATTTTTTACTCAAGCCAAAAATGTGAGGTTGCATTTATCTATGACCACAGTACGCTCCGACAGGTACTGGAGACAATGGAATTTCATAAATATGCTTCCATTCCCATGCTCAATAAAGCAGGAGAGTACGTCGGTACTATGACCGAGGGAGATCTCCTCTGGGGAATCAAGAAATATACTCACCTGAATGTAAAAGAAGCAGAAACAACTTTTTATTCAGAACTTCCCGCGAAAGGCTGATTACGAGGCCGTGTCAGCCGATGCGGACATGGAAGATCTGATTCAAAAAGCCATGAATCAGAATTTTGTACCGGTTGTTGATGATCAGAAAAAGTTCATCGGAATCATAACAAGAAAAAGCATTATTGAATATTGTTATGAAAAATTAAAAAAATGCCAAAGAACCTATTGACTAAACCGGTATCTGTATGCTAATATACAATGGTATGCCGCACAACGAGGTTTTCAAGTTCTGTATGACAGACACCATAGTTGGCGAGTAATGATAATAGGAGGTGCCATATGTACGCAATTATAGCAACAGGTGGTAAACAGTACAAAGTAGCTGAAGGCGATATCATTAAAGTGGAGAAACTTGGTGTAGAAGCTGGAGAAACTTATACATTTGACCAGGTGCTTGCAGTGAACAACGACAAGATGGTTGTTGGTAATCCGACTGTAGAGGGAGCAACAGTTACAGCTTCCGTAATCGGTGACGGCAAAGCCAAAAAAGGTTATCGTTTACAAGTATAAGAGAAATCTGGATACCATAAAAAGAATGGTCACAGACAGCAGTATACAGCAGTTAAGATCGAAAAGATCAACGCTTAATCTGTTATCCGATGATTAAGGTAACCATTTATAAGACCGAACGGCACGAATATGTGGGATTTGATACAGAAGACCATGCCGGATACGGTGAGCAGGGACAGGATATTTTGTGTGCTGCCTGCTCCGCCCTTGTCATCAATGCACTGAACTCCATTGAGAGATTCACGGATGATGAGACAAGCTGTGTATCTGACGAGGATACCGGAAGTATTTCCTTCCGTTTTAACGGAAAGCCTTCCCATGATGCCGCATTATTGCTGGATTCCATGATTCTTGGTCTGGAAGAGATAGAAGACAGCAATGAATACGAACAATATATCGACATAATTTTCAAGGAGGTGTAATTACCATGATGAAAATGAATCTTCAGTTTTTTGCTCATAAAAAAGGAGTTGGTTCTACAAAGAACGGTCGTGACTCCGAATCAAAGAGACTGGGAGCGAAGAGAGCTGACGGTCAGTTTGTAAAGGCTGGTAACATTCTTTACAGACAGCGTGGAACAAAGATTCACCCGGGTCTTAATGTAGGACGTGGTGGAGACGATACTCTGTTTGCACTTGTAGACGGTGTTGTAAGATTTGAAAGAAAAGGAAGAGATAAGAAACAGGTTTCTATCTATCCAGTAGCTGAGTAATCGGCGTTGACTGGAAAGTTCCGACGGAATCTTTTCACTCGCACAAATGGCAACAACAGAAGCCTCAGACTTATTTCAGTCTGGGGCTTTTTATCAACTTATCATTATTTTATAAATTAAAGGAGACAAAATATGTTTGCAGACAGAGCTAAGATATTCATCCGCTCCGGTAAGGGCGGAGATGGGCATTGCAGCTTCCGAAGAGAGCTTTATGTTCCCAACGGTGGTCCTGACGGCGGAGACGGCGGCAAGGGCGGAGATCTGATCTTTGAAGTGGATGAAGGTCTCAACACACTTGTAGATTACCGTCACAAAAGAAAATATGCCGCCGGAGACGGAGAACAGGGCGGTAAACGCAGATGCCACGGCAAAGACGGGAAAGACCTTGTCCTGCGTGTACCTGAAGGTACCGTGATCAAAGAAGCTGTTTCAGGAAAAGTCATTGCCGACATGTCGGGAGACAACCGTCGCCAGATCGTTCTCAAAGGTGGTAAGGGCGGACTCGGGAATCAGCATTTTGCGACCTCTACCATGCAGGTTCCGAAATATGCCCAGCCCGGACAGCCGGCCCGCGAACTGGAAGTATATATGGAGCTGAAAGTCATTGCTGATGTAGGACTGATCGGATTCCCGAACGTAGGGAAATCCACCCTCTTATCCCGCGTAACAAATGCGGAACCGAAGATTGCCAATTATCATTTTACAACTCTCAATCCTAATTTGGGCGTTGTTGACCTGGACGGTGCCAAGGGATTTGTCATGGCCGATATCCCCGGACTGATCGAAGGTGCTTCTGAAGGAGTCGGACTGGGACATGAATTTTTGACGTCATGTAGAACGTACTAAGCTGATGATCCACGTCGTTGATGCTGCAGGAACAGAGGGAAGAGATCCTGTCGATGACATTTACAAAATCAATGCCGAACTTGCTGCCTATAATCCTGAAATTGCTCAGCGTCCGCAAGTGATTGCGGCAAATAAGACCGATCTGATCTATGAACCGGAGGACGATCCGGTACAGCGTCTGAAAGATGAATTTGAGCCAAAGGGAATCCGTGTATTTCCTATTTCAGGTGCAACAGGCAAGGGAATTTCCGAACTTCTTTACTATGTGAGCAGCCAGTTGGAACAGATGGATACAGCACCTGTCATTTTTGAGCAGGAATACTTCCCGGATGATGAACTGATCTATGAGGATCTTCCATATACGGTAGAACAGGTCGACGGAATGTATGTCGTAGAAGGTCCTAAGATTGAAAAAGATGCTTGGCTATACCAACCTCGATTCTGAAAAAGGATTTGCTTTCTTCCAGAAATTCCTGAAAGATTCCGGCATCCTTGAGGATCTTGAAAATGCAGGCATCCAGGAAGGCGATACAGTCCGTATGTACGGATTACAGTTTGATTACTATAAATAAGAATCCGCACAGAAAGCGGATTCTGAATGATTTTGAAGATTAGGAGAGAAGATTATGACAACAAAGCAGAGAGCCTATTTAAAAGGGCTTGCCATGACAATGGATCCGATTTTCCAGATTGGAAAGGCAAGTATGAACCCCGGACTTACGCAGGCTGTATCTGAGGCACTGGATGCCCGCGAGCTGATCAAGCTTAGTGTCCTGAACAACTGCATGGACGATCCGAGAGAACTGGCTGAAACTCTGGCTCAGAGAACCAGATCTGAAGTAGTTCAGGTAATCGGAAAGAAAATTGTACTTTACAGAGAAGGTAAGGATGATAAGCAAAAAAATAATCCTTCCATAAGGAGTTGCTTATGAAAGTTGGAATTATGGGAGGGACGTTCGATCCGATCCATATCGGTCACCTCCTTCTTGGTGAATTTGCATACGAAGATTTCGGACTGGACGAAATCTGGTTCGTTCCAAATGGAAATCCACCGCATAAAGAAACCAAAGATTCTGAGCAGGCTTTGAGAAACCGTGTGGAAATGGTTCGTCTTGCGATCGAACATATTCCCTACTTTAAGCTTGATCTTTCAGAAGCTGATACTACAAAACATTCTTACACATATCAGACTATGAAGGAATTTAACCGCCTGTACCCGGATGTAGAATTTTTATTTCATCCTTGGAGCTGACTCCTTATTTTCCATTGAAGAGTGGCGGTTTTTCAGGGAGATTTTTACAACCTGTACGATCCTTGCAGCAATGCGGGATGACAAGGACATTTCTGCCATGCGTGGACAGATCCTGTATCTGAAACAGACTTATGGAGCAAATATCGAACTGCTTCGTGCCCCACTGGTAGAGGTTTCCTCGACTACGATCCGAAAAAGGGCTTCTGATGGTCTTACCGTCCGTTTTATGGTTCCTGACAATGTTGCAGATTATATTCGGGAGCAAAAGCTCTACAGGGAGGAAGGCAGATAAATGACAGAACAACTCAGAGAGATCAAAAAATTACTTTCCAGGCGGCTGAAAAAAGACCGTTATGAACATACTATCGGTGTCATGTATACCGCGGCAGCTCTTGCCATGAACTACGGGGAAGAAATCCAGGCTGCCCTGACAGCCGGACTGCTCCATGACTGCGGAAAATACTGCTCTGCGGAAGAACAGATCCAGCTTTGCAGGAAGAAGAATATTGCTCTTTCTGATGCGGAAGAACAGATGCCTGCACTGGTTCATGCAAAGCTTGGAGTTTATCTTGCAGAACATGAGTACGGAATCACCGATCAGAGTGTCCTTGATGCGATCCGATGGCATACCACCGGACGTCCTGACATGACACTTTTAGAAAAGATCATTTATATCGCTGACTATATCGAACCAAACCGGAAACTCATTCCCGGATTACCGGAAGTAAGAAAGCTTGCATTCCAGTCGATTGACGATGCTATCTGCCTCTGTTCCAAAAATTACGGTAGAGTATCTTCGTGAAGCCGGCAAGCCGGTTGATCCAATGAGCATTGAAACTTATAATTTCTATAATGTCAGGGTCAAAAGGTCTGAAACCACGTGTGCTTGCACACTGGTGGTAGAATGACCTTGAGACCCGCCCCGATATGAGCATAAAAGTGGGGCGTAAGCACCATGATATGCGAATAGTGGGTAGGATTGTGGGAGTGCGTAGCACGAAACAATCCGTTGGCATCATTGTTGGGGGCTTTTGACCCCAACATCATTTTATTGTTCTTTTGTAAATCTCGACAGGAACTGTCTTGTCCGTTCCTCTTTTGGATGTTCAAAAACCTCTTCCGGCGTTCCCTGCTCAAGGATCGTTCCTCCGTCCATAAAAAGTACCCGGTCTGATACGTCTCTCGCAAATGCCATTTCATGCGTCACGATGATCATGGTTGTCCTCTGATCTGCCAGCCCTTTAATGACCTTCAGTACTTCGCCTGTCAGCTCCGGATCCAGTGCAGAAGTTGGCTCGTCAAAACAAAGAATATCCGGTTTCATCGCTAATGCTCTTGCAATCGCCACACGCTGACACTGACCGCCTGACAACTGATGCGGATAATTGTCCATCCGCTCTGCCAGTCCCATCTGCGTCAGGAGCTTCCTTCCAAGCTTTTCAATCTCACTGTGGATCTTCTTTTTATTTTCTTATAATCCGGCTGTGCCTTCGCCAGCAGTTCTTTTGCCAACATGACATTTTCCAGGGCTGTATATTGTGGGAAAAGATTAAATGACTGGAACACCAGTCCAAAATGAAGACGCTTCTTCCGTATTTCATTTTCCTGCTTCGTCATTTCATTTCCTGCATCAAATAATGTCTCCCCATTCACCCGGATGATTCCCACATCCGGTGTCTCAAGGAAATTCAGACAACGAAGCAGCGTTGTCTTTCCACTACCTGATGACCCGATGATTGAAAGAACCTGTCCCTGTTCCAGGGAAAAGCTGATATCTTTCAGTACCTCTGTACGATCAAACTTTTTTATTGATATGTTCTACTTCCAAAATTGCCATTTCTGCACCTCCTCTATCTGAAATAATCCAGTTTTTTCTCTAACCGTCCCAACAGTACGGTCAGAATTCCGTTAAATACCAGATAGTAGACTGCTGCAAAGAACATTGGCCAGATTGCTCCTGAAATTCCCTGAGATCCTTTCAGGAAAGACTGTCCCGCCCAGATGATCTCCTGCAATGCAATGATCCGTGCAAGTGAAGTATCTTTTACCAGTGTAATGATCTCATTCGACATCGGTGGAACAATTCTCTTGATCATCTGCATTAATGTAATTTTAAAGAAGATCTGGCTCTTCGTCATTCCGAGTACAAGTCCTGCCTCTGTCTGTCCCTGTGGTACACTCTGGATTCCACCGCGGTAAATAACAGAAAAATAACAGGCATAATTAAAGATAAATGCAACGGAAGCCGCCACAAAACGCCCCGATTCTCCTCCTCCCCAGACTACATTATTCAATACCAGTCCCGGGAAATAATAAATGATCAGCATCTGGATCATCAGCGGCGTTCCTCTGACTACCCATACAATAATGTTCGTGATATATTTCAATGGCCGGAAATGCGACATTGAGCCAAATGCAATGATCAGCCCAAGAGGCAATGCCCCCAAAAAGACGTCACAAAGAAAAGCATTCAATGTCTGTAAAAAATCCAACATTCAGCGATTGAATAACGATAGGAAATTGTTCCATTATAAGTTCCATGTCCGTACTGCTCCGTCCTTATTTTTTAACTCTTCGATCAATGCCGCCTGTACTTTATACTTTTCAGCACAAGTCTTCATTGTACCGTCTTTCATACTCTTTTCTAAAAAAATTTGTTCAGTTCGGCTGCAAGATCAGATCCTTTTCGGAAGCCGACTCCATACTCCTCACTGTTCAGACTTACTGTATAAGTAAGATCTGCATAACCTGTTCCCTTTCCGATCATGGCTGCTGCCATCAGAGAATCAATGACTGCCGCATCAGATGTCCCTGCTGCAACTTCCATCAGTGCATCTGCCTGTGCATTTACAGGTGTATAGTTCAGGTTCAGATTACTGACCTGCTTTTCTCCCGCACTTCCTGCTTCAACTGCAAAACTTAAATCCTTCAGGCTGTCCGTATCCTGATACTTGTCAGCTTTTTCTGCCGGAACAACCACCACCTGTGCATTGTTCAGATAAGCATCCGTACATTCCATGGAACTTGTCACTTCGTCTGTCAGTGTCATTCCATTCCATACACAGTCAATGGACTTTCCATCCAGTTCCAGAACTTTATTGTCCCAGTCGATCTCAACAAATTTCAACATCCACACCTAATTCTTCTGCAAATTGCTGAAGCCATATCTGCATCAAAG
>ENA-OQHD01000575-OQHD01000575.1-human-gut-metagenome-genome-assembly--contig:-NODE-575-length-12839-cov-3.566079_pt1 | contig 12839 bp, 13 predicted proteins | sample MGYA00242560_ERZ504711 | MGnify/ENA primary metagenome ERZ504711 (study PRJEB26092, sample SAMD00036198) | human gut metagenome | host: Homo sapiens | study: EMG produced TPA metagenomics assembly of... | reverse complement strand
ATGTCGGCTCATCGCATCCTGGGGCTGAAGTAGGTCCCAAGGGTTGGGCTGTTCGCCCATTAAAGCGGTACGCGAGCTGGGTTCAGAACGTCGTGAGACAGTTCGGTCCCTATCCGGCGTGGGCGTAAGATATTTGAGAGGAGCTGTCCTTAGTACGAGAGGACCGGGATGGACTGGCCGCTGGTGTATCTGTTGTCTTACCAAAGGCATAGCAGAGTAGCCAAGCCGGGAAGGGATAAACGCTGAAGGCATCTAAGCGTGAAGCCCCCCTCAAGATGAGATATCTCATAACGTCAAGTTAGTAAGACCCCTTGAAGACGACGAGGTAGATAGGGCAGAGGTGGAAGTGTGGTAACACATGGAGCTGACTGTTACTAATAGGTCGAGGGCATAACCAAAGCAGTGATAGGTAAATGGATGATGGTGTTGGTTTTAACTGTATGTAGTTTTGAAAGTATATAAAATATGGATAGGAATGAGGAGCAGTGCGAAAGCACTGTTTTTTTTAGTTGCACAAACCTGACAAATCGGCATCAGTGCCTGCACGAGATGCAATTTGCCGGGGAGTAAGAACAGCAGTTTTATATCAGTGATCGAATTTGAATATAGTTCCGAATCATATAAAAATTACCATTTGTCTGATACAGATTTAACAAGTGAAACAAGCCTTTTATTTGCTATAATATAATGAGCTACTAAATATTTTTAGTAAAGGGGGCAAAAAAGATGTAAAAAGGTGAGAAAGTACAGGAAACTGCTGAGCAGTCTGCTGATCTTCACATTGATCCTTTCAATGGGAAGTGGAGCTTTTTGCAGCAAAGTCAGCAGGAGCTTTCGCAAAAGAAGCAGATCAGTACAAAATTTACCCAATTCCGCAATCTGTGACATATGGAAATAGTAGCTTTATCATGTCAGAGGATGTGAATGTTGTTGCAGAAGAAGGGATTGACAAGTACACTGTCAACTTCCTGAAGGAAGTACTTGAGAAGAATGACCGGACTATGAATCTATCAGAAGATATAGTTTCCGGTAAGACAAATATTCTTCTCGGAGTAAAAGAATCAGGCGGGGTAGCAGATACGTATGTTGCGGATCATATCACAAGAGGGACAGCAGATTTATTTGAAAAAAGTGATCCGTATCTTTTAAGTGCAGATACAGACAGTGACGGAAATGAAGTCATTGCAATCGTAGGAAAAGATACAGACTGCACTTTTTTATGGAATTGCAACATTACAGATGATGCTTTCTTCTTTTAATAATAAGGAAGGAAAAATTTCTGGATGTTCAGATTGAGGACTATGCTGGTGTCGCATTCCGTGGATTTATCGAAGGATTTTATGGCGGATGGGATTATGCATCCCGTGCGAGTCTGATGCGTTTTGCAAGAGATGTGAAGATGAACAATTATGTTTACGCATCAAAGACAGACGTATATCATACATCAAAATGGAATGAACTGTATCCACAGTCTGACATTGATCAGATCAAGGAACTGGTAGAAGTAGGAAAGGAGACGAAGTGTTATTATGCATGGTCTGTACATCTTTCCGGATTCTTTAATGGATTAGATACATCGAATGAAGAGGCGTACAATACCCGTTATAATCAGCTTACAGCAAAATTCCAGCAGTTGTATGATGCGGGAGTCCGTAAGTTTGATATTCTGAATGATGATTTTGGAAAGGGTTCTCATGCGGATGTAGTTGCACTTCTGAACAAACTTACAAAAGAGTTTATTGAGCCAAAAGGATGTAAACCACTGACGTACTGTCCACAGGGGTATAATGAGGTGTGGTCAAAATGGTCATCCAATGCATCAGAGTTGGAGACATTAAAGGGGCTGGATCCTTCTATCAGTATTTACTGGACAGGAGCAGATGTAAACTCGCCGATTACGCAGAGTACGATTGACTACGTGAAAGAAAAAGTCAGGGCATGAAGCATGTTTCTGGATCAATTATCCGGTCAACGAACATGCCAAGTCAGGAATCTATCTTGGCGATATTACTTATTATGCAAGAGATGGTGTAACGGGAATGGCAGGTGCGGTATCCAATCCATCCCGATTCGCTGAGAGTAATAAAGTCGGCTTATTCCAGTTGGCAGCGTTATTCTGGAATAACAAAAACTATTCTGAAAATGCTCAGACTGTTTGGGAAGATGCTTTCCGTTATCTTGAGCCGGAAGTAGAGGATTCCTATTTTAAAATTGCAAGCAATGTATCCAACTGCCCGCATTCCAGCCGTATTGGCAATGGATTCCCGGAGTCAGAATATCTGAAGGATACACTGGCAAGTGTTCTGAATAAGATCAACAGCGGTGCTGCACTGAAAAATTGATTCTGAAGTTGAAAGTCTTATTTCAGAAATGGATAAGATTGTTGCAGCAGTAGCAGATTTTAAAGAAAACTGTACAAATACAAAGCTGGTTCAGGAACTGAATCCATGGCTCAGTTCTCTGAATGATGTTGCTACAGGAATTAAGGCGATTCTGAAGTCCGCACAGGCACTTCAGGAAAATGATGCAGAAGAGGCATGGACGAATTTCGGTACAGCAGCAAAGCATTGAATATGTGGAACACTTATAATACAGGTGACGGAACAACAAAGGCAGAGGCGGGAAGCAAGCGATCTTCAGCCAGTTTTTATCAGAAGTTACGGCTTATGTGAAAAAATAATCTGACCCCGTTAATGGATTCATCCAATACAGACTTTACACCAAAGTTCTATGCAGTACTTGGTGGAACAAAGAGAACAGATGATGCCCAGTCAGCGAAGATTTTTGATGGGGATGAGACTACGGCAGGATTATGGAATACCGTTCAGAAGACAAATGATTATTATGGTGTAGATATGGGACGTGTACTGAATGTGACGGATATTTCTATCCTTCAGGGATCCAATGATACAGACCATGATTATTTCCATAAAGCCATTTTGGAATATTCCGAGAACGGAGAAGACTGGACGCAGATTGGTGAACAGTATAATGATACTTTCAAAAATTGAGCGGAGTGATCTGGATATTACTGCAAGATATGTCAGACTTCGTCTTGCAGCGACAGGAACATCTTCCAAGGCGGACTACTGGACACATGTCAGAGAGTTTACAGTCAATAAAAAAGAAGTACAGGGAGAGCGGATTTATACAAATGTGGATTCCCTGAAGCAGACAGCACTGACTGTGCAGGGAAAAGAGTACAGTGTAAGAAATCTTACAGATCTTACCCTGAATGCAGGAGAGTATGTTGGAATTAAAATGACAGCTCTGACCTCTGCCTCTGCGATTACTGCAGAAGGAACCGGGCTGGATCAGTTAGCTGTCCAGTATTCCACAAATGGGGTACAGTGGAGCGGACAGGCTGATTTTACAGCACCTGCAGTTCTCAGATACATAAGAATTGTGAACAATACAGACAGTGCAGTGACCTGTGATCTTGAAAAACTGGGAGTGACAGCAGAAAATCTGAAGATGAATCCGAGTGTTCTGGAGCATAGTTTTACGAATGCACTGAAAGAGGGAAAATGGGATAATCTTTTTGACGGAGATCGTTCCACTTATGCATGGACGAATGAAGCACAACAGAACGGAGATTATCTTATCATTGATCTCGGTGCGACAGTTGCTTTGTATGATGTCAATGTGGTGACAGGAGATGGAAATCCGAGATTTTATAATGCAGTACTTGAATATTCAAAAGATAAGACGAACTGGACGCAGATCGGTTCAGTAGCGAACGATAATTCAGAATTTGTTGTACCGTATCGTTTCCTTAAGGGAAATGCACAGGGAGCAGATGCAAAATATATCCGGATCCGTCTGACCGGCAACAGCGGATATTATCTGAAGATCCATGAAGTAGAGATCAATAAAGAAGTCAGCCAGGATGCGGGAGAGGCAAGTGAAGTAGTCAGCAGTATCAGCGGAAATGCAGTAAAAATGCGTGGACGGAGATATTTCCAGTGTATTTACAGCATCAGCGGCAACTGTGGATGGTGATTATCTGGAATACAGACTGACAGAGAATACAAAGCTTCGTTCTTTCTCAATCCTTCAGGATGCGGCAAATATATCTGATGCAACAGTGAAAGTACTGACAAAAGATGGTTATGAGAAAGTAGGAACATTTGATAAGAGTGCTAAGAAATTCGATGTTTCAGAAGATGAGAATATCTTTGCAATCCGTCTGGAGTGGACAGCAGGCAGGCAGCCATCTATCTATGAGATCTTTACAGACAAAGCAGGAAAGGATACCGATGACATCGGTGAATATGTACCGCATATCATTTTAGATGGAGACGAAGAAGAGACGGAGTCCAATATTGCACTGAATAAGACAGTGACCGTTTCAGGTACAGAAACTGCAAGTGTAGTACCATCAGCCTGTGTAGACGGAAATGAGAGTACCAAATGGGACAGTAATGTGCTGAAAGGATCTAATGCTCCTGCAGGGGCAACTGCATGGGTTTATGTAGATCTGGGTGAGACAAAGACCAGCATCATCAACAGCATGACCATGAAATATTTTAATAAAGTTTATCCGACAGCTTCTCAGATCCAGGTTTCTAACGATCATGAAAACTGGATCACAGTAAAATCTCTGTCAAAGAATGCAGGACTTACAAACCAGACAGATACTTATGAGACAGAGACACCATTGTCTGTCAGATATGTCAGACTTCTCTTTACTGAAATCAACAGCCAGGCAGCAGGAAATGCGATCGGTCTGAAAGAGTTTGAGATTTATGGTATTCAGAGCGAAGCAAAGTATCAGGTTGAGGCAGCAGAAGCTGTAGAGGGAATTACGGTAGACAAAGGAACAGAAGCAGCAGATCTGAATCTTCCGAAACTTGTCAGTGTACAGTTGAAGCGTAACGGCTCTGAAACTGCAAAGACAGTGCAGATGCCGGTTGTATGGAATACAGAGAATTATAATGCAGCGGCAGATGGTGTCTATACACTGGAAGGAATCATTTCATTAAATGGAACAGTTCAGAACACTGCGGATGTAAAGGTACAGGTTGCCGTGACAGTAGGAAGCGGACAGGCAGCACCGGATAAGACAGAGCTTGCGGCAGCAATCGCGGCAGCAGAAGAAATTGACCGGACACTTTATACAAAGACTACGGCAGCAGAATTTGTAGCAGCTTATGAGAGTGCAGTAGCCGTCAATGAGTCAGAAGATGCAGATCAGGCTGCGATTGATGAGGCAAAAGAGGCTCTGCTCGCAAAGAAAGATGCATTATTATTAAAGATTACGACAGAAAAATGAAAAGTCTTTCCCTTAATAAGCCGGTAACGGTTTCGGGTAACGACTAACGGAAGAAAAGAGAACTGTGTAGACGGGGATGACAGTACGAAGTGGGACAGCAATCTGATCAAAGGAAGTAACGCTACCGATACGAAAGCATGGGTAGTGATCGACCTGGGAGAGGATTCAGCAAACCTGATCGATAAGATCACTGCAAAATACTTTAATAAAGTTTATCCAACGCAGTATGAGATCCAGGTATCAGATGATAATGAAAACTGGACAACCGTAAAAGCTCTTTCTAAAGAAGCAGGACTGACCGGACAGACGGATGTGGTTGAATTTGAGCAGCCGGTAGCCGGCAGATATGTAAGATTTTATTTTACAGAACTGAACAGTGAAGCTTATGGTGACGGCATCGGAATCAATGAGATCACAGTAGAAGGAAGAAAGATCAATGAGACAGCAGCAGTGACAGGAGTTCCGGCACTGAATCAGATTGAAGTAGCGAAAGGAACGACAGCAGAGGAGATCCGTGATCAGCTTCCGGCAACGGTCACTGTAAAAGTAACAGTAGACGGAGTAACCGAACCAGTTGATGTAGTCCTTCCGGTTCAGTGGGATCTTTCAGCATATTCCGGTGAAAAGGATGCAACCTATACACTTCAGGGAACACTTGTAACGCAGGGAACGATTGCAGAGGCAGCAGAACTTCCGGCGGAAGTGACTGTAAAAGTTGGAACAGGCGAAGAAGTGGTAGTCAATAAAGAAACACTCAGAACAGTACTGGAAGCACTGGAAGAAAAAGATCTGTCAGGATATACAGAAGAGTCCGTTGCGGCATTGCAGGCAGCGTTACAGACAGCAGAGGCAGTGCTGGCAGATGAGAGTGCAGATCAGGCAGCAGTAGATCAGGCACTTGCAGCATTGCAGGCGGCAAAAGAGGGATTGAAAGTAAAAGACAATTCAGGCAAAGACGATTCGGGCAAAGACGATCCTGGTAAAAATGATCCGGGCAAGAACGATCCGGATAAAAATGATCCAGGCAAGAATGATCCGGGAAAAACTGATCCGGGATCAGATCAGCCGGCTGCAGATGTTCCGTCCAATGGAACAACCGGAAATGATGCTCAGACTTCCGGTAAGGGAGATGCAGGACAGAAAAATACAGCAGTGAAGACCGGAGACAGCAGTTCCGGTGTGTATGCGGAATTGATGCTTCTGAGTCTTGCAATGGGTTGTGCAGGAATTTATCTGAAGAAAAAAGAGAAAAACAGATAAAGCAGCAGAAAATTTAAGAAATGCACAGAAAAGGCAGTGGCGGGAAAAATCCCGCTGCTGTTTTTTTCGACGGCTTGGGGTGCTGCCGGGGAACTTTAAGCTTATGTGGTTCAATAAAGTCAATGGAAATAACTATTGTAAGAAAAAAATTAGAGTGCGATCCATTTTTTACTTGACAAATACAGAGAATAAGAGCTAATATATCCATGGAGAAAAATTTATTTTTAGGAGGGATTATTTATGAAAATGCTGAAAAAATGCAGCAAGTATTGTACTTGCATCAGCAATGGTTGTTTCACTGGCAGCCTGCGGAAGTAGTAATGACAAAGGTTCATCAGCAGATACTGATACATTTAAGATTGGTGGAATCGGACCTACAACAGGAGATAATGCAATTTACGGAACAGCGGTAAAGAACGGAATCCAGCTTGCAGTAGACGAGATTAATGCAGCAGGAGGAATTAATGGAAAGCAGATTGAGTATAAGTTTGAGGATGACCAGTCCGATGCTGAAAAATCTGTCAATGCTTACAATACTCTGAAAGACTGGGGTATGCAGATGCTGATCGGTACGACAACATCTACACCTTGTACAGCAGTAGTTGAAGAGTCACATAACGATAATCTGTTCCAGTTGACACCGTCTGCTACAGCAGTAGAGAGTATCCAGTATGATAATGCATTCCGTATGTGCTTCTCAGACCCGAACCAGGGTAGTGCATCAGCCGACTATATTGCTGATAATAACCTGGCTAAAAAGGTAGCAGTTATCTACAACAGTTCCGATACTTATTCTTCAGGAATCTATCAGAACTTTGTTACAGAGGCAGAGAAAAAAGGCCTTGAAGTAGTAGCAGCAAAGGCATTTACAGCAGATAATAAGACTGATTTCTCAGTACAGATTCAGAAGGCAAAAGATGCCGGAGCAGAGCTGGTATTCCTTCCGATCTATTATCAGGAGGCATCCCTGATCCTTGCACAGGCAAATAAAGCAGGTTTTTCACCGAAGTGGTTCGGATGTGACGGAATGGACGGTATTCTGGATCTTGAAGGATTTGATGCTTCACTGGCAGAGAACCTGATGTTCCTGACACCATTTACAGCCAATGCTACAGATGATGCAACTCAGAAGTTCGTGGCTGATTTCAAGGACGCATTTGGTGATACACCAATCCAGTTTGCAGCAGATGCTTATGACTGTGTTTATGCAATCAAGGCAGCAGCAGAGAAAGAGAATATTACACCGGATATGAGTGCTTCTGATATTTGTGATGCACTGAAAAAACGGCATGACAGAGATCACTTATGATGGTCTTACAGGAAAGAGTATCACCTGGAGCGAGGACGGAGAGCCTACAAAAGATCCAACCGTTGTTGTAGTACAGAACGGAGAGTATCAGGTACTCGAGGCAAAATAAAAGATCAGTAAGAGAAGGTTGTCGGCAGGAAAAAGCCGTAGACAGATCATAGAAAAATGAACGAAAAAGAGAAGGTGGGAGAACGATTGATTGTTCTCCTGCCTCCTCTTTTTATACCCAGATATGCAAGAAGACCTGCCAACTGGCAGGTCTTCTGTATGGAGAGGCTCAAAGGATAACTTAACTTCTGATATTCATTCTGATCTTACAGATATCCTCTCTTCTCAAGAGTATTCAGGATGTTACGTCCTTCTTCTGTACCTTCGATGATTCGTCTTGCTCTTACGCTGTCTCCGATATTGACGATCTCGATATTCTGATCATCTTCAAAGGCATTTTTTACCTGCTGGAGAACCGGATTCTCGGCTTTCATACCCAGGCAGACAAATCCATAATCAAATGGAAGTTCTTTCAGTTCTCCGTCGGCTTCTACAAGGAAGTTGTCCGGACGGACTTCTTTCAGTGCTGTATTCGGCATCTGATGTACGCCGTATTTCTTCATTAATGTACCCATATCAACTTTGGATACCGGATCAATTCCATTTCCGATGATCGGCATCATCTCTACGATGCTGACATCTGCTCCGCGTGGAGCGAAAAATTCAACAACATCAAGACCGACAGCTCCACCACCGATAACAACCACTTTCTTTCCTGTCAGGTCAGTCGGATAGTCGTTGACATGATTGATCATGGTCAGGATAGAAGCAACTTTTCCGCCTTCTTTGTCAATGTTCTCATGCAGTCCCGGGATTGGTGGGAGCAGCGGTGAAGAACCGGTTGCGTTGACAATGATATTTGGCTTCAGGTTCTTGATAAAGTCAACATTTGCATCTGTATTTGTAAATGCAAAGAGATTTTTCAGGTTATTTGTGCGGTGGATCATATAATTCGGGAAGTCAGCAAGACGTTTCTTGTTCGGAATCTTTGAGATCTCTGCTGCAAGACCGCCAAGGTATGGTTTCTTCTCGAGAAGGAAGGTTGTACATCCGACTTCAGCGGCTGTGCAGGCAGCTTCCATTCCGGCAGTTCCACCACCGATAACAACTACGTTACAAGGTTTATTAACTTTTAATTTCTTATATCCTTCTCCGTCCGGTACATTCGGATTTACAGTACAGCGGATCGGACGGTTGATTCCGATACGGTTTCCGGCACATCCGATATTACAGGAAATACATTTACGGATATCACAAACATCCCCAAATTCTACTTTATTTACCCAGTCAGGATCAGCGATCAGTCCACGTCCCATACCGATCAGATCAGCATCACCTCTTGCAAGAATATCTTCAGCAACATGTGGGTCACGAATATTTCCCATTGTTACACATGGTTTTCCGAAACGCTCTTTTACAGCCTTTGCCATGTAAGAACGCCATCCATCCGGGAAGTGGTTGGCATCGATCTGATACTGAATTGAACCGTTCAGGCCACAGGATACATCGATTACGTCTACTTCTTTTTCAAGATATTTCAGATATTCCAAAGAATCTTCCAGTGTATTTCCACCTTCCATAAATTCGTCAGCACTGATACGGAGGAAGATTGGGAAGAATGGTCCGACCTGTCTTCTTACTTCTTCAATGACCAGGCGTGCGAATCTTGCACGGTTTTCAAGAGAACCGCCAAATTCGTCTGTTCTCTTATTTGTGATCGGTGAGAGGAACTGGCTTAACAGATAAGAATGTCCTCCGTGGATCTCTACAGTATCAAATCCGGCGATCTGAGCCCGCTTTGCTGCTTCCCCATATTTCTTTACGATTCGCATGATCTCATCTTTAGAAAGTGGACGAGGAATCTCTCCACCGGCTTTGGACGGAATATCAGAAGCGGATACCGGCTGCATATTTGTTCTTGCAGACTGTGCGGAAGCTCCTGCGTGATTGATCTGGATACCGATACATGCACCATGCTTGTGAACCGTCTCTGTCAGTTTGAAAAGACGAGGCAGGTAATTATCGTGGTCGATACGGAGCTGAGTGGTTCCGTTAGAACCTTCCGGAGAATCGACGCTGGCATTTTCTACCATAATAAGTCCTACACCGCCTTTGGCTCTCTGTTCATAATAATTAATATGGAGGAAACTCATTTCTCCACTGGATTCTCCGTAGTTCGTTCCCATTGGAGTCATCATGATACGGTTCTTCATTGTCATACGGCGAACTGTAAAAGGTTCAAAGATATGCTGATACTCTTTTTTCCATAATTAGTAATCTCCTGAATTAAAATAGTGAATGAATAAATCTTGTTATAAATGTTGATTGTAAACTGCCATGAGAGGTTGCTTGACATTTGCTTAACAATCTGTTTTACAACCTGTATTATAGCAAAAAAATAAAATATAAAACAAATACATATTTTCGGCAAAATTAATAGATATTATCTATGAATTGTGATATTTTATACAAAGAGGGAAAATCAGGAAGACGGAGGAAATACGGAAATGAATCTGAATCAGTTGCATTATTTTGCCAAACTTGCAGAAGTAGAACATTATACAAAGGCAGCAGAAGAACTGTCTATTTCACAGCCGAGTCTGAGTCATGCGGTCAGTTCTCTTGAGAAAGAGATCGGAACAAAGCTATTTGAAAAGCAGGGACGTGGTGTGGTTCTGACAAAGTATGGGAAGATCTTTAAAGAATATGTAGATGAGGCAATCCATTCGCTGGATACCGGGGTGAAAAAAGTACAGAGCATGACCGGACAGACAGAAGGTGTGGTGGAGCTGGCTTATATTTATACCCTTGGCAGTGGATTTGTACCGAGGCTGGTAGGAGATTTCCTGCGAACTCATGAGGAGCTGAAAGTAAAATTCCGGTTTACAGTAGGAAATACTTCAGAGATCATCCAGGGATTAAAAGAAGACCGGTTTGATATTGGTTTCTGTTCCATGGCAGAGCGGGAAGGGGAGATTGGTTTTACTCCGGTGGGGAGAGAAAAATTAGTGGTTGTTGTACCAAAGGGGCATCCTCTTTCTTATGAAAGAGCTGTAGATCTGGAGCAGGCTGCCACATATCCACAGATTTTTTATACACCGAACAGCGGATTGAGACCAGTGGTGGACCGGATGTTTGAGCAGGCAAAGCTGAATCCCAAGATTGCTTATGAAATTGAAGAAGACGGTTCTATGGCAGGACTTGTGGCAGAGAATTTCGGGATTGCCATTATGCCGGAGATCCCCATCTTATCCCAGTTGGACGTGGATGTTGTTCCTTTGCGTAACCAGGATCAGCAACGCTATATTTATATGGCACAGGGGAAGGAAAAGTACCATCCACCGCTGGTACAAAAGTTTGCAGAGTATGTAAAAAGGCGGGGAATGTAAGAAAATCCCAGGGCATCCTGGAAAAATATCAGAGAATAGATCGTTGGAAGAAGGGAAGGAACCTCACAGAGAAGTTCCTTCTTTTTTTATAAAGGAAATAAAATTGCGGACAGCAGGGATCTGATAATGCCCCCGCAGGTAGGCGAGATATACAGTATGATGGAGTGTGACATCACTTAAATGCAGCTTTTCTAATTTGAAGTGATCCAGGATCGCAACATCCGCAACAAGGGCAATCCCAAAATCTTCTGCAACAAGAGAGGCAATGGCGTTTTCATCCGGGGATTCACAGATGATATTCGGATGGAGTGTATAGGAAGTATAAGTCCGGCTGGTAAAGCGTCCAAGACCGGAAGTACGATCATAACCGATGAGCGGGTAATGTTCCAGATCATGGATGGAAACCTGCTCTTTTTTTGAAAGCGGGTGGCCAACAGGGGTGATGATGATCATTTCCTGGTTCTAGGATAGGGACGAACTGGATGTCTGGTTCATCTTCTACATAAGATCCGAAAATGACATCATACTTTTCATTTTTTCAATCCACGGATCATCTCTCCGGTATGGCTCTGATGGAAATTAAAGGTTACGTCTTTATTTTTGCTGTGTACTGAGAAATCTGCGTACTGTATGGGAATATAGTGTGCGGCAAGCGGAAAGACATAACCGATATCCACATGACCGGCATTCCCGGACAGTTTCTTCATATGCTTCTGGGCAAGCCGGACTTCATCAAGAATCCGGTCGGCATGCTCTGAAAAAAAGTTTCCCATATTTGGTAAGGGTGACGGTACGCCCCTTTCGTTCAAAGAGGATGATACCAAGCTCCTCTTCCAGTACTGCGATGGAACGGCTTAAGCTGGGCTGTGAAATAGACAGCTCGGCTGCAGCCAGGCGGAAGTGCTGGTGGCGGGCAACGGTCTGAAATAGAGAATCTGATTGAGTGTCATAGGGAGTCTCCTTTCTTTTCATACAGTAGTGGTCTGTTAGTAGAAGTATACTATAACTGATAGCAAAAAGCTATTAAAAATAAAAAAACGATATATTAGAAGTATTGGAAAAATGCTCGTATAATAGGAGGCAGAGAGGTTGTTTGATAATTAACAAACTACATACCGCAGGAAGCGGTGAAAAAATTTATCATTCATATTAATATTAAAATGATGGCAGAGGGCTATCAGATTTAAAAGGAGAGAAAAATCATGGCAGAGAGAATCACAGGACACACAGAATTAATCGGACTTATGGCTTACCCGATCAGACATTCAAGTTCACCGGCAATGCATAATGAAGCATTTGCAACACTTGGTCTTGATTATGCTTACCTTGCATTTGAAGTTGACAACAGCACACTGGAAGATGCGATCAAAGGACTTCGTGCTTTAAAGATGGTAGGATCTAACGTTTCTATGCCAAATAAGACAGTAGTTGGACAGTATCTGGACGAACTGTCACCGGCAGCAGAGATGTGTGGAGCAGTTAATACAATCGTAAATGATAACGGAAAACTGATCGGACATATCACAGACGGAATCGGATTTATGCAAGGCATTAAAGG
>ENA-OQHD01000574-OQHD01000574.1-human-gut-metagenome-genome-assembly--contig:-NODE-574-length-12847-cov-4.021855_pt1 | contig 12847 bp, 20 predicted proteins | sample MGYA00242560_ERZ504711 | MGnify/ENA primary metagenome ERZ504711 (study PRJEB26092, sample SAMD00036198) | human gut metagenome | host: Homo sapiens | study: EMG produced TPA metagenomics assembly of... | reverse complement strand
GGGAATGACCCGGATGCTGCGGCAGAACATGATTCACGAATTGAGAGGAGCGGAATAAGTATGGAAAAAATTACGAGCAGAGAAATACTTCATCAGATTCGTGAAGAGGCGGCAAAAAGATCAGCGACAGCCGTTGCAGGATTTTGATCTGTGCAGGAACCGGGTGTCTGGCAGGCGGATCAGGTGAGATATACAGGCGGATGAGCGAACTTGCAGAAGAAAATCCGGATATTGACGTGGAATTTGGACCGGAGATTGCTCATGGTAGTGGCCCGTTGGAAGTGAAGAAAAGCGGATGTCACGGATTCTGTGAAATGGGACCGCTGATGCGGATCGAACCGGCAGGAATCCTTTATACAAAAGTAAAGCCGGAAGACTGCGATGAGAATTTTCCACAGAACGATCGAAAAGGGAGATGTTATCCGTCATCTTTTATTTAAGCAGGATGGGATTGAGTATAAAAAGCAGGAAGAAATCCCGTTTTATAAAAAGCAGACGAGAAATGTACTGAAAAACTGTGGACATATTGATGCAGAACATATAGAAGAATACATTTCCACCGGAGGATATGAGGCATTAGAGAAAGTCCTGTTTGAGATGACACCGCAGGAAGTGGTGGAAGAGATTTCAGCATCCAGTTTAAGAGGAAGAGGAGGCGGTGGATTCCCAACGGGATATAAATGGTCACAGGTAGCCCGTCAGGAAGAAAAGACCCGCTATGTAGTCTGTAACGGTGATGAGGGAGATCCGGGAGCATTTATGGACCGGAGTATTATGGAAGGAGATCCGCATAAGATGATCGAAGGAATGATGATCGGGGCTTATGCGGTAGGAGCCAGAGAAGGTTATATTTACGTGAGAGCGGAATATCCGCTGGCGATCAGCCGTTTGAAACGGGCAATTTCACAGGCAGAGGAAAGCGGTCTTTTAGGCGATCATATTTTAGGAACAGATTTTTCATTTCGCCTACATATTAATCGCGGTGCAGGAGCATTTGTCTGCGGAGAAGGAAGTGCATTGACTGCGTCCATTGAGGGAAAAAGAGGTATGCCGCGTGTCAAACCGCCAAGGACGGTGGAACAGGGTCTGTTTGGAAAGCCGACGGTTCTTAATAATGTAGAGACCTTTGCCAATGTTCCGATGATCATTAATAAAGGAGCAGAATGGTTCCGTTCCATCGGACCGGAAAAAGTCCGGGAACAAAAGCATTTGCATTGACAGGAAGTGTTCGGCATACAGGTCTGATCGAAGTGCCGATGGGAACGACCCTGCGGGAAGTGATCTACGATATTGGTGGTGGCATCAAAGGAGACGGAGCGTTCAAAGCGGTGCAGATCGGAGGTCCGTCAGGAGGATGCCTGGTGTCGAAAGATCTGGATGTCAGTCTGGATTTTGATTCATTGCAAAAAAATGGGGGCAATGATCGGTTCGGGCGGACTGGTTGTGATGGATGACCATACGTGCATGGTGGAAGTGGCGAGATTCTTTATGAATTTTACGCAGAATGAAAGCTGTGGAAAGTGCGTGCCATGTCGTGAAGGAACAAAGCGTATGCTGGAGATCCTGGAGCGGATCGTGGCAGGAAATGGAAAGCTGGAAGACCTTGATCTGCTGGAGGAACTGGCGAACATGATCACAGAAACTGCACTGTGCGGTCTTGGAAAGAGTGCGGCACTTCCGGTTATGAGTACGCTGAAAGTATTCCATGATGAGTATGTGGAGCATGTGGTTGAAAAGAAATGTGCCTCCCATACCTGCACTGCATTACGAAAGTTTATCATCAGTCCTGAGCGGTGTAAAGGATGTTCAAAATGTGCGAGAAACTGTCCGGTCGGTGCGATCAGCGGAAAGATCAAGGAACCATTTACGATCGATACGGAAAAATGTATCAAATGTGGAGCATGTGCGAGTGCCTGTGCATTTGGTGCGATTCATATTGAAGGGTAGGAGGAACAGAGTATGGGCTATATGACAATCAACAACAGGAGAGTGGCTTTTACAGATGAAAAAAATGTCCTCTCAGTGATCCGAAAGTCGGGAATCGATCTTCCTACGTTCTGTTATCATTCAGAACTGTCAACCTATGGGGCGTGCAGGATGTGTGTGGTGGAAGATGAACGTGGAAAGGTATTTGCATCCTGTTCAGAAGTACCACGGGATGGTATGGTGATCTATACAAATACACCAAGATTGCAGCATCACAGGAAAATGATCATTGAACTGCTGTTGTCATCCCATTGCCGTGACTGTACAACGTGTGCCAAAAATGGAGTCTGTACGTTACAGAAGCTGGCAAGCCAGTTGGGTATTTCAGAGATCAGATTTGAAAATCATAAGAAACCACTTCCACTGGATACCTCTTCGGATTGTGTAATAAGAGACCCCAATAAATGTATTCTCTGTGGGGATTGTGTGCGTACCTGTGATGAAATCCAGGGACTTGGCATTCTGGATTTGCTTTCCGGGGTTCAAAAATGCAGGTTATGCCGGCATTTAACAGAGAGCTGGCAGAGACTGACTGCGTAGGCTGCGGACAGTGCAGGGCGGTCTGTCCGACCGGTGCGATCAGTATCCGGCAGGATGTTGATCCGGTATGGAAAGCGTTGGCGGATAAGAATATCAGAGTTGTGGCACAGATCGCACCGGCTGTCCGGGTGGCGATCGGAGATAAATTTGGAATCCCGAAAGGTGAAAATACACTGGGACGCCTGGTGGCAGCTCTGCGACATATGGGATTTGATGAGGTATATGATACAAATTTCGGGGCAGACCTGACGGTAATGGAAGAGTCAGCAGAATTGCTGGAGCGTTTAAAATCCGGTAAGAATCTTCCGTTATTTACTTCCTGCTGTCCGGGCTGGGTGAAGTTCTGTGAGAACCGTTACCCGGAATTTCGGGAAAATATTTCCACCTGCCGTTCTCCGCAGGCAATGTTCGGAGCATTGCTGAAGGAAGAAGCCCGGATGAAAGCGGCAGAAGCGGAAAAAGAAGGACGAAGCCTCCGCAAGACGGTTGTGATCTCGATTATGCCATGTACGGCAAAAAAATGCAGAGATCAAAAGACCGGAGCATTTTACAGAAGGGCAGCAGGATGTAGATTATGTACTGACCACGACAGAAGTGACCCGTATGATCAAAGAAGCGGGAATAGATCTGTCGCAGATCGAACCGGAGGCACTGGATATGCCGTTTGGTCTGTCTTCGGGGGCAGCAGCGATCTTTGGAGTAACGGGTGGTGTGACCGAGGCAGTTCTGAGACGTCTGGTACACAGCAGCAGGATGGAAGATCTGCAGGACATCAGCTTTACGGGAATCCGCGGGATTGAAGGAATCAAAGAAGCCTCCATCCAGCTTGAGGACAGAACGGTGAAAATTGCAGTGGTGAATGGTCTTCGCTGTGCAGAAACACTGCTGGAGAGGATCAAAGCCGGTGAAGTCCAATATGATTTCGTAGAAGTGATGGCATGTAAAAGAGGCTGTATTGCCGGTGGTGGACAGCCGGTGCCGATCGGACCGAGGACGAAACAGGCCCGGCTGGATGGAATGTATAAGATCGACAGCATGGCACAGATCAAGAGATCTGATGAAAATCCGATCATTGCAGAGGTTTATGAGGGAATCCTGAAGGGGAAGGAACATAAATTGCTGCATAATAGATAAAAAATCGCCTTATATCAGATGCACAGCAACTGGTATAGGGCGATTTCTGAATTATGTCGGATTATCGGTTATCAAGGTAATCTTTTACAAGAAAGAGACTGGAAATCCAGGGTTATTTCAACACCAGTTTCAGTACCTCAGTCACCTTTTTTCACCGGAACGATTTCCAGCTTATTTTTAACCTCATCGGCAACGTCATCGAGATCCTGTTCATTGTCAGCAGGAATCAGAACCTTTGTGATTCCTGCACGCTGGGCGGCCATAAGCTTTTCAGGAAGTCCGCCGATCGGCATGACACCGCCACGCAGGGAAACTTCTCCGGTCATGGCATATTCCGGGCTGACTTTCTTCCCGGTGAGAAGTGATGCAAGAGCTGTTGTCAGCGTGATTCCGGCTGATGGACCGTCTTTTGGAACCGCACCGGCAGGAACATGGATATGGAGGTCGTGGTCATCAAGCACTTTGCTTTCCTTTGGATAAAGTGACTTTTACAAGACTCAGTGCAATCTGAATGGACTCCTTCATTACATCTCCAAGCTGACCGGTAATAATCATCTTGCCTTTGCCCGGAATCAGTTTACTTTCTATAAATAAAATTTCTCCGCCCGCTCTTGTCCATGCAAGTCCGGTGACAACTCCCGGTTCAGGGGAAGAAAGTTTCCGCTCATGGTGGAGCTGCGTTTTTCCCAAGATATTTTCGAGATTTGTCTTAGTGACTGTCAGTGTTGTTCCCTCAATTTTTAACAAGTTGGACGGCAGCCGTCCGGCAAAGAGTATCGATCAGATTTTTTCAGGTCACGGACACCTGCCTCCATTGTGTATTCATCAATAATCCTGCGAATCGCTCCGTCGGTTACTTTCAATGCATTTTTCTTAATTCCCATGGCATCGAGAGCCTTTGGAAGAAGATGTCTGCGGGCAATCTGATATTTTTCTACTGCAGTGTAACCGGAGAAATTAATAACCTCCATACGGTTGAGCAGTGGTTCAGGAATCGTATCCAGTGAGTTTGCAGTGCAGACCAAAAAGTACATTGGACAGATCGTAAGGCACATTCATATAGTGGTCAGTGAAAGTGCTGTTCTGTTCAGGATCAAGAACCTCCAGAAGGGCACTGGCAGGGTCTCCGCCGTAATCTTTTGCAAGTTTGTCAACCTCATCCAGTACAATGACCGGATTGGAGACACCGCTTCGCTTGATTCCTTCCATGATTCGTCCGGGCATAGCACCGATATAAGTACGTCTGTGGCCACGGATTTCCGCCTCATCACGGATACCACCAAGACTGATCCTTACATATTCTCTTCCGAGAGCCCGTGCAATACTTTGCCCGATACTGGTCTTCCCGGTTCCAGGAGCACCAACAAATAAAAGGATCGAGCCATATTGCTTCCGGTTGAGAGCCATAACGGCGAGTTGCTGGATGATGCGTTCTTTGACTTTTTTCAGACCATAGTGATCTTCATCAAGAATCTGCTCCGCCCGGTCAAGATCGATCGGGGTAAACTGCGGTGCTTTCCAGTCCAGGCTGGTCATAAAGTCAAGGTAATCATACAGAAGACCGTACTCATGGCTGTCCTTGCCTTCCTGCTTCATGCGGTTCAGCACTTTTTCAGCTTCTTTACGGGCTTCGTCATTCATGCCGGATTCTTCAATCTTTTTCTCAAATTTCCGGGTATCGGAAATATTTTCAGGGTGAAGTTCGTCCAGTTCTTTCTGAAGATAACTGATCTGCTTCTTGATGGCTGCCTCGCGATAAAGCTGCTCCTGATCATCTTTCTGAGCTTCCTTTGCTTCGGTGGAAACTTTGGCAACCTCCATAAATTCGTTGATGGCAGCTTCGATCAGCGTACAGCGTTCCCGGCGGGAATCCGTTTCAACAATGGCATATTTTTCTTCGGGGCTGATATTCAGATATTCCGAAAGGGCAGATCCGAGATCATACATATTTTTCCGCTGTAAAATGAAACTTCTTGCCCACATTCCCCACTGGTATCCCTGGACAAATTTCAAAAGTGCGGCACGTAAACGGAGAAATTGAGCCTTCTCTTCTTCTGCCGTATAGTCATCAACCTCTGCACGAATAGATGCGTCTGCGAGAATCTGACCATTTTCCACCTCGACATCTGAAAGATCAACACGCTCCAGCGTGCGGATCTGAACACTGTCATCGTCTCCGAAAGCCTCTACTCTGGCGGAAATGCCGACCGGACAGATATGGTCAGCGTCCAGTTCTTCAGCGTCATCTTCATTTCTTAAGAAAGCAAAAAGCAGCTCACTGCCGACTTCAAGCTGCTCGGATGCACTTTTCAGTAAAAAACTCCTTTTTTGAAGTGATAGGTGACATCGGGAAGAAATAATATATTATGAAATTGGCTGTATTACCATAGTAATTCTCCTTTCATCTGATAGATTATTAGCACTCTTAACTAATGAGTGCCAATATATAGTAGAAACCTAGCATAAAAATGTAAAAATGTCAATAGAGGCAAGGTTGACTTTTAAAATGGTTTCGTCTAAGATGAAAACGATAAAATCTGAAAAGAACGGAATAATACGATGAGACAGTTAAGAATAGGAAATGTAACCTTAGAGAATACTTATATTCTGGGGCCGATGGCAGGAGTGACAGATCTGCCGTTTCGCTTATTGTGTAAAGAGCAGGGAGCAGGTCTTTTGTGCATGGAAATGGTCAGTGCAAAAGCCATTCTCTATAATAATAAGAATACAGAGACGCTTTTGGAGATCCATCCGGATGAACAGCCGGTATCTCTCCAGTTTTTTGGTTCAGATCCTCAGATTATGAGTGAAATGGCAAAGCGGGTCGAGGAAAGACCGTTTGATATTATGGATATTAATATGGGATGTCCTGTACCGAAAGTCGTGAAAAAGTGGTGAAGGATCGGCATTGATGAAAAATTCCAAAGCTGGCACATGAAATTATCAGTGCTATGGTCAAAGCAATCAAGAAACCAGTGACAGTTAAAATAAGAAAAGGCTTTGATGACAACTGCATTAATGCAGTGGAGATGGCGAAGATCGCAGAAGATGCGGGGGCAGCAGCCATTGCAGTCCATGGAAGGACAAGAGAGCAGTATTACAGCGGAAAAGCAGACTGGGAGATTATTCGTCAGGTAAAAGAGGCGGTTTCCATTCCTGTGATTGGAAACGGCGATGTGACCAGCCCGGAGCGTGCAGATGCCATGGTGAAAGAAACCGGCTGTGATGGTGTGATGATCGCCCGGGGAGCCCAGGGAAATCCGTGGATCTTTTCTGAGATGATCGAGCATGAAAGAACAGGGAAAATCCCATCGAGACCGACGAACGAAGAAATCCGGAAAATGATGCTCCGACATGCAAAGCTTCAGCTTCAATATAAAGGAGAATATCTGGGAATCCGGGAAATGAGAAAGCATGTGGCATGGTACACGAAAGGGCTGCCGGGTTCAGCAAAACTGCGGGAAGAGATCAACCGGGTTGAGTCTTATGCAGAACTGGAAGATCTGCTGTACAGACAGCTATAGATGTCGGGGTCAAAAGCCGAATGCGAAAGCAAGAAAACCGAATACAAAGCCGAATACGAAAGCCGAATACGAAAGCCGAATCTGCTTGACATCAGCAGGCGGTTTGGGTATAATATTGAAATTGCGAAATAGACTTAAATGACAGCATACAGGTGAAAATCAGGTTGTGTACAGTCTGTATAGATGAACAGGTCAGAACAGTATACGGACAAGGTTGAACCTGTAAGTATAGACAGAAAAGAAAGAATCAGAAAGGAAGCGTAACCGATGGCAGAAGCTAAGAAAAGATTACTTACTTACGCAGGCTTAAAAGCACTGGAAGATGAACTGGAGAATCTGAAGGTAGTAAAGAGAAAAGAAGTAGCAGGCAAGATCAAAGAAGCAAGGGAGCAGGGAGATCTTTCCGAGAATGCTGAGTATGATGCAGCAAAGGACGAGCAGAGAGATATCGAGGCCCGTATCGAAGAATTAGAAGCAATTCTGAAAAATGCAGAGGTAGTTGTTGAGGATGAAGTAGATCTTGATAAGATCAATGTCGGATGTACTGTGAAAGTATTTGATATTACTTTTGACGAGGAGATGGAATTTAAAATTGTTGGTTCTACAGAGGCTAACAGTCTGGAAGGAAAGATTTCCAATGAATCTCCGGTAGGTCAGGCACTGATGGGCAAAAAGGTGAACGATGTAGTTGACGTAGAAACCCAGGCAGGAGTGATCCAGTACAAAGTACTTGATATTCAGCGTTCATAATCAGTATAAGATATACCAGCACAGACCTCTTAAATAATTAAGAGGTCTTAGTTCGCTTAAAGGGTAACCTGAAAGCGGCAGAAAAAGATACGTTTTCTGCGTCATTAATCTGAAACGGACTGACGCAGGACAGACAATATGGAAGGAGAACAGACAGTGGGACAGAATCAGAAGAACACACAGGAACCAGATATGAACCAGCTGAGAAAGGTTCGCCGTGAGAAACTTGCAGAACTGCAGCAGAACGGAAGAGACCCTTTCCAGATTACAAAGTTTAACCAGACACACCATTCACTCGAAGTAAAAGATCTCTATGAGGCACATGAGGCTGAGATTTTAAAAGATCACCAGCAGCCGAACGTAGAAGGTATGGATGAAGAGCAGGCAAAAGAGGCTCTCAAGAATGATTACGAAGAGAGAAGAAGCATCATGGATGCAAGCCCGATCCACGTAGCAATCGCAGGACGTATGATGTTCAAGAGAGTTATGGGAAAAGCTTCTTTCTGTAACATCCAGGATTTACAGGGAAATATCCAGGTATACGTAGCAAGAGATGCAATCGGAACAGACGCTTACGCTGATTTCAAGAAATCTGATATCGGTGATATCTTCGGACTTGAAGGATTCGCTTTCAGAACAAGAACAGGAGAAATCTCTATCCATGCCGAGAAGATGACACTTCTCTCCAAGAGCTTACAGATGCTTCCGGAGAAGTTCCACGGCCTGACAGATACAGACACACGTTATCGTCAGAGATACGTAGACCTGATCATGAATGCAGACTCTAAAGATACATTTATCAAACGTTCCAAGATTCTTGCAGCAATCCGTAAGTACTTAAGCGGAGAAGGATTCATGGAAGTTGAGACTCCGATGCTTGTAGCAAATGCCGGTGGAGCAGCTGCAAGACCGTTCGAGACACATTTCAACGCACTGAATGAGGATCTGAAGCTTCGTATTTCACTTGAGCTGTACCTGAAGAGACTGATCGTTGGTGGACTTGAGAAAGTATACGAGATCGGACGTGTATTCCGTAACGAAGGTCTAGATACAAGACATAACCCAGAGTTCACTCTGATGGAGCTTTACCAGGCATATACAGATTACCACGGCATGATGGATCTGACAGAGAACATGTACCGCTTTGTTGCTCAGGAAGTCCTTGGAACAACACAGATCGTTTACAAAGGAATCCCGATGGACCTCGGTAAACCGTTCGAGCGTATCACAATGGTTGATGCAGTTAAGAAATATGCAGGCGTTGACTGGAATGAAGTTGAGACTCTGGAGCAGGCAAGAGAACTTGCAAAAGAGCATAATGTAGAATTTGAAGAGAGACATAAGAAAGGTGACATCCTCAACCTCTTCTTCGAGGAGTTCGTAGAGGAGCATCTGCTTCAGCCGACATTCGTTATGGATCACCCGGTTGAGATCTCTCCACTGACAAAGAAGAAACCAGAGAATCCAGAATATGTAGAGCGCTTCGAGTTCTTCATGAATGGATGGGAAATGGCAAATGCTTACTCAGAGCTGAATGACCCGATCGATCAGAGAGAGCGTTTCAAAGCGCAGGAAGAACTGCTTGCACAGGGAGATGATGAAGCTAACACAACAGATGAAGACTTCATGAACGCACTGGAGATCGGTATGCCGCCTACAGGTGGTATCGGATTCGGTATCGACAGAATGTGTATGCTGCTGACAGGAGCAGAGGCAATCAGAGATGTATTACTGTTCCCGACAATGAAAACAGTGGGCGCAAGCGAGAATAAAAAAGGGTCAAGAATCTGCAACAGCAGGAGATGACAATAATGGATTTTTTACAGCAAACGAAAAGATTGATTTCTCTAATGCAAAGATTGAACCAATCTTTGAGGAAATGGTAGATTTCGAAACATTTGCAAAATCTGATTTCCGTGCAGTGAAGATCCTGGCTTGCGAAGCAGTACCGAAGTCTAAGAAGCTTCTGAAGTTTACACTGGACGACGGAGTACGCAAGGATCGTGTGATCTTAAGTGGTATTCATGAGTATTATGAGCCGGAAGAACTGGTTGGTAAGACAGCAATCGCTATTGTGAACCTGCCACCGAGAAAGATGATGGGATCGCTTCCGAAGGTATGCTGATTTCAGCGGTAAACAACCTTAAGAATTCAGAGGATGAAGAACTTCATCTCCTGATGGTGATAACCACATCCGGCTGGTGCAAAGTTATATTAGAATAAAAAATGATCAAGATGCTTTAGGGCGAAAAGTGATTTACTACAACGCTTACTACAACAAATTCGTAATTTGAGATGAAGAAATATGGGCTCAAGTGACAGGATTGCTCTAAAGAGTATTGGGAAAAGGATATAAAACAGGAATCATTTCCTTCAGAAATAACTGAGGAGAGGTTCCTGTTTATTTGTAGTTTCCAAATCAAAAAAGAAGAACATTGTGATATGGTCAAAAAAATTATGTGAATTTGGAGCGCTCTATGATAAAGCATAGAGCGCAGGATAAAATGAGAGGGGATTAAGTGTAATGGAGAAATTAAAACTAGATTTTTATTACGGGAGAGAAGCAGAGCAGTTTACATTTTACAGACTTCCGAAAGCTCTTATCACAGATGCACGTTTTAAAGGAATAACGAATAATGCAAAGCTTCTTTATGGGTTAATGCTTGATAGAATGTCTCTTTCAAAAAAAAGGAGGATGGCTTGATGAAGCAAATAAGGTTTTTCATTAAGTATTCCCTTAACAATATTGAAGAAGATTTAAATGTTAGTCGAAAGACGGCAAGCTCTCTTTTGAAAGAGCTGGAAGAAATTGGTCTTATTTATATGATTCAGCAGCCAGGAGTAGCAAATATTATTTATGTAAAGAACTTTGTATCAAAGAGAGAACAGGATTTTTGCGATCAGAGCAATCCTGTGGTTAAGTACAAAAATGAAACTAACAGTGGAAAAGTACACCAGTGTAAAATTCTACTGGTGAAAAAACCTACACCAGTAGAAAAAAGGTAACCAGTGTAGTTTTGAACCGGGGAGTAGTGAAAAAAACTACAACTGGTACCAGTGGAAAAAATTTACACCCGAGTAATATAGAAATAGATAATAATATAAATAATAATAATTCTATCAATCAATCATATCAGTCAATAGATAAGATTGATGTGATGGATGAAACAGCAGTATATATGGAGTTAATCAGAGAAAATATTGATTATGATATTATGATGCTAGATTATGAATGGAAGCATCGTGACATGTATGAAGAATTGTATCAGATCATCTGCGATGTAGTCTGTGTACCTAGACAAGAGGTCCGTATTGCTGGAGAAGATTATCCGTATAGCTTAGTGAAAAGTAAGTTCCCCAAATTGAAAAAACTCGCATTTGGAATATGTGACCGGATGCATGGAAAGAAACAAAACAAAGATTGTGAATATTAAGGCATATTTGATCACGGCGCTATACAACGCACCGAATACAATTAGCCACTATTATTCCGCTGAAGTTAATCATGATATGTGTGGCGTACGACTAGGAAATTGTACAGGAAATCAATGAGCGAATTGTTGAGATTTTGATATCTGACTATTACAATTAAATATGATATATTTTGAGATCTGATACTTAATTCAAAAACCAGATAGCGGAATAATAAGATGCTGTAATAGAATGAAGAAAAGTGGATATGCAAGAAAGCGAATAATTTAAAAATGAAATCTAAAGGAGTGATGACTATGGAGAATAAATTGGAAAAATTCGATCAAAATAGTTTTATGGATAATTTTGTTAAAACCGACGACATCTTAAAAGATATGTGTGGAATTATTGAGTCCTCACAAAAAGCTGCATATCGGGCAGTCAACACAACGCTCATACAGAGAAATTGGCTCCTTGGTTATAGGATTGCAAGGTGAGGATAGGGCAAAATATGGAGCAGAAATTATAAAAAGTTGGCAAAAGAATTATCGGCTGAATATGGAAGAGGTTATACAAAGTCGAATCTATATAGCTTTTATTCTTTCTATAAGACCTACCCTGAAATTTTCCAGACATCGTCTGGAAAATCTGTTAGATTACTGTCTTGGTCGCATTATGCAGCATTATTACAGGTTAAAGATGAGAAAGCTCGAGACTGGTATGAGAAAGAAGCAGTAGAACAGACTTGGAGTGTCCGTACTTTGCAGAGGAATATTTCTTCTCAGTATTATTACCGTATGCTTAAAACTCAGAAAAAAGAGCTTGTAGAAAGTGAAATGAAGAATCTGACGGCAGCATTGTACAATACTCCGGTTATGATGCAAGGATATTATCATGCTGAAGTTAATCATACGATGCCAGAGTATGCAGAACTGGAACAGTGTAGGAACGAGCTCGGTTTTAGTTGCAATTTGTATCAAATTTAATTGTGATAGAAAATGAAATGAGAAAAGGAGAAATCTAGATGTCTCGAATGTGGTTTTGTTTTGGTTAAAGATGATGGAAAAGTAGATAGAAAACTGGGACAGCAGAAGCAACAGCAAGCGGTAGCTGGAAAAGATAAGCTGGAGAGAGGCTGATCGGGGTGTAAGATAAAGAAAAATAAAAGGCCTGGTAGATGATTTTAAAAGATCATTTACCAGGCTTATTTTCAATGTTTGTTTTTGCTAGAGATTCTAAATTGATTTGGAGTCATATGATAGTGCTCTTTGAAACATTTATAAAAATGAGTTGTATTAGTAAAATGTAATTCTTCCATAATTTCTGAAATAGAGGAAGTTGTTTCTTTTAGTAATGTAGCAGCCTTTTTTCATACAGAAAGTTTGCCCATAATCAAACAGACATTTGTGGGTATAGTTTTTTAACAATGGTGTTCAGATAATTGCCACTATAGTTTAATATTTGTTCCAATTCGGAGCGAGAGATTCTTCCATCTGTATCTT
>ENA-OQHD01000573-OQHD01000573.1-human-gut-metagenome-genome-assembly--contig:-NODE-573-length-12851-cov-3.675024_pt1 | contig 12851 bp, 18 predicted proteins | sample MGYA00242560_ERZ504711 | MGnify/ENA primary metagenome ERZ504711 (study PRJEB26092, sample SAMD00036198) | human gut metagenome | host: Homo sapiens | study: EMG produced TPA metagenomics assembly of... | reverse complement strand
CAGCCGGATCATGTTCAGAACTCATCTCGTTTTCTTGTCGGGAAGCGGGTGTCTGTACCGGTTCAAGGTGCAGTGCATCGTCAAACGGAATCTCTTCCTGTACATCCATTGCCGGTTCTGCTCTGTTAATGACAAAATTGATCTTCAAAGGAATCTGTCAGATCTTTTCGAATCCGGCTCTTTCTCCGGGACAAGTTCTGTCATTTCAGGTGATTTTGGAGTCCGCCCAAAGCCACCAACAGGTGATTCTTCCTCTGAAAGAAGCGTTGTGGCGAACGTAATACCTGATGCTTTAAGGTCTGTCCGCTTTGTGCGTTTCTTTTTCTCACTTGGAGAAGATGCATCTGCCTGTAAAGTTTCGACTTTTTCTCTTTGCTTCAACGCAAGTGCCTCTTTGCGGGCATCCCGCTCCAGTGTACGGATCTCAGCAGTTTCCTGATGTTTCCGTTTCACTTCCTGATAAGCTTTCTTTCCATGTCTTCCAAGTGGAGCTAATAAAGAACGTTCTGTTACCAGAATGATACAAATGATTGAGAAAATGATCAAAATAACATAAGTACCTGCCTCTCCGATCAGTGGACATAAAATACTGATCAGAATTCCGCCAAGTAATCCACCCGCATTTTTATCAGCACTGGAATCTTTGTAGTAAGATAAAACAGATGTCCCGGCAGTATATGGATGAAACATCAATTCTAAAATTCCACAAAGGAGAATGACCAGAACAATTGCGGCACCTACTTTTATGTAAGCATGAGGATTTCCTTTATTGGAAATATAAAAAGCAACTGCTCCGAAAAAATTACAAATGGAAATAAATATGCCATTGCTCCTACAAGTCCAAATCCTACAGAAGAAATTGCTCCTCCGCTATGCCACCCATACCAAAATTACTCAGGATAAGAAGGATACAGATGGCAAGGGAACCCAATAGAAGAATCTCTGAACGGATTTCCTGACTTTGTGCTGTATTTATATGATTTGAAGTTCATTTTTGTCTTACTGCCAGAACTTTTCTTTGTGGAGGCAGAAGCCTTTTTTCGCTGTCGATGTTTTCTTAGTTGTTGCACTTTTTTGCTGCTTTCGCTGTGTTGTTCGTAGAACATTTTTTTCGTATTTGTAGATTTTGCAGCCATCTGATTCCCCCTTAATTATTATACCATTGTACTGATTCAATCAAACGATAGATTGAATACACATACTATTTCAAGTATAACATCAATTAAAATTCATGTCATTACAAAATTTCTTTGATCAGATGCCATTTTTTTAGTTCTATATTTACATTTCCGAAGGTTTTTCCCGTTTTTCATCAATCAATTCATAGAGTTTTTTAAATGCCTGGTGAATGCCTCCGACTTCGTCGATGATCCCTTCTCTTACAGCTTCTTCTCCTTCTAACAGTGTTCCTACATCTTTTACAAGCTGCGTAGGGTTCAACATCAGATCAACAAGACGTTTTTCTGTGATTTTAGAGTGTGCAGCAATAAATCTGGCAATTCTGTCCTGTGTACGTTCCATATTTCTCAGACTCTGTGTCACACCGATAAAAGTACCGTTTGAACGAACCGGATGAACAACCATGGTTCCTGTCGGTACAATAAAGGAATAATCTGCCGAAACAGCAAGAGGACCGCCAATAGAATGACTTCCACCAAGGACAAGAGAAACGGTTGGTTTTCCCAAAGAAGCTATCATCTCCGCAATTGCAAGTCCGGCTTCCACATCTCCACCCAGTGTATTTAATAAAATGAGAACCCCCTCTACTTCATCGCTTTCTTCAGCTTCAGCCAGCTGTGGGAGTAAATGTTCGTACTTTGTTGCTTTTGTATTATTTGATACTGTTTCATGCCCTTCGATTTCACCTATAATTGTCAGAAGACGAATTTTGTAATTCTTTTATTTTCATTTAACATTAACGCACCAAATTCTTTGATTTCATCTGATTTTTGCTTTTTTTTGCCTTCGCTCATATAAATATTGCCTCCTGTTGAAAGTAAATAAATACTATTACTAGAATGCACAGAATACGGGGAAATATGTATTGTATCCAATTCCGCATATCAATCTCCACAATTTAAGCAAAAGAGCTAACTACTGTTTAAAACCTACAATTCGGATACAAAAAAAGCAGGAGGTATGGATACAAAATCATGGGAATCCATACCTCCTGAATCATATGTTATTTATATTAATCTTCCAGTGCCTGCTCTACATCGGCAATCAGATCTTCAATATTCTCAATTCCAAGACTGAAACGAATCAGATCTGGCTGTACACCTGCTTCCAACAGTTCCTGCTCATTCATCTGTCTGTGTGTATGACTTGCAGGATGAAGTACGCAGCTTCTTGCGTCTGCTACATGAGTTACAATCGCAACCAGTTTCAGTTTGTCCATCATCTTGACTGCTGCTTCTCTTCCGCCCTTTAATCCAAAAGTAATAACACCGCATGTTCCATCCGGCATATATTTCTGAACAAGATCATAATCCTTGCTTCCCGGAAGTGAAGGACAGTTAACCCATGCCACTTTCTCGTGTCCCTGGAGATACTGTGCCATCTTTACAGCGTTCTCACAATGTCTTGGTACTCTCAAATGAAGGCTCTCAAGTCCAAGGTTCAGAAGAAATGCATTCTGAGGAGACTGGATCGATCCAAGATCTCTCATCAGCTGTGATGTTGCTTTTGTTATATAAGCAGCTTTGCCAAACTTTTCTGTGTATACAATTCCGTGATAAGTCTCATCCGGTGTTGTAAGTCCGGCAAACTTGTCTCCGTAAGCAGCCCAGTCAAAGTTACCGCTGTCAACGATTGCACCGCCAACACAGGCTGCATGTCCATCCATGTATTTTGTAGTTGAATGAGTAACGATATCTGCACCCCATTCAAAAGGACGACAGTTGATCGGTGTTGCAAATGTATTATCTACGATTAACGGAACATGATGTGCATGTGCAGCTTTTGCAAATTTCTCAAAATCAAAAACAGTCAATGCCGGATTGGCGATAGTTTCTCCAAAAATCAGCTTTCGTATTCTCCTGAAATGCCGCATTCAGTTCTTCCTCTGTGCAGTCTGGGTCTACGAAAGTTGCTTTCACACCCATTTTACGGATTGTGTGAGCAAACAGATTGTATGTACCGCCATATAAGGCAGACGCACATACGATATGATCACCTTCTTCAGCAATGTTCATAATCGCATAAAAGTTTGCTGCCTGTCCGGAAGAAGTCAGCATTGCTGCTACTCCCCCCTCCATATCACAGATCTTTGCTGCTACTGCATCATTCGTCGGATTCTGAAGTCTTGTATAAAAATATCCGGACTCTTCAAGATCAAAAAGTCTTCCCATCTGATCACTGCTGGTGTAACGGAATGTTGTGCTTTGTACGATTGGGAGCACACGTGGTTCACCGTTTCCCGGATTGTAACCGGACTGTACACATTTAGTTTCCATCTTGTAATTACTCATCATTGTCCCCCATTTCTTATAACTGATTATTCGTTCCAGTTATGGTATACGTCCTGAACATCATCATCTTCATCAAGAAGATCAAAGTGTTTTTCTGGATGTTTTTTAATATCTTCTTCTTTTTGTAAGATCAACATATGTCTGTGGAATCATTGTAAACTTCGGCAGAAAACCATAGGGATTCCGGCTTCTTCCATCTTCAGACGAACATCACTGAAGTCTTCCGGTGCTGTTAATACTTCGTAGCTGTCTTCTTCTTCGTTGAAGTCCTCAGCTCCGGCATCCAGTACAGTCATCATAAGATCATCTGAGTCCATATTGCACTCTTCTTTATCAATGATGATCTGTCCCTTCTCGTCAAACATGAAAGATACACATCCAGGTGTTCCTACGTTTCCGCTTCCCTTTGTAAATGCATTTCTTACATTGGAAGCTGTACGGTTCTTGTTATCTGTAAGAGTCTTAACGATAATAGCGGTTCCGTTCGGTCCATATCCTTCATATGTAATACGCTCATAGTTATCAGCAGTTCCTTCTCCGGCAGCTTTTTTTTCGATATTTTCTCTCGATTGTTATCATTCGGTCATGTTGTTTGCTTTTGCTTTTGCAATAACATCACGAAGTCTGCTGTTGTTTGTCGGATCAGCACTTCCACCTTCCTTAACAGCAATTGCAAGTTCACGTCCGATCTTTGTAAAGATCTTTCCTTTCGCTGCATCATTCTTTTCTTTCTTATGCTTGATATTCGCAAATTTAGAATGTCCTGACATATTCTGATTCTCCTTTTCTATTGTATCAATGTATTTTATATAAATTCATTTGCATTTACAGATACACTTTAGGTTCTGTAAAGCACTATCCATATAATTTTACCACGCTTTTTTTTGTTCTGTAAAGAATCTGGTTGGATTTATGTAGTAAGATCCAGACTGATTCTTATTGCTTGGTCAATTTTTTTCCATTCGTTCCTGATCGATATGGCAGACATATTCTCTCAGTCTTTTCTTGTCAATTGTACGGATCTGTTCCAGTAGAATGACTGAATTTTTCATAATATTATAATCATTTGTACAGATTTCAATATGTGTCGGCAATTTTGCCTTATTCATCTTCGACGTAATTGCGGCACAGATGATGGTTGGACTATGTCTGTTGCCTATGTTAATTTTGTATTATAAGTACCGGCCGGATTCCCCCTTGTTCGGAACCAACGACAGGACTAAGATCTGCGTAATAAATGTCGCCCCGCTTAATTATCAATTCATTCACACTCCGATATTCCAGTTACTTTTCGTATTTGTTCTCTGATTCTTCTCAGAACCTTTTGTTTTTTTTTCTAAGAACATACTAAAGTATCTCCGGTTTTATCGGATGTATGCATGTCAACCGGATTCTTTCAATAATTCCGGTTATTCGAAATAATCAATCTGTTTTACGATCGTACCGTTTTTATAATACTCTCTCGGAACACGTTTGCTCAGATCACAGACAAATTCATAATTGAATCTTCCACTCAGATCAGAAAGATCTTCTACACGGATAATGGCGTCCTTGTCTTTTCCGACCAGAGTAACCGGATCCATGAATTTTGCTTCCGGAATCTCTGTTACATCTACCATAAACTGATCCATGCAGACTCTTCCCACAATGTCTGCACGTTTTCCATGGATAAGAACATAGCCTTTATTTGAAAGGGAACGCGGATATCCGTCACCGTATCCGACGGGAATCGTAGCGATCCGCATCTTCTTTGGCGCGACGAAAGTTCCACCGTAACTGATGGAAGTTCCTTTTTCCACATCCTTTACAAAGCTGATATGGCTGATTAATTCCAGTGCCGGTTTCAGGTCAACAGCATCTTTTTTCACTTCATCTGACGGATACATTCCATAAATGGAGATTCCGGCTCTGGCAAGATCATGCTTCATATCCGGAAAATCAATAATTCCGGCACTGTTATCACAATCATAATAGGAGATCTGGACTCCATTTTTTTGCTAACTGTTCTTTCATCCAGAGGAATTTTTCATGTTGAGCAAATGTATAAGACTTATCAAATTCATCTGCCTTTGCAAAGTGTGTGAACATTCCTTCCATTTTAATATTAGGAAGTTTGCTGATTCTGGAAATTGTCTCAACACTCTCTTTGCTTACTTTGAATCCAATTCGTCCCATTCCTGTATCAATTTTTATGTGAAGAAATGCGGTCTTTCCTGACCTTACGGCAGCCTCAGCCATTCCCTTGGCCATCTCTTCTGTATAAACTGCTGCACGGATTTCTTTTTCAACCATTTCTTCATACTCATCAGGAAAAAACACAGCCAAGAATCAAGATTGGTTTCTTGATTCCATGTGCTCTTAAAGTTCTTGCTTCTCCCATGCATGCTACAGCGTAACCCCAGATATAAGGCGTTTCCTCAAACATTTCCGCAAGAGGAACTGCTCCGTGTCCGTATGCATCGGTCTTGATAACAGCTATTAAACGTCCCTCCTGACCAATGCGATTTTTCATCTGTTCCATATTATATGCAATTGCGTCCAGATTGATCCGGGCACATACTCTGTTATACTGTTTCATAATTTATCTGCACTCCTTTGCATTCTTCATTGCATCGGCCATACCCTGAATCAGGTCTCTGGCTAATACGCTGTAACTTCCTTTGCTCTTTTTCGCTTCATCTCCACCACAGGCATGTAGGAAAACTCCAACAGTAGTGGCTTCAAATGGTGCCATATGCTGTGCAAGAAGTCCTGCAATCGTTCCGGCGAGAACGTCTCCGGAACCACCTTTTGCCATAGAGTTATTACCAGCGAGATTTACAAATCTCTGCCGATTTGTCTGTGCGACAACAGTACGACTGTCTTTTAACACACAGATTATGGATGATTTTGTATCCGGTCCGGATTGTTTTATGATCTGATCAAGTGCCTGGAAGCGATCTTCCATGATCGTATCAATACTCCATCCGGTCAGCCTTGACATTTCTTTCATATGTGGAGTTAAAATCACAGGTGCACAACATTGATTTAATAACTCTATATTCCTGCTCAGTAAATTAAGTCCATCGGCATCTATGACACATGGACAAGATACATTTTTGCAATACATTTTTGCAATATCTTTTCGGAAATCTGTCCCGTTCCAAGTCCACAGCCAATACAAACCACATCAGCCCAGTCAAGAAGATGAGACAGTTGACTGTCATCATAAGAATCATAGCAGGATATGATTGCCTCCGGAAGAAGTTCCTGCAGTGCCAGACGGTTTTCACTTGCTAGTATAAATCTGTACCAGACCGGCACCAACTGTATAGGCAGCACAGGCAGAAAGAAATGCAGCACCAGCCATCCCGGGACTTCCGGTGATCATAAGAACTTTTCCATAACTTCCCTTGTGCGAATTCATCATTCTCGAAGGAAGAAGTTTTTCAAGTATCATTTTTGTCAAAGGTATAACAAACATCCAGGCGATTCGAAAAATATTTCGGATCAATTCCAATCGCGACCGGAATGCTCTCTCCTGCATACGACTTGCCAGGGAAAAGCTCACAGCCTAATTTTACACATGCCATACATACTGTAAGGTCGGCTCGAAATGCTGTCCCAAGAATCTTTCCTGTTGCAGCACAGATCCCGGATGGAATATCAACAGCAACATTTTTCTGCATCCTGAAGATTCATCCAGTCGATCACATCTTTATAATGTCCTGTGATTTCACGGCAGAGTCCAACACCAAATACAGCATCAATTATTACAGTATATTCTTCATCCGGGAATTCTGTGAATACAGAAATCCCCATATTTTCTACAATCTGTTTCTGACATCGACATTCTTCACTTAAAGAAGCTTCTTTCCCTGCAAATAGTACATCTGCATGCTTTCCCTGTTCGGTTAAGAGCCTTGCTACTGCAAATCCGTCTCCACCATTGTTGCCGCTTCCACAAACAATCAGACTTTTTCTGTGGAAATATTTTTCTTATGCATTGTCTCGACAATCTGAAGTGCTGCGCGTTCCATAAGTACAAGGGATGGAATCCCAATTTCATGAATTGTGTGTGTATCAGCTTCACTCATCTGCTTCCCATTTGGGAAGATATCTCATGCTTATCGCCTGACCTTTCTATCATTATTAATTCCTTTTAATATGAACAGATGCTGCGAAACCTCCTTTTGTCAGTTGGTCCCACAGCATCCTTGCAGCTTTGCTAGATTCTATTCTTTATCCTGCTGACAAAGGTTGTAAGATAACTTCATCAGTGTGTCAGATAAATGTACGTTCTCAACGACCACATCCTTTGGAAGGGAAAGGTCTGTATGTGCAAAATTCCAGATTCCTTTCACACCGTTATCTACCAGAATATCAGCCACTTCAATTGCTTTTGATTTTGGAAGTGTCAGTGCAGCAATTTCAATGTCATTATTCTTAAGAAAATCTTTCAGTTCATCAACCATACGCACAGGAATCCCCCTGATCGTTACGCCTTCCAGTCGAGGATTCACATCAAAAAGACTTTTCAGAATAAATCCGCTTCTTTCGAAGGAAGCATAGTTTGCCAGTGCCTGTCCTAAATTACCGGCACCAATGATAATAAAATTATGACTTCTATCCAATCCTAAGATCTTTCCAATCTCTGTATAAAGATATTTCACATTGTATCCGTATCCCTGCTGGCCGAATCCACCGAAATTATTCAGATCCTGACGTATCTGTGAAGCCGTTACATGCATCTTCTTACTCAGGTCACTGGATGAAATTCTCTCTACGCCAGCCTCCAGCAGATCTCCCAGATATCTGTAGTACCTCGGAAGTCTGGAAATGACTGCGCGTGATATCTTTCTTTGTTCCAATTTTTAGCCCTCCACTCTTAAACTACTCTTTATTATATAAAAGAGTTAAAGTTCTGTCAAACTTTTGTTTTGCAAAAACCTTTAAAATCCATATATTTTCCTTGTATTTTCGACATTTTTCTATATAATGATAATGTTAGAAGTCAAAAAACGAGGTGAAAATATATGATACTCGCATGTCACAATATAGAAAAAGCGTTTGGGGAACGCGAAATTGTACGAGACGGCTCCTTTCATATTGAAGATCGTGAGAAAGCTGCTCTTGTCGGTGTGAACGGCGCCGGGAAATCAACAATCCTTAAGATGATCATCGGAGAAGAACCTCTTGATGGTGGAGAGGTTATTCTCGCGAAAGGAAAGACACTCGGTTATCTTGCGCAGCGTCAGGATTTAAAATCCGGAAATACCATTTATGAGGAAGTAAAAAGTGCAAAAGCGGATATTTTTGCAATGGAAGCTCAGATTCGTTCCATTGAACATGAACTGAAGCATCTGGAAGGTGAGGAATTGCAGAGCCGACTGGAGACCTACAATCGTCTACAGTCTGAATTTGATGCAAGAAACGGTTATGCCTGCGAAAGTGAGATTACAGGTGCATTAAAGGGACTTGGGTTTACGGAAGACGATTTTAATAAACAGACAGATACACTTTCAGGAGGTCAGAAGACCCGTGTTTCTCTCGGAAAATTACTGCTTACAAGTCCGGATATCCTCCTGCTTGATGAGCCGACAAACCACTTGGATCTGAATTCCATTGCCTGGCTGGAAACATATCTGATCAATTATTCCGGAGCGGTATTTATCGTCTCCCATGACCGTTATTTCCTGAATCGTGTTGTTACAAAAGTTGTTGAGATTGACAATGCACAGGTTCGCATGTACCTTGGAAATTATAAAGATTATGCAATGGAAAAAACAACAGATTCGAGATGCACAGCTGAAAGAATACATGAATCAGCAGCGTGAGATCAAACATCAGCAGGCTGTTATTGATAAATTAAAGTCTTTCAATCGTGAAAAATCAATCAAACGTGCAGAGAGTCGTGAGAAAATGCTTGACAGGATTACGCCATTGGACAAACCGGTTGACAGTACGAAAGAAATGCATTTTACGCTGGAACCATCGCAGATCAGCGGAAATGATGTTCTTACAGTGGAACATCTCTCAAAGCAATTTGACAGTCAGGTTCTCTTTAGTGATATCAGTTTTGAAATCAAACGTGGCGAACATGTCGCTGTGATTGGTGATAACGGAACCGGAAAGACAACACCTTTTAAAAATCATTAATCAGGTTATTGCAGCGGATCAGGGCGAATTCACACTTGGATCCAAAGTGACGATTGGTTATTACGACCAGGAACATCACGTACTTCATGATGATAAGACCATTTTTGATGAGATTTCTGATGACTATCCTGATCTTACCAATACACAGATCAGAAATACACTCGCTGCATTCCAGTTTACCGGAGATGAAGTGTTCAAAGAGATTCATACGTTAAGCGGTGGAGAAAAAGGCCGCGTATCACTTGCCAAACTTATGCTTTCGGAAGCAAATTTTCTAATCCTTGATGAGCCGACCAACCATCTGGATATTACTTCCAAAGAAATTCTGGAAGAAGCATTAAATAACTACAGCGGAACGATACTTTATGTATCCCATGACCGTTATTTTATCAATCAGACCGCCTCCCGGATCCTTGAACTGGTGAATCAGACATTTGTTAATTACATCGGAAACTACGATTATTATCTGGAGAAAAAAGAAGCACTGACACTTGCTTATGCTTCTGGAAATGAAACAAATGCAGAAAATGTATCCAATTCAGGCAATTCTGCTGCATCCACTCCTGCTTCGGATTCAAAATTAAGCTGGCAGGAACAGAAGGAACAGCAGGCACGTGAACGTAAACGTAAAAATGAGTTGAAGAAAACAGAGGAAGAAATTGCAAAACTTGAAGATCGCAACACAGAGATTGACGAGGAACTGACGAGAGAGGAAGTTTATTCGAACTCTATTGAGTGCCAGAAACTTTCAACAGAACGCGCTGCAAATGAAGCAAGATTAGAAGAATTGTATGAATTGTGGGAAGAATTAGCAGAATAATGAATCTGCATAACAGTAATCGCCTGACAGCTACTACTTATGGTAACTGTCAGGCGATTTGTTTTAAGATTACATTTCTAAATTTAGTCAAACTCGAATCGGGATCAAGGTTTGTTTCTATACTGTACCGGTGTGATATTATACAATTTTTTAAATGTTCTGTTAAAATGCTCTACATTCTGATATCCCACAGATTCTGCAATACTTTCTACAGTTGCACTGCTGCTCTTAAGCATTGCTCTTGCCTTTTTCATACGGATTTCTTTCAGAATATCTCCGAATGTCATTCCTGATTTTCTTTAATATATTTTGACAAATATGGTTTTGAAAGGAAGAACTTCTCAGCAAGATCGTCCAATGTAACTTCTTTATAATTTGCGTAAATATAATTTGTAATATCTAATAATCTTTCATCCTTGCATGTCTGGGATCTCTGTACGCTATCCAATTTATTCACTGCAACAACGAGTGCTTCAATAGATGCTTTGATAATATCGGCATCAACTCCGACACCCCAGTAACGCTTTTTGTTGGAAATAACACCGACATAAGCAACAGCTCTGGAAGAAGATCCTTTTGTCAAAGAATGCTCCTCGTAAAATGCAAGTTCAAATTCGATATCAAAATAATGCTTGATCGCATTGCTGACAGCATCCAGACGTCCGTTTCCAACACCTGTGATCTTGCGGTTACTTCCATTGTGGTGAATCGTTGCTTCTGCGACAATTCCATCTTCTTGTTTAAAGTGGCATTCATCAACACTGAAAATTGGTTTCGCATTGATGTAATGGTCTTCAAAGATGTGATATACATTGTCTGGTGTAAGTTCTTCGTGAGCCTTGTCGGAAACATCTTTTACAAGATATCCGACTTCTTCTCTCATCTTTTCCGGTAAGCTGATTCCAAAGCTCTGCTTCAGGATATAGTTTACTCCACCCTTTCCTGACTGGCTGTTAATACGAATTACATCGGAATCGTATCTTCTGCCAACATCCTGTGGATCGATCGGGAGATATGGAACAGTCCATGTCTGACAGTCATGCTCCTCTCTCCAGGTCATACCTTTCGCGATCGCATCCTGATGTGAACCGGAGAATGCTGTAAATACAAGATCTCCTGCATATGGCTGGCGTGGAGAGACTTTCATTCTTGTCACGCGTTCATAGACTTCACAAATGTCACTCATATTAGAGAAATCAAGTTTAGGATTCACACCCTGAGAAAACATATTCATTGCAAGTGTGATAATATCTACGTTACCTGTTCTCTCTCCGTTTCCGAACAATGTTCCTTCAATTTTATCAGCACCGGCAAGGATTCCAAGTTCAGCATCTGAAACCCCTGATCCTCTGTCATTGTGCGGATGCAGAGAAAGAATTACATTCTCTCTGTCGCGCAGATGCTTGTTAAAATACTCTACCTGACTTGCGAATACATGAGGCATAGCATTTTCCACTGTTGTAGGCAGGTTGATGATCGCTTTGTTATCAGCTGTTGGCTGCCAGATCTCAAGAACTGCGTTGCAGACTTCCAAGGCATAGTCAACTTCTGTTCCCTGAAAACTTTCCGGACTGTACTGGAATGTAAAGTTTCCATCTGTTTCTTCTGCTAACTCTTTCAAAAGCTTTGCACCGTCAATTGCAATCTGTTTTACCTGCTCTTTATCTTTCTTAAATACCTGTTCTCTTTGTGCAACAGATGTTGAATTATATACATGGATAATAGCATGTGGAGCACCTTTGACAGCGTCAAATGTTTTTCTGATAATATGCTCTCTTGCCTGTGTCAGAACCTGGATCGTAACGTCATCCGGAATCATATTCTGCTCGATCAATGTTCTTAAAAATCTGATATTCCGTCTCAGACGCAGCCGGGAATCCAACTTCGATCATCTTGAATCCTACATCCACAAGCAGCTGGAAGAATTCCAACTTTTCATCCAGACTCATCGGCTCGATCAGTGCCTGGTTACCATCTCTCAAGTCAACACTGCACCAGATTGGTGCTTTGTCAATGGAATCTTTCTTTACCCAGTCATAACATGGCTCTGGCGGCATAAAATAAGTCTTTTCGTATTTCCTCCAGTTTTCCATAATGTGTACCTCTCTTATATTTAATCAATTTAGTTGTTGTTTTTTCAACACTCGTTTATATTAGCACAGGAAAGTCTTAGATTGTAGTGACTATTTTAATCACCTCGCTTGATCTTTTTAATATTTCCTGCTTTTGGTACGAATTTGTATAGAAATCAGGTGGAAATATATTCCACACATTTTTTGAAGGATTACTCTTTTCTGCATTTCTGTGTTGTATAGACGAGATATTCACGGATCAATTTGTCATTTAACCTGCAGCGAATTCTGCCGACTTGCATTCTTTCCTTACAGGAGCATCCAACTTGATCAGGAATCTCATAGTCAACA
>ENA-OQHD01000572-OQHD01000572.1-human-gut-metagenome-genome-assembly--contig:-NODE-572-length-12852-cov-3.401022_pt1 | contig 12852 bp, 16 predicted proteins | sample MGYA00242560_ERZ504711 | MGnify/ENA primary metagenome ERZ504711 (study PRJEB26092, sample SAMD00036198) | human gut metagenome | host: Homo sapiens | study: EMG produced TPA metagenomics assembly of... | reverse complement strand
AATGCCTGATACACTAACCCTGTAATTGCAAAACCTCTCAGTTTTATATGACAACACATCTGCATACCACATTAACTTCATAAGTTTTACTTTATATAATTTTGTAACATTCAAAGAGGCTGCAAAATATCTTATCACATCTACAACTTTATCAAGCGAAAGTGATTGATTCCCATTAAACATTTTATTTTCCTGAAATTTTGCATAACTGGCTTCAATTGCTTTCCTTAAATATATATCCCTATCTTCTTCATATAACGAAGTTGCTGCCTGTAAATATTTTTTGGATATGACTCAATTGATAAATTTGATTTGGCATCATTCAACAAGGATAAGAACCACTCTGGATCCTGATCAATTTTTTTCCAAAATTTGTATCATGTGCCTTGTCTTGTACCTGATGACTTTCATATCTGGTTATTGTCTTAGCCCCCCTACCCAAGCAACACACATAAATCACTCTGGCTTATATTATATTTTACCCTTATATCTCTTATCTGCTTTGATGTCAAAAGACCTTCTTTTTCCCTTATATGCATCTTTTAATCTTATATCATTTTCCTGCATTTGCTTTTCATCCATATACACTTCTTCCGCTATATCACAATACAAATAAGACGCTTCATAATCAACTTTAATATTCTTAAAAGTTGCTTTTTCTTTAACAAGAACTGTCTTCACTTCATGTTCTTCCATACAACATGTGCACATTCGTTTTTCACTTTTAATAATTTTCATGTCCATGAAAACACCTCCTACTATTTTTTATATGGGAACATTTCCGCTGTGAATGCTTTTTCAGCAAAATGAAATGACATTACAAATGTTGTCGTACTGACATATGCCCCTAATACTTCTACCCGTATCTTAATATAGACATCTTCCGTTCCATTATAAACTTTTCCCAAAATTTCTCGCATTTCGCTTCTTTTTGGAAAACGATAATCTTTTACCGTTTGCATATAATCTTCCACTGTAAGAGTCAATAATTCTCGTTTTAATGCCTCTTCTGGGTTCTCATCTGGAAATAGCTTGTTCACAGTATATTGGTTAGAATATTTTTCATCACGCTTCTCATCTACAAGACGTCTAACCTGAAAATCGATCTTTGCACCATTATTAAGTGCAAATTTTAAGTTTTGTATATAAGCCTTAACTTCTATTTCACTTTCAATTCGTGGTTTGGTTTTATTTTCCTACTCCCCATACTGCTCCATAAGCCTCCGGGCCTCTCCCTTCATCTGCTCCACAACCTCATCCGGTCCAATGATCTTAACTGCCTCCCCCAGCGAGAATACCCATCCCAGGAACTGTTTACTCACATGCACATCCACATTCACCCGGAAATGATCCTCGTCTTCCGGAATCATCATCACATCTTTCCCAAAAACGGTCAATGATCACGCCCGCAAGGCTGTTATTTACCAGCATCTTTACAGACGTTTCCTTTCCCCTGAACATTCCGAAACTCTTCTTGGCATAATCTGCCATATCCAGCTTCTTGAAGTGTTCTTTTCCCTCACGGGATTCATCCGACATCCGGATATGCAGCATCTTGTCCACCCGGTAATGCTTGATCAGCTGCGCCTCTGTATCATATCCGATCATATAATAATTCTCATCATCCCAGGACAATCCCCACGGGCTGATATGATACCATGCTCCTCCGTGACGCAGTTCCATCTCTTTCTTCACATTCCACTGGAAATACTGGAACTTGATCTTCTTATTTTCAGAAATCGCATTGTGGATTGCATCGACAGTATAATAGATGCTTTCATTCATCGTCTTAATTCTTCCTGATACATACACCTGTCGCTGCAGCCTCTGTGCATCGTATTTGCTGACCAGCTTTTCCAGCTTTTTTGATCAGTGTGTTGGTCTTCTTCTCTGTAATGAATTTGGAAGACTGGATGGAATCTACCAGAAGCTTTAATTCCGGCAGTTCGAATGGGCGGTTGACTACGCGGTAATGATAGCGGTTGCCGATGGGTTCGCCCTCTACCTCGATCCCGAGTACAGACAGATCACGCAGATCTGCATAGATTGTTTTGCGATCTGCGGTCACTTCGTATTTTCCCAGTTCTTCCATGATTTCCGGCATGGTAATATAGTGTTCGTCATCTGTATTTTCCAGCATGATCTGTGCGAGACGGTATAATTTTAGCTTTTGATTTGTTCCTTTTGGCATAATCACATCTCCTCCACCAACATCTCCTGATACCCGGCAGTCCCATACTCTTCGATCCTATCCACCACCGGTTTCAATCTCCCATCCGTAATCCGCTCCAGTATCTTCATACGCTTCGGTGATATCACTTCCTCTGACCTGCACTTCTCATAATCCGCCGTTTCCATATGCCAGTAATGAAATTCTCCCTTATAATACTGTGATAATTTCTGTGCGATCAGTATTCCTTCCGGGTCAAGGTCGCCCGCATAATATACCCGGATTCCCGACTTTGCAAATAGATCCAACACCATCAGCCCTGCCAGTCTTGGCTGTCCATTCATGCACATATATGCTCTTCTTACGTTCCCTGCTTTCTCTTTTCCACACAATACCGCAAAAACAGACGGATTTTCCACAATGTAGATCTCATCTTGTGGACAATAAAGTGACTCCCACTCTGTAATCACCGCAAGCGGAACCTGTACGATATGCTGCTCACTCACAAATCCCTCCATGCCTTTATGAAGATTTCCGTCTTTTTTAACCGCCTCTACCTGATACAACATCGCGTAATTTGATATATCATCCAGCATAATTCCTGCCATCAGGTAACTTTTCTGACGCTTATACGCCGGAAATATCTCCGAGAACTCTATCTTAATTTTTCTGATTTCCAGATCCATCTGTATCATCTGATACAGGAAATTTCCTGCTACAGTTCCATTGTCAAATGCATGCGGATTTCCTGTCAGCATGGCTGCAAATACAGCCAGATACAGCTTATTATCCTGACGATATGGCAAATGATTATACATCTCTGATCCAAGCCGCATCGTACGATCCCATTCTGCAAGTTCCTGACTGTCACTGTCTTTAACAATATTCCTCAGTAATTCTGCCGCCCTCTCTATCGCAGTTCCTTTATAGTCATTCAAAAACTTTTGCCAGATTTTCTCTTTTCCCGTTCTCTCAAAAGTTTCTGTTCCTGTTTTCCACGCAAGGGTTCTTCAAAAAATGTTCTCCAGCAGACACTCTGGTGTAATAGTTTTATAACGGCTTGCTTCCAGTGCCTGCCGGAATTTCTCTGCAGACACTGTTACACTTTTCTGCCCATGAAAAGACTTACCAAAGAACCCCTCCAGTTCTTCGATGTCCTGTGATTTCAGATTCTTTAGAACTACTTTTCCACCGAACCTTCCATAAGAACTATATTTTTTGCGGAACCCTTTCAGAACCTTTTTCCAAACTGGACTTTGGTGGAAATATTCCAGACATTCTTTTTTGATTATCTCAAGTTTTTCTTGATTACTCTCACACATCGCCGTTTAACCTTTTCTCCATATCCCTAACTGTATTTTTCAACTATCCTGCTTTCCCTTTTCTGCTATCTGTCTGATTCTGATACCTTTTTATTTTGCTGCCTGTCTAATCTTGTCTTTCCTCTATTCTACTGTCTGTCTAATCTCTCTTCCTCTCTGCTCTACTTCCTCTTCACCTTCCAACAATTCTTTCTTCTTTCCATTCCACAGATACGGCATAACCGTCACGAATTTTGCATTGCCCGGGCGGATCAGCTGATAGATTGCCAGTGCATCCAGCGTATCACAGTCGCCCCACAGAACCTGCGAGTTAATAATAAAGTCAAATCCAAATTCTGTCATCAGACGAAACATGTCGCGGATATTCTTATTATCCACTCCGGCAAATGCTTCATCCAGCGAGATCAGTCTTGGTGCATCTTCTCTGCCTCCCTGATACTTCGCTACAACCGCAGAGAATAACGGTACATACATGGACATCGCTTTTTCTCCGCCACTGAAGGTTCCGAATACACTGTTCGTCAGTTCTTTCTGGCGTTCTCCGTTCTTCTGTGAGAACAGCTGGAATTCAAACCATTTACGGTAATCCAGTGTATCTTTCATAATCTGATAGAAGGATATCATTCCGGCACTGTCTCTTGCATTCCTTCTCGCTTCTGCTACTTTTTGAACGGAAATGTGCCGACAGCCTGGGATGCTTCTTCTTCGCTCATCAGACGGTAATCTTTCTTTAACAGATCCACCAGTTCTTTTGTATCCAGCTGGTCTTCCTGTTCTGCCGTCTTACTTCTCCATCTGAGGCTGAGTTTCAGACCGCTGGATGTATTCATCCCATTCATCAGGGAATTCATCTTCTGTACCCATGTGTTGGATGCATTGATCTTTCCACGGATCTTCCGGCTTACCGTATTGGCAAGAATGTCTTCGAACAGTTCCCTGTCACCGTCTTTGATCAGATTCTCCAGTTCTTCAATGTCTTCTTCCAGATGTGTAAGGAGACTTGAAAATGATATCTTTACCCCTTGGTATCTGGCCGAAATATCCAGTCGTTTTGCCGGGAATTCTGTCTGCTCTGCTTCTGCAAATAATTCATTCTGCATCAGATGATAATCGGTCAGAAATCCTCTATTTTCAAAATATACTTTATTCAGATCACGGATCACACTGTCTTTATCCAGTGCTTTCACGTCAGACTCCAGATAGCTCCGTACATGTCCGGCATCATCCGGTATCTCTTCCGGTATTTCCACATAGTGCAGACTCTTCTCCTGCTCATAACATTCTGAAAAATATGCCGTCTTCTTTTCATATTCTTCAATTCTCTTCCGACCCTCTTCCAGACGCAGGGTCAGCTGTCCGACTTCGTCTTCTTCATGCGTCTGTCTGCTTACACATATGCGCAGTCTTTCCGGATATTCCTGAAGCCACTTGATGCATGCATCCAGACGGTCTTTGATTTCTTCATAATCGGTCAGACGTAATTGTTCCTGAATAGAGGTCTGTTCTTCCGTCTTTCTCCGGAGTTCTTTCTGAATCTCGAACAGATCATACCGGATCTGTTCCATATCTGCATCCAGATCTTCCAGATGTTCTTTCCTCTCTTTCAGATATTCCAGGCTTCTGAGGAACATTTCATGTGCTGCAATCAGACTGATCAGATGCTTTCCATATTCTTCCGCTGCACTTTTTGCTTCTTTGAATACTTCATAAGAACAGGTCAGATATAGAGAATCCGCAATTTCCAGTGCTTTCTTTTTCTTCTCTTTTAATATTTCGATCAGTTCACGGACCCTCTCTTCTAATTTATCACTTTCCCGTCTGATCTGTTCACATGTCCGTTCCTCCGCACGCATCATCTGAAGGGCTTCCCGCATATCCGTATCTTTTGGAAGATTCTCATATTCCTGTCTGAGAATAACTTTTCTTTCGGATAACTTCCGATACATTTCTTCCAGTTGCTGTAATACTTCTTCCAGCCCTGCGATTCTCTGTCTGCAGGCTTCCATCTTTGCCTGTCTGTGTCTTTCACGGGCCTTTGTTCCAAGGAATCCGGCCTCATATTCTCCGGTTACCGTTCCTGCAAGTACTCCCATTCGGTAGGTACCGTCTTCTGCAATTGTAATTATACTTTCGTTATCATATGCAATACTTCCAAGAATTCCCGTCAACCGCTGATTGGAGAAAATGTCATTGACTTCTTCGTTCAATTCCAGTACGTCTAACAGACTCTTTCCTGGTTGCAGCTCTTTCTGAACATTTTTGCAGCTAAACAGATAATGATCTTCACATCCCTGTTTCAAATGCAGAACCTGCTCTTTGTATTGTTCATCAATCACCAGCGCATCCAGAATTCCCATTTTCAATAATGCTTCTTCCAGCCGGTTGCAATCTTCTTCATCCAGATTGTCTCCGAACTCTATAACTTTATAAAACTCCTGGTACGGAATTCCAAGTGCATCCAATCTCTGACGGTTACGGATGACCGCTTCCGAGCGCTCCGGCTGTAGTTCTTTCTGATTCTCCCATTCCGTCAGTTCTGCTTTCACTTCTTCTAGTTCTTTTTCTGCTGTTTCTTTCTCTGCCCTGTTCGCAGAAATCCCAGATTCAACATCCGCATTTTTCCCGATCCACACATCTGCAATCTTCTGACGAACCTCTGCGAAATCAGATGTCTCTTCATAAGTCTCTGCAAATGTGCTTAACTCTCTTAGTAATTCTTTTTCCAGTACCAGTTCCCGATTCGCACCATTCCACTGATACAGGGCTTCTTTCCATTCATTCTGTGTCTGCACGAATACAGATTCCAGTTCCGATACTTTTCTCTGCAGTGTATCCAATTCACGGATCCGTTTTTCTCTTTCTTTGATCAGATCGTCTTTCTGCCTTTCCAGATGATCTGTCTCTGCAAGGATTTCTGTTCCTTCATTGATTTTTTCTTTCGTATGCTCATATTGCTGCTGATGTAATTCGAACTTATATGGTTCTTCCGGATGCTTTTCCAGTTCTTCTTTCATAAATGCATGTTCTTCGAAAGCCATGATATCTGCCTCGTCCTGCATCTCTTCTATGAGTTCTTCCAGTTCTTTTTCTTTCTCATACTTCCGGTCTTCTTCTGCTTTGATCTGATTCTGTACATCCTGATATTGCTCTTGTTTCAGTTCAAGAAAATGTTGCTTTTCTCTTAGATTTTTCTGCTGCCCCTCTAATTCTGTGGTCAGTTCTGCTTCTCTTCGTTTTAATGCTACAGCATCACTTTTATTCAGAGATTCCCGTTCTTTTTCCATGGACTCATGTTTTGCATCCAGTTCCTGATGTTCTACCTGCAGCTTCTCGATATTCTGTCTGCACTCGGATAATTTCTTTTCCTGCTCTTTCTGCTGTGTCCTGGCATTTTCTAATTTGATTTCTGCCTGTTCATACCGGTCTGATTTTTCGTATAATAATTTCTGATTATATTTTGAAAATACTCCCTGAATCTTCTCTGCTGCCTGTTTTGCTTCTTTTCTATTCTTCAGATTCATGTTCATGGTATCCATATTTTCAATTGCTTCAGACATCGGACGCAGATCATCATCCGATAATGGTTGAAGTGAATCGCTTAGGATATCGTTGATCACAGATGGTTTAAAATCCTTGGAAAGCTTCGGTGTCCTGAGCTGGATTAAAAGGTCTATCATTTCCTTATATTCTTCTGCCGTCTCGAATCCGAAGATCTGGCGGTTGACATACTCCATGTAATCGGCCTGTCTGTCAATAACACGGCCGCCTGTCCCAATCCTGTTCTCCAGTTCATTTTTTGGAAAGTGTGACATTTTTCTCCTGTGTCTTTATATAAGAAGAAATCTTTTCCTACCCGTCTTCCATCCGTCAGACTAAAATACCACTTGTCCAGATTTTTCCCTTTTCTCGCCCGGATTCCCATACCAATCGTCAGATATGTGTCACTGTCCTGCCTTTTGAATTCCAGATACAGATAACCGGTCCGCTCCTCGCGTCCATCATCTTCCTCCAGAAGATAACTGCTCATCTTACGGTCTCTGGAACCGAATGGATCCAATCGTTCCGGGCTCATATTGCCATCCAGAAGAAGCGGTACCACGCTCTGCATGGTTACGGATTTTCCCGATCCATTCGATCCACGAAGAAGCATCCTTCCTTTTACAAACGGGAATTCCTGTTCATCATAATACCAGAAATTAATCAGTCCGATCTTATTTGCCTGCCATCTACTATTCATCATTTCTTCCTCCCGTATAATCCTCCGGATAGCTTCCCTGTATCTTTCCTGTGAGCGGGCAGATCTTAATCTGATGAGCTGCCTTCTCCTTCCTTATAAACATCCACAATTCCATTGCATCGATCACAATTTTTTACAAATTCACCTTCCGGCATCTCACGATAACTTTTTTGAAAATCCACTTCCATATTCCTGTTTCACTTCTTTTATCAGATTTTCAAACTCGATCCGATCTGTAAGACAACTTTCATCCGCTACCGTCTTCCATTCGCCATTCTCAATCTTCTTTCGTATTTCGCCAAAACACAGAAGTAAAATATCGGATATCGAATTATTACCCGGAAATACCGTTCCCATTCTACACTCATCCCCGGATAACAGATACGCACTTCCTCTGTGAATATGCACCTGACAGTCGAAGATCTGTTCCAGTTCTTCGCTCAATCTCCGTCCATAATATTTCAAATATTCAAAATCTTCCGGTGATCCATCTTCTTTATACATGCCCGGCGCAAAGATCAGTCTTTTGTAGACTCTATGTCTTCTTGCAAATCCACGGTCTTCGTCCACTTCGAACCAGTCACTTTCCTGAAAATCTTCCGGTTTCGTATACTCCATAATATCCTTCGAAAAATTCTTCATAAAGTATCTGGACGCACCTGTATTTTCATAGAGTACTTCTCCGGCCTCATCATCCATGAATGCTTCGTCTTTTCCGTCTGTGACATCAACCATTCCCTGATCTACCGCAAATCGCAGCACACGGATCAGTTTTCTTCGGTTCGTATACAAAGTCCAGTCCGAGATATCTCCCGGCAGATTTGCCGTGATATATTCCGTCAGCTGTGACAGAATAAACTGCTCCTGTGCATCCCTGTCTTCCAGAAACATCAACAGGATACATAGATAAGCATACTCTTCTTTTGACGAAAATTTCTGAATGCCCATGAAGCTTTCCGGAATTACCGGAATCTTCTCCATCTTGATCAGGAGAGAATTATCAATGATCTGACATCCCATCTTCTCTGTAGTAAATTTCCGAAGTTCTCCAAGTGCATCTCTTATTTTATAATACATTTCTTTGTCTCTGGATTTTAATACCCATCTTTTATTTAAAAGAACCTCCAGCTCCTTCATCATTCTTCCTCCTGAAATACAATGGACAGCTTCGGCATTGTAAAGTTTCCATCCTCACAATGTACTACACAGTTTTCTCCTGCCTGACTTCTGTCCAATATATATCTTCTTCCATCGTCTGTCCTTGCCGAAAAATCTGCGGATTCCATGGCATCTGACAACCATTTCAAAAGGAATCTCGCGAATTCTAGGTTCCAATACAGGCAGTTTATCAAAACATATCTTTCCATCTACTTCCAAACGCCTGTAGTTTTTGCCGTCTCTTTTTTCCTGTTTCTCAAGCAACTTACGTCTTGTTTCCTGCTTTTGCTCTGCTGATTCACGGATGGCGCTTCTCCTGGATTTTTCTCGGTATGTACGCACTCTCGGTTTCAGAGTAATTTCCATTGGCCGCTCTTCGTAGACTCCGATGTTCATGCTGTCTGTCTCACGGATCAGATCTCCTGCAAGATGCTGCGGACATTCCATGCCGAATACCATCGCCGACATCTTATGCGCCTCTTCCACATCCTGACACCGCAGGAACAATTCTGCTACTTTCCGGTATTCCTCTTTTCTATTCGCACCCAGTGCATTCTTTTCGCTCAACTGTGCAGCGTATCTTGTAATCCTTCGGATGATATCATTGGTGGCATCAAAAATGTTTTCCCGCCTCATTCTCCTGTCCTTCATTTCCCACGAACCAGTCATAGATGCTCTGATATCGTCCCTGGACTTTCTGCTCTATCATTTCTTTCGAGACTTCTATCTCCATACGCGGAATTGACAATTCATAATCTATAACTTTTTCAAATACCTGCTTTTTCAGTTCTTCGTTCTGTAAACGCAGATTTTCTTCGATCACTCCGACATTTCTCTGCAGTCCTTTAATGAAGCTGCGCAGATATTCAATCAGCCGGTCCTTGAACACCAGGAATTCTTTCGTATGCATCATCTCTTCCGCCCGGACGCTGTTCAAATCCCTGATATAATCCTGATAATTCTGATTCAACCGGACAAAATCATTATTCAGATCTGTCCACCATGTGTATACTTCATTCTTATCTTTTCCTGCCATGTCTGGAAAATGCTCTACACTTCTCCTTATGCGCTCCAGAAGTGTTGGTTCTAATGATGCTCCCTCGATGAACAGATTCTCTAACCGGATTACCAGACGCTCTATCTCCACACTGTACTCTGTCATCTGATACCGGTACTTTTTGTTCTTGAATTCTTCGATGGATGCGACCTTTTTTCGTATCCTGGATTGTATTCAGGTTCTTCCACTCTGTCAGCATGGTGAGATCCTGCTGGCACTGTTCCGGTCTGTAATCCGCAAAAAGCGGGTCCTGTATCATTTCTTCATAGACCTCTTCCTGATACAGCCAGTATTTTAATTTCTCATAATGCTCGAAAAAGATACGCATGATACAGCGGTATCTGCTTACGTTATCGGCATTTAAATATTTTGCTTCTGTCAGCGGCTTGATTAATTTGTCTGATACCTGCATAGAACTTCTCCTTCTGGTTAATTAAGTTCAGTATAGCACATGCGTGGGAAATATATTCCACATATTTCCTGTTTTTTAATCATTCACATAATCATAATAATCCGCTTCGCTGGCAAATAGGATATATTCGCCATCTACCATTCCCATATAACCGTCACCTGTGTTAAAACCTTTCATTGCCAGTTCCTCCATTTCTTTGAAAATAAATGATCTGTTTTTCCCCTTTTATGTCTATAGTTTATAACATCAGGTTGGGGTATCAAAATTACCTCCTGTCCTCTGCGCATTAAATCGTATGCCGCAAGACGAAAATAAGGGCAAAAATTCTTTAAACGAATTTTTGCCCTTATTGTTCTATCTCTGTACGTTGTCTGACTTATTTTAAATACCGCATCCATGCTCGCCACATGTATGCCTTTCCTCATGGCTGTGCTCATGGTGAGAACACTTTACATCCGTTAAGTGCCACATAGGAAATCAGAAAATTTGCAAACCAGCCAGCCGGCACAGCAAGCCAGACAAATGCAATGCCAAACCGAGGCGCAAAAATCAAAGCAACTGCCAAACGGATCGCAAGGTTTACCATATTGGCAATGAGAAACGGGCGCATGATTCCAAGTCCACGAAGTACTCCATCGGTTGCCATCTTGATACCCATGAAAATGAAAAAGTAACCGAGCCATCTCATGTAATCCCCTGACACCTGATATGCCAAGGCGGATCCATCTTTCCCCAGGAATAATGAAGAAATCTGCGTATGAAGTGTTTCAATGACTACAAAAGCAAGGACTGCAAAACACAGATCTAACACCAGTGCCGCGTGATATCCCTTTTTGATACGATCCATTTTCTTTGCACCAAGATTCTGGGAAACATACGGTGAGACTGCATTTCCGATAGATACAAATATTAATGAAAAAACCATTCTCTACTCTCATCGTTGCCGCATAACCTGCAAGTGCCTGTGTACCGAATGGATTTACAACTGCCTGTACAATCATCATACCGATTGACACTGTAGACTGCTGCAGAACCGAAGGTACAGCAATCCGCAGTATGGAATACAATTCATGCCTGTCAAACCAGTCAAAATGACTTTTATACCGGCGCATCCGGCTAAAGAAGATCAAAAGTGAAAACACGGCTGAAATCCCCTGTGCGATAAGCGTTGCAAGTGCTGCACCAAATACTCCCAAACCAAGTCCCGCCACCATCCAGAGATCCATAAAAATGTTCAAAACAGAAGAAAATATCAAAAGTCCCAATGGAATCTTGGATTCACCGATCGAAGTGAACATTGTTGAAAGGATGTTATACATAAAGAGAAATGGAAATCCCACAAAATAAACACGGAGATACAGTACTGCTTCCTCCAGTATATCAGCAGGTGTCTGTAATAAACTCATCATCGAATGGGAAAAACAAAATCCAAAGACACCCAGCAGTATGCTTAGAATCAGGAAACTGATCAATGATGTTGACACAATTGTTTTCATTTTACCATAATCTCTGGCTCCAAAATAACGGCTCACAAGTACACCTGCACCTACGCCGGCCCCCAATGCTATACAAATGAAGACATTCGTAAGTGCAGCACAGGCGCCGACTGCCGCAAGTGCAGATGAGCCAACAAACTGACCAACGATAATAGAATCAGCCATATTATATACTTGTTGAAAAAAGCTGCCTAAAATCATAGGCATTGCAAAAACAGTCAGCGCTTTAAGAGGCGCATCTGTAATTAAATATTCATCTTTTGACATTCGCTAACTCCTTCATAAATTCGCTTATTTTCTTTCCGTAGACATTCATTTTATATCTTTTAAATGCAAAATGCAAATTCCCCAAATTCCTCCACAAGTCCCATATGTCTGAAAATGCAGGCAACAAAAAAAGCATTAATTCATTTGCTGATCCGTCGTCTCGTTCCTGTGTCACCATAATTAACAGAGAGCCGTCATCTAAAAGCTGCATGTCTTCCAGCCATGGATAGCTGACACCGAATATGTCATCTCCACCTAGTTTCAAAAGCTGATTGCCTTCATAATCATAGACAACAATTTTTGTACAGCAGACCAGATATTGGAAACATTACGCTCTATGCAAATGACTCTACTGAACACAGCGAGCGGATATATACCCTCTTATACAAGAACCGAACTAACCGATGCCTTACATAAAATATTTGATTTTAGAACGGATAATGAATTCATTAGTAAATCAGATATGCGAACCCTCATCAAGAATACAAAACAGATAAAATTCAAAGTAAGAATAATATAGTACATATCGATGCAAAAAGAAAAAGCGGCCACAATACCCATTTACTGGGTTTGTAGCCGTTTTGTTACCTTACAACTGTCAAAGATGGGCGTTTATCATCATTATTTTAACGCCGAATCATTCGACTTACTTCTTCTTTTTTCGGAATTAGCTGGGATACCACCTCGTTTCTGCACACAAAGTGCCGCCGTAGCATTTCCGTATTCTGCACAA
>ENA-OQHD01000571-OQHD01000571.1-human-gut-metagenome-genome-assembly--contig:-NODE-571-length-12853-cov-2.961575_pt1 | contig 12853 bp, 22 predicted proteins | sample MGYA00242560_ERZ504711 | MGnify/ENA primary metagenome ERZ504711 (study PRJEB26092, sample SAMD00036198) | human gut metagenome | host: Homo sapiens | study: EMG produced TPA metagenomics assembly of... | reverse complement strand
AGATATCAGAGTGCAGAGATCATTTTGCAGAAAGTAACCGGCAGGATGGAACTGAAAGAAAAAGTGGTAGCGGATACATCGGTACGAGGGATGATCGGAGTTTATTCGCCGATCCATCGGATCGGAAAGACCAAATTTGCTATTCGTACTGCGAGGCAGTTGGGAAGAAGTGTCCCGGTATTATACCTGAACCTGGAAGGGAACTCAGGAGATAATTACTATTTTCAGAACAGGGAGGAAATGACCTTGGAGACCTTTGTATTATATGCGGCAGGACAATATGAATCTTGGCTTGAAGCTTGTCGGTATGATCAGGCCAAAAAGGCGGAGTGGATTATATCCCGGCGATCAGAAATGAACAGGATTTCAGGAATGTGGATCGTGAAGAATGGCTGCGTCTGTTTGAGGCAATTCTGGAAAAAAGTATTTATGAGATCCTTCTTCTGGATCTTGGGGACAGTATCAACGGACTTTATCAGATACTGGAAAATTGCGGAAGAATTTATACACCGTATATTGACGAGGGAATCGCAAAGGCAAAGCTGGATCAATATGAAAAGAGTCTGCGGATTTCCGGTCATGGAGAAATTCTTTCCCGGACAGTGAAAAAGAGGATTGGACGAACCAAAATGCAGGAACGGTATCTTCCAGGAAAAAGAGGGGAGGCTCAGAAAGATGAATGAAAGAAGGGCTGAACTGATTTATGGACAGGTGTTGCAGCGGATGGATATGACCAGAGAGACCGGAGATGAGGAACTTCAGGAACTGATCCGTATGACACTGGAAGAAGCTTCAGAAAAAGAATATCTGCCGTTGAATGAAAAGATTGAATTGAGCAGGGAACTATTTCATGCATTCAGAAAGCTGGATATCCTTCAGGAATTACTGGAAGATCCGAAAATTACAGAAATTATGGTGAATGGAACGGATCATAATTTTTTATGGAAAAAGGCGGGCGGTTGTTTCGGTCAGAACGAAAATTCATGTCAGAAGAAAGGCTGGTTGATGTGATCCAGCAGATTGTAGGTGAGGCAAACCGGTATGTTAGTGAGGCTTCACCTATCGTGGATGCAAGACTGAAAGATGGATCCCGTGTCAATGTAGTCATGAAACCGGTGGCGGTAAACGGACCGATCCTTACGATACGAACATTCCCGGAAGAACCATTGACGATGAAGAAGCTGATCGACTGTGGAAGTATGACAGAAGAAGCGGCACAGTTCATCAGAAAATTGGTTATTGCAAAATATAATATTTTCGTGAGTGGAGGAACGGGTGCAGGAAAAACTACATTTTTGAACGCAATGTCGGATTTTATACCGAAAGATGAGCGAATCATAACGATTGAAGATAATGCGGAAATGCAGATCAGAGGAGTGGAGAATCTTGTGAAACTGGAAGCGAGGGGAGCAAATCCGGAAGGAGAAGGAGCTGTGACGATCAGAGATCTGATCCGCTCGGCCCTGAGAATGAGACCGGACAGGATCATTGTAGGAGAAGTCCGTGGAGATGAAACGGTTGATATGATTTCATCTGCCATGCTGAACGGACATAGTGGGTCAATGTCCACAGGACATGCAAATAATCCTACTGATATGCTTCACAGACTGGAGACGATGATGTTGATGGGGATTGATCTTCCTTTAGCGGCAGTTCAGAGACAGATTGCTTCGGCACTGGATATTATTATCCATCTCGGAAGGTTAAGAGATAAAAGCAGAAAAGTACTACAGATTACAGAAATTGAAAAATATGAGTCTGGCAAGATTCATACAAGGACTTTATATGAGTTCAGGGAGGAGGGAATGGAGCATGGAAAAATTAAAGGAAGACTTATGAAAGTGGCTGAGCTGTCGAATCAGGAAAAGCTCATGGCTGCAGGATATAAAGAAGCATGAATATCTGATCGGTCTTGCAAAGAGTACGGTTATTTTCGGACTGATCCTGTATTTATTTATGAGTCATTTCTGCCCGGGAATCATCCTTTTCCCGGTCTGGGGATTTACATGAAAGAGTGGCTGGAAGAAATGACGGACAAAAAAGAAGAAGAATTTCGGGTTCAGTTTAAAGACAGTATTCAGATTATGGCGGGAGCTTTAAAAGCCGGATATTCAGCAGAAAATGCGATCAGAGAAACCTGCCATGACTTAAAGCCAATGTACAAAAGTGAGTCAAGGATCATCAAAGAATATGAGATTATGATACGAAAATTGAAAAAATCCATATATCGGTAGGACAAGTACTGAGTGAATTTGCTGAAAATGTAGAGCAGGAAGATGTAGATAACTTTGTGACGGTTTTTACTACTGCCCCAAAAAAGTGGTGGGGACAGTATTGTGATTATCAAAGATGCGGTAAAAGTCATCAGTGAAAAGATGGAGACCGAGAAAGAGATTCAGACAATGATCGCATCTAAAAAAACTGGAGTTTGAAATTATGAGCATGATTCCCTTTGGAATGATCGGGTATATGAAGCTGACTTTTGGTGATTTTCTAAAGGTACTGTATGGGAATCCTGCAGGGATCATTGTGATGAGTATCTGCCTTGCTTTATATTTTACAGCGTATATATGGGGAAGGAAGATGATCAAAATTGAAGTTTGAAAAGAAGACAGTTTACAGAGCAGGCAGTATTTTCATTGTCTCTGTTGTCATTAGTATTGCTGTATTTCTGAGTGACCGGGGAGCAGGATTAGAAAGAAATCAAAATGGACAGGTGGTACTTTTGCGTGAAGAACACGGAAAGGGAAATAAGACAGAAGAATTGGAGGCGAAAATAGGAAATGACTGTGAAAAGGATACAGATCGATCTATCAGAACAGGAATATAGTGAGACTGAGATTGCAGATGTATTTCGGGATGCGGAACAGAAACTTGAACAGATGATTCTTGGGAAAAATACAAGTCTTGATGAAGTGAGATCAGATCTGAATCTGTTCAGTTCCATTCCTGACACGGGAATTTCGATTGAATGGGATTCTGATCGTCATCAAGTAATAGACAGTCAGGGAACTATCTTTCAGGATGATCTGACAGAGGACGGAACATTAGTGAAGCTGACTGCAAAGTTGAAGTATAAAGAACAGAGCGAAAAATATGAATTTTATGTTCGGATATTTCCGGCAAGGGAAAGCAAAAAATGAAAAAATAGTGCGGGAACTTAAAGAGGCTGTTCAGAAAGAGGAAGAAGATACCAGGACAGAAAAATATTTAATCTTACCGGATGAAATCAATGGAACAAAAATCACCTGGAGTCATGAGAAAAAATTCAGGAACTGTCGGAATCCTTATAGCCAGGGGGCGGGGCAGCAGTGATGGTCTTTGTATCAGAGAATCAGAAAAAAGAAAGCAAAAAAAGAAAAGAGAAAGTGAAGAGATGAGAAGGGACTATCCACAGATCATAAACCGGTTCAGCCTGTATATCGGAGCGGGGATGTCCGTAAGAAATGCATGGCAGCGTATCACAGAAGATTATAGAAAAAATAAGGAGCGTACAGGGAGAAGAAAAGCTTATGAAGAGATGATTTATACAGAAAATCAGATGAAAAATAAAGCGGCAGAGTCGGAGTGTTATGAAGAGTATGGAATCCGGTGTGGATTGTCTGTGTATCGTAGATTTGGTACACTGCTGTCCCAAAATCTGCGTAAAGGATCAAAGGGATTAAGCGAGTTATTGAAAAGAGAAACCGGGGAAATGTTTGAAGAAAGAAAAAAGCAGGCAAGAAAGCTTGGAGAAGAGGCGGGAACAAAGCTGATGATTCCATTATTTATGATGCTGGCAGTTGTATTTATTATTGTGATAGTTCCGGCATTTTTTACAATCCAGATTTAAGGTCAGTAAAAAGCAGTGATATAAGAATAGACAGGCAGCAATATAAGAATGAACAGGCAGTGATACAGGAATGGATAGGTGGTGATACTAAAATGGATCATTCGTGCAATAGCAGGAGCAGAAGAGAAAACTATGTAAAATGCAGATGAACGGAGGAAAATGCAGATGAGAAATGTTGTTGGTGAAATGAAGCAGAGAATGCACCCGAAAATAGAACGGTTTACCACAGGTTGTAAAGCATTGGGTGAATCTAAAAAAAGGACAACTGGTGGGAATGCTTGCAGGGAAGGAGTATGTATCAGGAATTACGGTAATAGAACTGGTATTGATTCTGGTGATCATTATTGCTCTGCTTGTTATTTTTAAGGAGCAGTTGATTGATCTGCTGAATACTATTTTTGAAAAGATTACATCAGAAAGTTCCGGGATCTGAGATGAAGAAAGGAGAAATCACGGTCTTTCTGAGTCTGACGGTTGTGTTGCTGGTGTCTTTTATTTTAGGAATGATGAATGCAGCGAATATCCAACTGATGAAAAATCAGGCAAGAATTGATGTAGACAGTGCGTTGTATTCTTTGTTTGGAGAATATCAGACAGATTTGCTGGAAGAGTATCATATTTTCGGTATAGAGGAAACTTATGGCACGGGAAATCTGCAGGAAGAAAATCTGCTTAGACGAATGCACTATTTTGGAACGAAAGGAATCGTACATGAGATAAAAGGAATCCAGTATCTGACAGATCTTGATGGCATGGGATTACGGGAGCAGATCATTACATATATGGAACAGAAATACGGGATTGAGTATGCACGTAATCTGGCAGGTATGACTGGAGAATGGGAAGAAGTTGAAATTCAGGAAAAGGAAGCGAAAGAAAATCAGAATCAGTCAATAGAAGAGATGAAGCAGATGTCTGAAGAGATGGAAAAAGATCATCAGGAGGAGATAGAAAATCCTTTTGACTGCATGGAGCAGATAGAAGCAAATGGGATCATTTCTTATGTGCTGCCGAAAGATAAAAGGTTGTCAGGCAAAGAGATAAATCGGGACAGGCAGGTATCCGTGAGAATAAGAGTTGCAGGAAGAGGAAATTTTCCAGCAAGAAAAAATCTGAGTGGGACAGAGGAACGACTTTTTATTTAATGAGTATGTCCTGAAAAATTTGAGAGAATGCAGCGGGAAGAGAAGCGGAACCAGATGAGTTGGAAGATCAGGCGGCTGTGAGTGATGGAAATAAAATCTATCAGGAAGAGAGTAAAAAAAAAGTCTGGATTATGAAGTGGAATATCTTCTTGCAGGTAAAAAAATCAGATAAAGAAAATCTTGAATCGGTTTTAATGAAACTCTTTCTGATCCGAATGGGAGTGAATTATATCTGTCTGCAAAAAGACAGTGGAAGAAAAGCTGAAGCGGAAGTGCTGGCTGTAACAATCTGTACGTTACTGCTTATGCCGGAAGGGACAGAAGTTGTAAAGCAATTAATTTTAGCTGCCTGGGCAGGTGGTGAAAGTGTTGCAGATCTGAGAACGCTTCTCGCAGGTCAGAGGGTACCGGCAATTAAGACTTCGGAGAACTGGAGCGTGTCCCTCGCAGAACTTCCATTGATTTTGAGCAGTGACAAGAGAGCAGAGGTCAAAGAAACGGAAAAAGGATTATCCTACAAAGATTATCTGCGGATACTGCTGTTCCTGAAAGATACAAAAGAAGTGACCATGAGGCTGGCAGACCGAATTGAAGAAAATATCAGAAGCCAGCCGGAGAAAGAATATTTTCGCATAGATCAGTGCGTCACGAAGCTTGAAATAGAAAATAAAGTGACCGTATATGGAGATATATCCTATACATTTCCTGCTTATTTTGGATATCAATAAATCGAACCGATTTACTATAAACAGTCATACGGATTTACATAGGTTCATAGAGATTATCCCCGGTGCAGATGTCCTTTCCGACACCCATTTTTAAAGTACTGACGATGAGTCGGTACAGTCTTATCCCGTACCCCTCATACGGGAAACCTCACAAATTTATAGAAAGGAAAAACTGCGATGATAAAGCTGAATAAAGATAGCAACAGTCCAAAAATGGAAAGGGCATCTGCACCGGGGATAAAAGTAAAAAAATATAATATAAAAGGAATCATAACGATAGAAGCAGCACTTGCAATTCCACTATTTCTTTTTGCAGTAATCTGTCTGATCTATCTGATAGAAGTGCGGAATATCAGACTGGTACTTCATAATGCATCACAGAGTGCGGCAAAAGAAACGGTAGAAGATCTGGCTGTTTTGCCTGTATTTAATTCCGTAAAGATGCAGCAGAAGATAATAAAAAATATCGGGGAAGAACGACTGGAAAGAAGTCTTCTTGACGGTGGAACTTCTGCAATAAGCTGTTGGAAATCTTATTATGATATGGTGCATGGAGAGGTAAATATTTGTGTGGAGTATAAAGTGAAACTTCCAATCCCTCTACCAGGAAATTATTCTGCAAAATATGCAGAAAATATAAAAATGAGTGCGTGGAATGGATATCAGGATGGAGAAGATACAGAAGGAGAGGATGAACTGGTCTATATAACAGAACTTGGTACAGTATGGCACAGGAGTGCTACGTGTCCTTATCTGCAATTATCAATCCAGTATGTGCCATACACGGGACTTGGCAATATGAGAAATGAAAGCGGAGGCAGATATCATGCGTGTGAACGGTGCGTGATTGGAACAACTATGACCGGAATCTATATTACGCAATACGGTGACAGGTATCACAATTCGTTGAATTGCAGTGGATTAAAAAGAACGATACGGACAATGAAAAAAATCTCAGACAGCAGGAAAAAGAGGCTGTTCCAAATGTGCATCAGAATAGAAAAAAGTGGGGGGATCAACAGTGCATCAGAATAGAACCGGAATCATTAAAAGTCAATGTAGGATGCTGGAAAACAGAGGAAGAGCTAAAGCATTTGAAAAAATTTGGGGAAAGGAGTCAGAAAAGTATATGAAATATGGAGGTCTGGTGGGAAATGTGATAATGGGAGTGTATTTGATATCACTTTCTTATTCGGATATGAAAAGAAGAAAACTAAGTGTTGGAGTGATTGTATTGGGATTTCTTTCGGCACTGGTTTTTCAGGCAATTACTGGTATCGAATCATGGAGAGCTGTTGCAGGAGGAATTTTAACAGGGTTTCTTTTTATGGGAATCAGCAGACTTACAGAAGAGAAGATTGGATATGGAGACAGTCTTCTGATTATTGTACTCGGTACTTTCCTTGGAATGTGGAAGTTACTGATATTACTTTTGGGAGCGTTTGGACTGGCGGCAGCAGTATCAATTCTGTTGATGATAAAAAGAAAGTTTACGAGAAAAAGTATGATCCCATTTGTCCCATTTCTTACAGTTGCATATATGGGTGAGATGCTAGGAGGGATGCTGAGTGGAGGAGTCTGAATCAATGGGATATGTATCAGGGAGTACGGTTGTTGAGATGTCTTATATTATGCCACTGATTCTGTTGATGTTTGTTCTAATCATCCATACAGTCTTTTACTTCTATGACAGGGCAGTCTTAAATGGAGCAGCCGCAGAAACGGCAGTTCTGGGAGCTGAACTGGAGCGGAGACATGGAGCAGAGGAGGAAAATCTGAAAGAATTTTTTGAAGAGAGAACTTCGGGAAAACTGATTCTTATGACAAATCCATCAGTGGCGATCACCCGGACAGATAACAAGATTCAGGTGACTGCAATGGTACAGAAAGGAAGATTTGAACTGGAAGTCAGGCAACGGGCAGTAATCGTAAATCCGGAGGAGAAGATCAGATGGATAAAATAAAGTCACAGAAGCAATTGAATATACAGACTGAGGATCGGTGGGATGCATCCTGTATTCATGTGGATGTTCCCAGTTTACAGAAAGAAGATTACCAGCTTCAGATGCTTCAGAATAATCGGATCAGAGGACTGCTGGAATTGTCGGTGACAGGGCGTGAAGAGGGTAGTCGGTATACTTATAAGACTTTGAATGGTGCATCATTGGAAGAACGATATCGGATGGAGGCGATGGAAAAAAAGGAAATTCTGGAATTAACGGAGCAGTTACTTTCACTTGGAGAAAAAGTGAAAGAGTATCTTCTTGATCCCAACAGGATCTTGCTGATGCCACAATGCATTTTTAAGATCAGAGGAGAATACAATTTTTGTTATTTGCCGATTGAATATCAAAGTTTTTGTGAGGCATATCATGGACTGACAGAATTTTTTGTGAAAAAAATCGATTACAAAGATATAGAAACTGTATTTTTGACCTGTATGCTCCATAAAGAGACGATGAAGAATATCTATGATCTGAAAGAGATTCTAAAAAAATACAGAGAAGAAGCAGGTGAAATCTCTCTGCCGGAAAAAAGAACAGAACAGAAACTGGATATTTTTGTAAATGAGGAAGGTGAAGAAGAATTATTTCCGTTGGAACATCCCCAAAAGCAGGAGATGGTATGCGAAAAAAGAAGTATGGATTTTTAAAAAATTTGGAAAGAAGATAAAAGTGGATACTGGGGGGATTGGGATGATCTGCTCACAGAGGCAGAAAATAAAACTGAAATGTGAATTTCTCGAAGAAAATGTGGACAACTTTTCAGAAACCTGCCTATAATGTAAAAAAGTCAGGTGAAAAGAGGCATAAATATGAGAAAAAAGCCGAAGGCAGTCTGTACTGTCGGACTGATTATAGTGAATATCGCAGTCTTTATGGTATTAAGTTTACTGGGGGATACTGAGAATGGATATTTTATGCTTCATCATGGAGCAATGTATGAACCGATGATATTGGAGAATCAGGAATATTACCGCTTTTTTACTTGTATGTTCCTGCATTTTGGAATCCAGCATCTGCTGAATAATATGGTCATGCTGGGAGCTTTAGGATGGCAGTTAGAACCGGTAATCGGAAAAGTAAAATATCTGTTGATTTATTTTATCAGTGGACTTGGAGGCAGCGGTCTGTCTTTTGCATGGAACGTTATGCATGAAGAGCAGAGTGTATCGGCAGGAGCATCCGGTGCGATTTTTGGATTGATGGGAGCATTACTGTATGTTGTGATTGCCAACAGAGGAAGGCTGGGTGATCTTTCAGGAAAAGGTATGATGCTGATGGTCCTTCTTGGTCTCTATTGCGGAATGACCAGTACCGGTGTTGATAATCTTGCTCATATAGGCGGTCTAGTCTGCGGATTTATCCTGGCACTGATTCTGTATCGTAAAAAGAAAAAGCCTGCTTATACAGCCGAGTGGATTCGGCAGTCAGCAGGCGATGACTTATAGAAAATTTAGATCGGGAGGGAGACAGTAAAGGTTGTTCCAGGGCCTTTTTTGGACTCAAAAGAGAGCGTCCCTTTATGGGCTTCAATAATTCTTTTTGAAACGGCAAGTCCCAGTCCTGTTCCACCGGGTTTGTGAGTGATGAAAGGTTCAAAGATCGTTTTCTGAAGATCTTCTGGAATACCGCACCCGTTATCTTTACAGCGGATCACGATCCGGTCATCTATGCGGTCGGCAGTGAGCCGGATCTTTCGGTAAGACTGTTCCATAACCGCATCCTTGGCATTGCGGAGAAGATTTAAAATAACTTCTTCCAGTTTAATCTTGTCACCGGTGAAACTCCCCATATCAGGCATGATGCGGGAGGTAAATTCAATGGGATGTACAGACTGTTCTGATTCAAGTGAAATTGCAAAGGAGACTGCAATATTTTTTAATAACTGTTCGATGGAAAAGACAGAAAGATGAAGTGTATTTCCATTGTTGTAATCAGAAAGTTCATTTAGTAAACTGCACATAAAATCAACATCATCCATGGTCTGCTTCCAGTTGAAAAATTCTTTTACTTCAGGATGTTCCAGTTCCATTATCTGTAGAGAGGAAGAAATTAAAGTAAGTGGATTTCGTATTTCGTGAGAGATCAGGGAGACAGCTTCCTGATGATTTTTCAGAAGCTGGGTAATGATCTGACGGGCATCTTCATTCGTTTCCAGTAAGTGGTTCATCTTGTTGATATCTATATTGGTAAGCATGAGTAAGTCCCTCACTTTCTAAAAACTAATCAGAAATAAAGATTTCTGACGGACTATTCTAACATTGGATAATTGAAAATGCAAGAAAAATCGTTCGACCTTTTTCGACCGAAAAAAGTAAGTCTGTGTGTGAGAAAAAAGTCACTTCTCTTTTGGTAAAAAAGTAGTCTATACTACTTGTGAATACCGACGAGAAAGAGGATGAAATAAATGAGAGATGAGAATTGTATTTTTTTCGTAAAAGTAGCAGCAGGCGAGATTCCTTCCGCCACACTTTATGAAGATGATGATTTCAGAGTAATACTGGATTTAGGACCGGCATCAAAAGGACATGCCCTGATTCTTCCAAAGAATCACTATCGTAATTTATATGATATTGATGATGAGGTAGCATCAAAGGCAATTCTTCTGGCTAAGAAGATGATTACGAAGCTGACAGATGTACTGAATTGTGATGGATATAATATTGTCCAGAATAATGAAGAAGCAGCAGGTCAGACGGTGTTCCATTTTCATATGCATATGATCCCGAGATATAAGAATGACAATGTGGGACTCGGATGGCATATGGGTGAACTGTCAGAAGCAGATGAAAAATGAGATCTTAGAAAAATTGAAATGATACTGGAGAAGATATGTTAACGGGAAATCGTGAATTTAACGAGAGTTATGAGAATTATAAAAATCTCATCCTGAGAACGGCATATACTTATTCAGGCAATCGAGAGGCAGCAGAGGACATTACACAAGAGACTGTTCTGAAATTATATATAGGATACGACAGCATGAAGAAAGAGAATATCCCTTCATGGCTGTATACCACTGCGAAAAATATGGCATTAAACTATAAGAAAAAGGCAAAGTGGGAAGTATTGGCGATGGATGATGATGAGAGTGCTGTGCCAGAACCAGGTACCAAAAAGTACAGAGGATGAATATCTGGAAGATGAACTGAAAAGAAAACGGAATGTACTTCATAAGAAGATCAGTGAGGAAATGAATAAAAAGAATCCACGATGGTATGAAGCAATGGTTCTTGTTTACTATATGGATATGCCTCAGGTGAAAGTGGCAGAACTGATGGGTGTTAATCTGAGAACACTGCACAGTCTGCTACATAGAGCAAAGAACTGGATAAAGAAAAATTATAAAGTCGAATATGAAGAAATGAACCGGGAAGACTGATAAAGATACTTTAAGACTTCCCGGTGGATTGGAACAGAGTAAAATTAAGAAACTTCTTCAATCAGCTTGATGATCGTACCGATGGAATCCTGCTGACCGGAGTTCTTCATGGAATTTATGAAAGTAGTACGGTTTTCATACAGATTTTTTACAGCAGCCAGGAGAGTTTCTTTTGTAAGCTGTTCTTCTTCAAGAACCAGGCTGAATCCCTGACGTTCAAAAGAACGTGCATTGAGAATCTGATCACCGCGGCTTGCATTGGCAGACAGCGGGATGAGAAGGTTTGGTTTATGAAGTGCAAGCAGTTCACAGATTGCATTTGCTCCGGCTCGTGATATAACGATATCAGCGAGTGCGAACAGATTGCGGAGTTCATTTTTGATGTATTCAAACTGACAGTAGCCTTCAACATCCTTTAAGGATTCATCCATCTTGCCTTTACCACAAAGATGAATGATCTGAAAGTCTTTTAAAAGCTCAGGCAGTGCTTCACGTACAGCATTATTTACTGCTACAGCTCCGAGACTTCCACCGATAACGAGGATAACCGGTTTGTCGGATGTGAAGTGGCACATATCCATTGCTGCAATCTTATTTCCAGACAGAAGTTCCTGACGAATCGGAGAACCTGTAAGGACTGCCTTACCTTCTGGAAGAGATTTGAGCGTCTCAGGAAAATTACAGCAGACTTTGGCTGCTGAAGGAATAGCAATTTTATTAGCAAGACCCGGCGTCATATCAGACTCATGAATGATAACCGGTACTTTGCAGCGTTTCCCGGCAAGTACAACGGGAACAGATACAAATCCTCCTTTGGAGAAGATAACATCAGGCTTTAACTGTCTGATCAGTTTATGGGCTTCACGAAAGCCTTTCAGTACACGGAACGGATCAGTAAAATTCTGTACGCTGAAATAGCGTCGTAATTTTCCGGAAGAGATTCCGTGATAAGGGATACCGAAAGGTTCAATAAGTTCCTTTTCGATTCCCGTATAAGAACCAATATATTGGATATCGTATCCGAGTTCCTTAAGACGAGGAAGAAGGGCGATATTTGGAGTGACATGTCCGGCTGTACCACCACCGGTCAGAATGATTCGCTTCATTATGGATAACCTCCTAATTATTGAATTTAGACTATTTTCATATTAATCTTATTTAAAAAAATGTCAAGATAAAAAGAAGGTGTGATGGTGGACGAGAAGAAGGAAGTTTGCACGTCTACAAAGAGACGGAAAAGGTGTAAAGAATGAAGAATCTGAAAAAATTGTCATTGGAAGATGAAATTAACAGAGAAGCGGAAGAAATAGAGAAAAAGGTAAAGGAGAATAAAGAAATTGAGGGAATGACTGTATCCGAGGATATGGAGACTGCCCTGTTCAATAAGATACAAGAATATGAATACGATAAGAGATTGAAGAAAGTAGTCTATCGTAAGAAGAAGCGGACATATGTGATCGGGGCGATTGCTGCAATTATCATTTTGATTTGTGGCAGTGTTATGACCAGTGTAGGAAGTAAATCCTATGTGAAAGTGTTGTGGGAACGAATTAATGGGGATGAAAGTTCTAATATCATTAATGTAGAAGATATGGATTCAAAGAAGACAAAAGATGTTGATGAAGATGCTGCATATAAGGAATTAACTAAGACTTTTGGGGATTATCTTGTAAGATTAGGATATTATCCGCAAGATATGAGATTAAGTCGTTATACAGTTGATGAACAGCAACGGCAGGCGACACGTTTTTTATGAGTATAGA
>ENA-OQHD01000570-OQHD01000570.1-human-gut-metagenome-genome-assembly--contig:-NODE-570-length-12856-cov-2.344803_pt1 | contig 12856 bp, 20 predicted proteins | sample MGYA00242560_ERZ504711 | MGnify/ENA primary metagenome ERZ504711 (study PRJEB26092, sample SAMD00036198) | human gut metagenome | host: Homo sapiens | study: EMG produced TPA metagenomics assembly of... | reverse complement strand
AAGAACTCACGCATCCGCAAGGAACTGGAAGAATCCGACCAAATACCGCAAGCGCATGTATGAACGGATTGTCAAATTATGACCAAGAGGGAAAAACGGAGAAAGCCGCTGCCAACCCTTCCGGCCATCCATCCGCCGACAGCCTGATGCCAAAAAGGCCCGATCTACCGTGCCGAAAACGGCAAGCGGGTACGCCGCCAACCGACCTCCACACCGGGAAACAGCAACCTCTTCAGGGCTTGCATCCACGGCGACCAGACCGTAGTCACGGGCAGTACGGTACGGATGCGGTTGCTTCAGGACGTAACCCTATCCGGCATGAAGATACCGGCCAACACGCTGTTTTACGGTGTCGCCACTTTGGGAGCCAACCGCCTCGATGTGGTGGTCAGCAACCTGAAGGTAGGAGACAACCTCAATCCCGTATCGGTGGTTGTCTTCGACAATGATGCCATGGAAGGTTTGAACCTGCCCAATAACCTGAAAGCCAGTGCAGCCAAGCGTATGGAACAAGGTCTTGTACAGAACATCGACATGCCGCTCTCTTCCATCGGCACGATGGCCAGCGAAGTGACCAGCGTAGTCAACGCCACCACCCAGGTAGCCAAGCAAATCTTGAACATGAGCCTCTCACAAGTGAAGGTACATCTCAAGTCCAACTACGAAATGTATATCCAGGAAGAGAGTCAGGAATCGAAGTTGCGCAGGCAAGCCGTGCAAGCGGAGTTACAGAAGCTCTATGAGCAAATGGAACAAGAGAAAACGAACAAGAAAAATCATCCCCTTCAAACATTGATAGACAAATTATGATAGACATTCTCAATTACCTGCTTGCGCTGTCAGCGGTCTTTTTCGGCTATCGGATCTACGTATCACGCCGGAACGGACGAGCCTTTAAAGAAATCCGTCCGCTGACCGTTTCTTTCGGCATTACCCTGCTTCTTCTATGGGGCATTACCGTATTCACCGCCTTTTTTTCAAGAACCGTTTAACATATCGACAACATGAAGAAATATATTTATCTACTGTTTTACTGCTTTGTGTGCAGTCTGCCGCTCTTCGCTCAGGAAAACGGCACTCCCCGGCAACAAGCCATCAGCCAAAAAGACATCTTTATCTCTTTCGACTGTGTGAAACACCTGGTATTCCCTGTGCAAGTATCTGATATCGCCATCGGCGAACAGGAGCTTGTCATGGCCAGCCGGGTAGAAGAGGCGCCCCATATCGTCAGGCTCTCGGCGCAAGCGGAAGGATTCACCGAAGAGACCAACCTGACCGTAGTCTGCATCGACGGAAGCGTTTACACCTATCACATCCGCTACCTTCCCGAAAGCGGCACGGATTCGCACCCGAACATTTACGAGGACAACGGGAAATGGCAGCACCATGACTATCAGGCAGAAGTCAGCGACCTCCATCTGGCCGAGTTCTTCTTTCCGGAGGACATCGCTTACGGAACGCCCGGCAACGAGGTGTCCTTCACTCTGGCCGCCTACAACAACCAGTTGAAAGTATCAACCGCCAAAGATGCCGTGGCATATTCCAACCTGTTTGTGGTGGATAAGGCCATGAACACTTACCACATCACCATCAAACGGGGCAATACCTCCGTATTCACCTACAATTTCGATGACCAGCGCAAATATACCGCCCATGTGGATGTGAACAGCGAGGAAATGGAAAGATGCATCCAAGAGCTGCGCACCAAGAAGCGCAACATCTACAGCCTGGGGGTCATCGAGAACAAGTTTGAGTTGTCAATGGCCAATCTGTATGTGCATGAGGACTTCATGTTTTCATCTTTGACCTGAAAACAAATCATACATCGACTACGACATCGAGTTTGTCAAATGTTTCCAGCGTGACCAGAAGAAGAGCAAGAACGCCATCCAGCAAGAAACGACCATCGAACCTATTTATCAGAAAGATTTTGATACGAAAATCAAGGGCAAGAGCCGGAACCGGCTGATACTTGGTTTCGACAAATTCACGATACCCGATGATAAGGTATTCGAGATCGAGATTTACGAGCGAAACGGCGGGCGGCACATCAAGCTGGCCGTGTTGAACGAATACATCCTTTCCGCAGAACCCTTATACAAGCCACAGCCATGAAACTGAGAGAAGCATTAGACACCTATATGTTCGACAACGTGGGACAGTTCGGCGGCATCGCCGAATCACTGGGCTATCAGACCGAATACCGGGACGGATATTTCCGGTTCCGCAAAGACGGGGAAGAGCTGAGCATGAGCGTAAGCGAAATCAGGGTAAAAAGCCGGAGCAAAGTACGATGAAAGCCTTCGTGACCAATCAAAAGAACGTGTATCCGCCCTTTTTAACAAGGAACGTGCCAATGATCCTAAATATGTCGCCGAGCTGGAGAAGGAGGGCATCAGCATCAAGCGGTGGGAGAACCTGAAGGGACATGACAAGGACGGCTTTACCGTCATCGACCATCGCCTGAAGGTATGCTACACCGGACAGTCGCTCTATGAATACGCCTACAAGCAAGGGAACATCCTCGACGGGAAAGGCACCAAGCTGGAAAAGGGTATCATGTCTGATTTGATGGAGATACACGGCAAACCGGGGAAGCTCCGTTTAAACGATGACGGAATCTCCGTATTCTACCGCAAAGAGGCGTTGGTTATCCCGGACAAGGTGCTGGGAAAGAAGTTGGGCAAGAAAGAGAAAGAACAGCTGCTTGCCGGTGACATCGTACCCATCACCGTAAATAAGAAGGACATCCTGCTGCAAGTTGACCGGGATCTGAACTCCGTCATCCTGCGCACCAACCAGGAAATCAAGATTCCCGATATCATCGGGCAGACCAGCGAATATGGCGGCTACAAGTTAACCAAAGCCGACAAATACCTGCTCGCCAACGGCCATGCACTGGAGAACAAGCTGTTGCACAGTCCGGAAGGCTACTTCATTGCCGACATCCAACTGACGGATGACAGGAAAGGAGTCATGATACAGAACATACAGAGTATCACTCCCGGCAAGGCACAAGAGCTGATCAAGGCCATGAGCCCCCAAACTGGAAAGCCCATGCGGCCAACATAGAGGCTGCAAAAGAGCGAAAAACACGAAGAGGGGCGCAATATGGAAGCCGAGTTTAAGGAAGCGGTGGGCAAACATGACTTTGAAAAAATCGGGAAGCTCAAAGAGGAAGGATATAAACCCAGTGAAGAGTTTATCAAAGGAATCGGTAAGGAACACGGTCTGGATGAAAGGCAAACCCATGAAGTCATCCAGCTGTTCGGCACCAAGCCGGAAGAACAGGGCGAACATGAAAGGCAGGCCGCACGTCTGTTGGATGCCGCACAGACCGACAACTTTCATGTCATCCAAGAGATACAGAAAGAAGGGTACCGGCTCACCCAACAAGACCTTACCCGGATGCGTGAAACGGGTGTGCAAGCCAACACGCTGATAGCCGTACAAAAGATTTTCGGGATGGAAGGCAGCACAAAGACACTGGGAGATGTCAAACTGGCCAGCACACCCAAACCCGACAACAGCAAGGAAATGGCCCGTCCGATAGCCAGCACCATCAACCGGGCTTTCAATGACTTATAACCTAAAAAATTCAGGAATTATGGATTACGATGAATTAGTACAGAAAAACATTGCAGGAGAAATCTGTGACTTAGAGTTTCTACTTGCACAGGAAGAGCTTGCACAAGCCTATCAAGAAGAGATGGCTGCCAAGCAGCAAGAGATAAACAACCAAACGGCCAGAGAATGGCTGCTTGATTACGAGAACAGAAATCTATACCAATAAATCATGGATACAGCAAGTGACAAAGCATTACAGCATTTCGCCGAACTGATGATCGAAAAGATAAAGCAGGTGGAAGACAACTGGCAGAAGCCTTGGTTCGGGATAAAGGGTGGGGGACTTCCGCAAAATATCGAGGGAAGAACCTACAACGGAGTAAATTCCTTCATGTTGTTTCTACTTTCGGAAAAAGAGCAGTACAGCCTGCCGGTCTATATGACCTTCATGCAAGCCAAAGACAGCGGCCTTAACATACTGAAAGGAGAAAAGTCATTCCCGGTCATTTACTGGAATTTCTCAGTAAGAGACAAGAACGGAAAGAAAATACCTTTCGACGTATATAAGAACCTGGATAAAACGAGCAGCAGGAATATAAGGTCACGCCGTTTCTGAAGACATACAATGTGTTCAACGTACAGCAGACCAATCTTCAGGAAACGAAACCGGAGAAATGGGAAGCATTGAAGGAGCAATTCAAGATACCGGCCATCAAGGACGAGCAAGGGATGCTCACCGTGCCTCTGATTGATGCGATGGTACGGGAACAGCAATGGATCTGCCCCATTTATTCCAAGGAAGGAAATAGTGCTTACCATGCAAGGGGAGAAGATAACCATATCGTCGTACCCCTGAAGGGGCAGTTTAAGGACGGAGAGAATTTCTACTCCACACTACTTCATGAGATGGCGCACTCGACTGGGGAGCCTGAGCATCTGAACCGGGAAAAAGGCGTGATTTTCGGAGACAAGCAATATGCCAAAGAGGAACTGGTTGCCGAACTCACCTCCGCTACCGTCGGGCAAAGCCTGGGCATATCCACCTATATCCGGGAAGAGAATGCCATGTATCTAAAGAACTGGCTGGGAGCCTTGAAAGAAGATCCCAAATTCATCTATAACATCCTTGCCGATGTAGGCAAAGCCAGTAATATGATTCAGGAACACGCCTCACGGATGGAACAGTACCTCACACCGGAGGAACGGTTTACGCTGGCCGTCCTGCAAGACAACCGTCCGGTATTGGAGCAGATGAAGAATGAAGGTTTTATTCCTTCATCCCGACAATTGGAAAACCTCGCCGCCAACCATCCCACGGCAAGCAACCTTGAAACACTATACGGCACTTTCGGCATTTCGCTGCCTGTCATGGAAGCGGAACCGGCCATGAAAAATACGAATGAGCCACAGCTCGGATTATAAACTTTTAAAAACCATCATTATGTTTACAGGACAAATTATCGGTTATGTCGGTGCGGATGCCCGGCAGAACAAGAACGGAAAAGGATTCAACTTCCATGTATCCACCAAGTACAAGAACGTGAACAACGAGGAACAGACCCTATGGGTATGCTGCTTCGTAAATTACGAGAGTAAGGTCTTTGAGTATCTGAAAAAAGGGACACAGGTATATGTCTGACGGCGATGTGTATGCCGATGTATTCCAGAAGGATGACGGTAGCCACATCCCATCCGTCAGCCTGACCGTCTCACGCATTGAGCTACTGGGAAAGGCTGAGAAAAAAGAGAACGGTGACGGAACGGCAACCGGACAACCCCAATAATTGCAACGGCCATGGAAAGAGAAAAGAAAGACCTGTCATTCATCCTGATCCTGCTATCCACGCTCATCGGGACAGCCGTACTGTTTCAGTGGGCTATCGTTACGGGATTATACGCTCCACTACGTAATCCGGCCATGTGGGAAAGGCTGATGGAAAAGGATGCCCCTATTCCGGTTTTACTCTACGTCATCCTGATCGGCGGTCTTGCTTTTCTCTTCCCGGTAGGCAAGGTGAAAGACGAAACAAGAAATGGGTTTACACCAGTATGACATTGGTTTCGGCATCCATGCTGGTTATCGGATTCAGCCGGTTATCAGCGTGGTATAACCTATTTGTGTTTCCTACTGTGTTTGTGGCGTACACGCTGCTTGTCATCAAGACTCTGCCTTATTTCATCCGGCGCCATGCCCAATCCGATGACAGCATTTTCGGGTTAAGCCGGGAAGAATCAGCTTTCTACTTCCGCTTTGAGACCACCTCCGGGCCGTTGGTCATCCATAAGCCGCAGCAGAATGTCTATATTGACGGCGGTCCGGGAAGCGGTAAATCGGAAAGCTGGATCAAGGGAATCATCTACCAGTGCGCCGAGCGCAACTATGCCGGATTCGTGTACGACTGGGAGGGTGATCCCACCAAGGACAAGTCACCCATCCTCTCACGTATCGCCTACGGAAGCATTGAATACTTCCGGGCTAAAGGAGTGGAGACACCCCGTTTCGCCTATATCAATTTCGTGGATATGTCACGCACGGTCAGGGTAAACGTACTCTCTCCGAAATATATGTCAAAGGGCAACGAATCGCTATTCATCCGTAACATCATCATCACGCTGATGAAAAATCTGGAAGCCAGTTGGAAAGAAAAAACAGACTTTTGGGCCAACAATGCCATTAACTACGTCTATTCAATCGCCTACAAATGTTTCAAGGAGAGGGAGCTTGGCATCTGTACGTTGCCCCATGTGATAGCCCTTGCCCTTTCGGACAGCAACCTGGTATTCCATTGGCTGTCGGAAGATCCTGAAATCGCATTGAACATGTCCTCGATGCTGACTGCCTGGAAGTTGGGCGCACAACAGCAGACAGCCGGAGCCGTATCATCCGCACAGACTCCGCTGGTACTCCTGAACAACAAATACATCTTCTGGGTGTTGTCACCACTTCCCGAAGAAGAGTTCTCTTTGGATATAACCAACAAGGAACACCCAACGCTGTTATGCGTAGGCAATGCGCCCACCATCAAGGAGGCCGTATCTCCCGCCATTTCCTGCATCGGCAGCGTACTGATGTCGCAGATGAACAATCCCGGCAAAGCAACCAGCGTATTCATGGTAGATGAATTTCCGACCATCCTGTTACAAGGCATCGACACCTTCATCGGTACCGCCCGAAAACACAATGTCGCCACCATCCTTGCCGTCCAGGACTTCAACCAAGCGGTCAGGGACTATGGAGAGAAGAGTGCCAACATCCTGAAAGCCTCTTGCGGAACACAAGCCTACGGCATGACCGGAAACGAGAAGACGGCCAAGGACATTGAGAACCTGCTTGGCGAGAAAAAAGAGGCACAGGAATCCTATTCCCACCAGACAAGTGGAAGCGGCAGCGTAACGGAAAGCCTGCAAAAAGAAAAGGTCTTAAAGGCAAGGGACATTGCCGGGCAAGCAGCCGGGCACTTCATCGGCAAGATTGCCGGAGGCAAGCCGCCATTCTTCAACGTGCAGATGGATATGTGCCGTTTTGAAGAGAAGGAGATACCCCGTTTCTCCTTGCCGGTCAGACTAGGCAACGGCAAAGAAGAGATGGAACTGGAAATCCTGGAAGAGATTATCCAGCAGAACTACATTAAAATCATTGAAGATGTCAACGCTATCCTTAAAAAAGATAGAGGACAAAATTTAAAAGAAAAGTCAGCAGTTCCGGCAGCCGGGACACATAAGACAGAACAAAAAATCATCCGATAACATTCAACAAAAGAATCCTACCATGAGAAAAATCCATTCATTATTAGTGGCAGCCTGCTTATTGGCGGCTTCATGCAACAGAGAGGAAATCCAACCGGAAACAGACAAAGCCGGTATGTATCACATCACCGTAGCCGTAACCGGCACCTCACCCAAAGGCAGTGTACATATATATAATCTTGACGACGTGAAATTCAGGAACGAACGCACCGGCACCTCCGCATTTTCCGTAGATGAGACCTTCACCGATAAAGTGGAATACAGTACGGAAAAGCCGGTCAGCCAAATTACCGTGCAAGGCATCCTCTATTCAAAAGAGAACGCAACCATCACCCTGCAAATAAAGAAAGACGGTGAAAGCGTGTTCAACCAGAGTAAACAGTTAGAGGCCGTTCCCGGTATAGACACTACTGTTGATTTGGTTTACAGTACCATAAATAAAAGCAACCATATTCAAAAATCAGGTATTTCTCTTTTACACTTGAACGGATTTTATTATCTTTGTGAAAGATAATCTTTCTCACTTATAATATAAAACTAACACAGATGAAGTTCAACCAATTTATAGACAGACAGGATTCTTTGAAGAGATTGCGCAATGCTCTTTTAAGAACAACACCCCAGTTTCTTGTCATATACGGCAGAAGACGTATCGGTAAATCCACGCTCATTAAAGAGATCATGCAAGACAAGGATGTATATTTTCTGAGTGACCAAACGAATGAGGCCAACCAACGAGCCTTGTTTGCCAAAGCTATCGCCTACAGCATACCTCGATTTGATAAGGTCGTTTATCCTGATTGGGAAACACTACTATTGGAACTAAACGACAGGCTATCTGAACGTATAACCGTTTGTCTGGACGAATTTCCTTATATGGTTAAAAGTTGTGCTTCATTACCTTCTGTTATCCAGAAGTTGCTTAATGGAAAGACGCTCAAATATGACCTGATTATTTGCGGATCATCGCAACAACTCATGCAAGGATATGTATTGGACAAAAGAGAGCCTCTATACGGATTGGCAGATGAAATTATCAAACTGCCTCCAATTCCTGTGTCCTACATCGGCCAAGCTTTAAATGTAAACACAATTGCCGCAGTAGAAGAATATTCCATCTGGGGTGGCATTCCTCGTTACTGGGAGTTACGTGCAGATTATCCAGATATGGACACTGCCATACGGGAATTGGCTTTAGATACCAAAGGCATATTGGCCGAAGAACCGCAACGACTTCTTCGGGACGATTTACGAGATACAATACAAACCTCCACCATCCTTTCCATCATCGGAAATGGGGTCAACCGCATAACTGAAATTGCATCAAGAGCGGGAAAAGAAGCAACTCAGATATCCGAGCCTCTGAGTAAACTACGAGAATTAGGTTATATAAGACGTGAGATACCTTTCGGCGAAAGTGAGAAAAAGGAGTAAAAAATGGTATCTATCGCATCAATGACAATATGTTACAGTTCTATTATCGTTTCATCGCTCCACACCGTTCTATCTTGGAATTAAGGCGTATCGATACCGTCATGCACCTCATTAACGCACAATTTACCCAACATGTAGGTGACTGTTGGGAGCATCTTTGCCGACAATATATAAGTGGCAACGAGATTGACGGTATTGTCTATAATATCGCCTCCAGATGGTGGGGAAAAATATTTCCTGAAGGCAACAAAGAGGGGACAATGATAGAATTGGATGTTGTTGCAGAATCATTCGACAAGAAACATATACTCATTGGAGAATGTAAATGGACGAACAAAGAAGATGCTCAACGATTAGCCCGGACTCTATCAGAAAAAGCTGCCCATCTTCCGTTTATCAAAGACGGTCAAGAAGTACATCTCGTCCTTTTTCTAAAGCAAGAACCAGAACATCAGGAATCAATCCGGTACTTTCTTCCAGAAGATATTATAGAAACCATCTAACCATCAATCGTATGAAAGTCGATTTCAATCAGATAAAAACAACCATTTCTCTGCCCGATTTCCTGCTGGAGCTGGGATGGAAAATCGTGGAAGGCTCTTCCAACTCCTGTCCCAAAATGAGCAACGGAACGCATACCATCGTCATCAAGCGGAACTCGCAGAACCAATATACTTATTGGGACGTGCATAGCGACAGCGTGCGTGGCCGCAGTATCATGGATCTGATGCAGGAACATCTATTTGAAACAACCGGAAAAATGCCGACCTTGCGCGAGGTGGGGGAGATCCTTCAGAACTACATCAACACCAACCGCATCACGACACCCGAAAAAATGCCGATATGAAGTAGGTAACACAAGCATGAGAGCGGACGAACTTCAATTCTACTTGAGCCAGCTACAACCCTACAAGGGCAATTATCTCCAAAAAAAGGAGGTATCCTGAAAGAAAGCATTGAAAGCCGGTTCTTCAAAGACACTTTATTTATTCGTGAGGTAAAGAACAAAGGGCAGTGTTTACCGCAACGTGTGCATCAAGATGTACAATGAAAACGGTGTGCAAGCCATTTCTCAACGAAATGAAACATTCAAAGGGATTATCGGTGGCAAGTTCGACTGTCTGGCAACCAGCAACCATGACAAAAGCCGCCCGATAGACATCCTCTACATCGGGGAAGTCATTTATAGACTGTATCTCCCAACTATCAATTACGCCATTCCGGGAGCGACCTCAATCTTGTATATGTATCTACGGAAGGGACATTCACGGAAGGACAAATGAGGCTATTACGCCTGATTCTTGACAAGAACCAGGTAAAGGAGCTCCGGAGCATCTTTGACAACGACAAACAAGGGCACAAGTACACCCTATGGCTGCATCGTTACTTTCATGGCGATACGACTGATGTCGAGAGCCTGAGTAACGATGAACTCCGCAACAAGGTACGGGAACTGAAGAACGTCGAACTTTCGGAAAACAAGGATTGGAACGATGATCTGAAAATCTCGTGTGGCATCTGTTCCTCCACGGAGGACGGCCAGTAACCTCATAGATTTGCTCCATCACATAATACGACAACCTATAAAATCAGATCAATATGAATATCAAGCATTTATTTTTTTAGTATGCTGCTCATTACCTTTTCCTCATGCAGCAAACCCGGCTATGAGAAGGCCATTGCGGAATGGGTTCAGACAGATTCTCACGGCACCTGGACGGATTTAAAGTTCGAACTACTGGAAGTGTTGGAAACAGAAGACGTCACCGTATCGGACAGCCTGCGCTACCTGAACAACAAAAGCGCACAATTATCCGCTGTCATACAGAAAGCGGAAAGCCCCCGTGCCTTATTCAAACCGTCCTTTTCCGCCTATATGGAAGCCGCAAAAAAGCCTGAAAGCAACGGATGCCATGAAAGCCATGTACCTGCACCGTGACAGTACGGAAGTTATCGGCAAGATATTAAAATGCAGGTATGCCATCGTCCAGCCACACTCAGGGGTGCAGCAGAAAAAGACGGCTTCTTTCCTATTGTCTCCCGACATGGAAAAATGTATCGGCAAACTAAAGCCGGCAAGCAAATAATCCGAGCGTAACGATGTGTAGCGACAACGCTTTTTTGGGGTTCATTTTTTGGGCGTATTCCCAAAAAAGAACTCCCACACATTTAGATGTGTGGGCTATTCATTACACTACCATCCTTTCCCTTATCAATGGTATATTATCCCGTACCAAATTCAGAATCCGGTCATGATAGGCTGATAATTGGTTAGACTTTCCACGACACTGGCACACCTCCATCCTGCTAAGTGAAAACTCCACCGTTTCCATGCGCCTTCCATCCACCGTTGCCGACATTATCAACGAATCTTCTCTCTTATAATAGGCGTTGCTGAATACACAATGATGCAACAACTTTCCCTCTTTGTAAAAGTCCGAAAGGCTTTCCAATACCCGAACCATAATATTTCCATCCGCAAACGAAAGATTAAAGAAACGTGATTTGGCAGCAATATAGTCTTTTTCATCCTTTTCAGAATATTTCTTCTTACATTTCCCCATCACCCAATCATGCGCTTCTTCTACATTCAACGGACACAAATAATGAGGATTTCTCGCATCCAATTTATTTTCTATCAGCATATCCACATAGTCCAGCCACAAGTCCGCATCATGTATCACATAGTCATGTCTTAAACAGATTTTTCACATACGTCCAATACTTATCCATACCGTATTTTCTCTCTAAAAATTCTCAAGAACAAATTCATTTGCCCTGCCTTATATAATATCTCCATCCGATTATCAGTTAATAATGTCATAAAGAAGGAACTCGGACAAATTATCATAAAAGACACCCTTAAATCCATTCCTCGTAAGTTCGGGTATCACTTTCATTCTCGGATAGATAACTGCCGGACAAATATCATAAATACGGTCATGATGCACATTCCGCTTACGCAATTCCAAAGAACTTCCATATATCCATGCATCGTAATAAAATATAGACATGCCCCGCAGCAAAGACAGCGTTTCTGTCTTGCCCTCTTTATTCATCCAACACTGTACCGCCTCAATTATAAAGTAATTAGCCGGAGAACCCCTTTTTTTCAGTCGGCAGTCCACCATGAAAAAAACGGATAACTTGATATTGCTTGTATGTAGTAATCACACAAAAATATTCTTTATATATAGCCGTCCTTTTCCTGCTATTCTCCAATTTCAGATTCATACCGCAATGAGGACATTTACAGTTTTTCTTATCTTCCTTATCCCGCCATGTATGCCCACAATCCAAACAAAAGCAATTCCCCTTTGCATCACGCTTGAAATAATGCACAAAGCAATGTTTATAGGCATAACGCTTTTGGGCCTCTGAAACGGGAGCTAACTTCCTGCTCCCATTCACGATTTCCATTTGTAATTTTGTCTTGGGTTTCATATCAAAAAATGAGTTAACTGGGTTTGTACTTCGGTGTTGTTCTCACGTTTGGCTTGTTGACGCTTCTTCAACTTTGCCAATTCTTCCTCCTGCAATTTTTTGATAGCAGCCTCACGAGCCGCTTTCTTTTCTTCCTCTGACAATTCAACATGATGATTTACGACTACATTACATTTCAATGGGCTACCCACCTCAATATTATCTTCCTGATAATAGTGCAACGCCATACCAAAAATTTCATCATCACTAAAATCCACAGCAACCGCTTTTCTTCACTTGGTTTAAAATATAGGTAATGCAATTATCTATATTCTTTGTAGGTTTTTGATAGACTGGAGCAAACAGACTATCCACCGCTGCCATATTATCAAGGTATGCCTTGATGGTACTTTTAAATTATTCTGACACTTTCATAGTATATCATTTTTAGATTTCATTTCACAATAAGCCAAATTCACGAGAAACAAGGAGAATAGGCAAATAAGAGACAACAACGTAACCGACACAACCTTTATCGGACTTGGCGTTATTACCGCTCCGACAAACATAGCCACTGCACAAAGAGCGATGATGACCGAAAAAACAAATTGAATGATTTGCATATACTTCTGCTACTTAGTTTGTTAAACTTCTAATTTTATGCTTCAGCTAGATTTAAAGACCT